>Ga0364909_10016_pt3 | contig 62993 bp, 52 predicted proteins | sample SorcelJu500001C3_3_FD_206966 | JGI IMG/M metagenome (GOLD analysis project Ga0364909, IMG submission 206966) | Enriched cells from Trout Bog Lake Hypolimnion, Wisconsin, USA - BchlTB.June25.5000.01.C3 | ecosystem: Environmental > Aquatic > Freshwater > Lake > Hypolimnion/Profundal zone | place... | reverse complement strand
TGACTGCAGGATGTTACTATTGCCTCATGTCTAAAAGTGGCGCACACCGCCACCACGGAACGGATTCTGACAAACGGGCATCGAGCGCGGCACAGTACGCAATTCTTGTTCTGTCCCCGTTGAAAAGGGAGAAGTATTTTGAGAAGAACGGAAGGAACGGTTGGTTGCCGGAGAGAAAGCACTGAATGCTTATTTGTCACTTAAGGGAAGGCTTTACTTTCCCAGCAGGTTTTGCCAGGTGAGGGCAGGCCATGGTCAGGTGGTCTTTTATTGAGTGGCGATGGGCAAAAGGGCTGAGCCGTTTTGGTGCAAGGCCGCTTGCGGGCTTGCCATTTTTACAAAACTATTTGTGGTGGGAGTTTGAATCCCCTCTCCTTTGGGCAATGTTGCCGGCCGAGGAGAGGGGTTCTGCTAGTTTGATGAAATCAGAATGTGTAGGTCAGGTTGAGGCCACCAAAGACGTGTGTGTCAGCAAACCCAGTTCCACTGGCTAATACATTGTGATCTAAGGAATCGGTGTAATTGATATTAGCGCCAACACCGAAAGCAGGAGTCACCGCATATTTTACTGAAGCGGTCAGGGTATAGCTAAAAAAGCCGGCCTCGGTGCCGCGACCCCAATATTCGGCAAAATTTTCGCCTGCGTAGCCGACCGTACCACCTAGACCCAAGGTAGTTTTATCATTGATGCTGTAGCTGTAGCTCAGCGTGGGAGCGATAAAGAAATCATTGACCTGCTCAAAGTCGTAATACACTTTGGTTCCAGCTGTAAAACCAGCCCCAAGATCTTTGCTCAAGCCAACGAAAACCTCACCGGTACTCGGTAAATTTTTTCCATTTGGGTAACTGGTGTTGTCTTTTGGTTTAGTCGCTGGGTAGGTGTATTGAATAGCACCGACGCTGGCATCAAAGGAACCTAATTTGAACGTGTAGGAGGCGGTCAGGTCGACCTCGGAAAACTTATTTTGTTCTACGGTGTCATGGTAGTCGGCGGCGTCATAATTGGCCCAGACGTTGAAGTCGAACCCGTTTTTCGCTATATCCATGCTTGGCTGGAATACAAGTCCATTGTTAGCGGTTACGCCGCGCCAAATATAGGCTGAGTTAATGTCCATGCCAGCAGTGGCGGTTAAGGGTGCAGCGGTGGGGGCTGGGGCAGAGTCTTCTGCTGTTGCCAGGGTCGCCATGCCGCCAGTGGTCAAAGCTAAAAGTGCGGCCATAGAATAAAAACGGTTCATGCTCTCTCTCCTTTTGAAAAAATACAGAATTTGTGACAACACCATCATCGAATTTAAATACAATATTTCCGGCTGCGGAGCAAATGGATCTCCTTGACCGTTCGAAGTGCTGTGCGTTTGCCTTTATTGTGGAAGTTAATGCATTTCCGGTGCCATCTTGCCTGTTACAATAATTGTCGATTGTTATTGGGGGGATAGGTGCAGGGAGCGGGAAGCGTCGATTTGGAGGGAGGCGGAGATTTGTTACATTTTTATTAACTTTTTGTTACGAAATAAACAAAAATGTAAACTTTGGATATGTCTGCAATGGTCAGGGGGATGGTTGTAGAGGAGGGAAAGAGGCAGCAGGCTGCCGTCCCGGGTTGCGGAATCAAAACAACCCGGATAAAGGGCTGCAAACTTATTGAAGTTCCGCTTTATTTTGTTAGTTCGATAAAGACTTCCACGTCGGGCCATCGTTTGGCAACCGGTTGAATCGACGGGCGGGCGATAACCTTGCAGAAGAGTTTGCTGTTGGTGGAAATGGCATCAAGATAAATCGGAGTGGTGAACACATCATCTGTTGCCTTGTCGTCCTTGGTGACTGGCGTGGTCACGAGCACGGTCGCCGGGGTGACGGTGATTTTTTTAATTTTCAAGGAGCCGGGGAGTTTGCCGATGATCTGCGGGGTTATCGCTACATTTTTTTCTGCCACCGCGGCAAGGGTCAATTTCAATTGCTGCGGTGAGGCATCCAGCAGGGACACCCCTTTGGGCAGCCGTATGTTTTCACTGGTTATGATGATAGTCTGGCTGCCTTTGGCCATCTTGGACAAGTCGATCTTAACGCTGGGTGGGTTGAGGGCGAGGTTGTCGATCTCCGATTTCGGACCCGCAAGATGCAACTTGACTTCGTTTGCCTTCTCGCCCACCAATACCAGGTCTTCCCCAGGTGAAGTGTAATCGATCGTCACCGGCAACACCCTTTCCACCACCTCGCGTTGCGAGACGATCAGGGTTGACCAGAAAACTACGGCAATGATGAGGCTGGCGGCGATTTGAACGAGCGTCCTTTTGCGGATTTTTGGAACATTCTCGCGAAGAAGAAAGCCCATCTCCCGCTGATAATTAACAATGGCTCGGGTGATTTCCTCTGTATTCCGCGCCGGGCGCATCTCCCCGTTGGCGAAAATTGAGACGGTCCCCCGTTCTTCAGAGACGACCAGGGTCAGGGCATCAGTCTGTTCGGCGAGGCCCATGGCGGCATGGTGACGGGTGCCGTATTCTTCCGAAAGTCTAGTGGACTGGGACATGGGGAGCCGGACACCGAACTGGGTCAGTTTGCCCCCTTCAATAATCACCGCGCCATCATGTCCGGGAGAATTCGGGTCGAAAATGCTGAGGATCAGCGGCGTGCTGGGGACAGCGTTGAGTTGGTAGCCTCCCGATATTTTGTCTTTGATAGGTTCTTTCCCGGGAAAGACAAGGATGGCACCGCAGCGATCATGGGCAAGTTTGATAAGGCTATCGGCAATCAGAGATTGGAGTCGGGTGTCTTGATCCTTGAACCGATGCGGGGGAACTGTCACTGCTTTTTCAAGGACTTTGCGGAGTTCCGGTTGGAAAATGACAATCAAGCCCAGGGCGGCAATATGGCTGACGTTCTGGTAGATCCATTCGATGCCTTTCAGGTTCAGGGCGTTCGCCAGAATGAAAACCAGAAAGGCCAGGAGGATTCCGGCCATTATTTTCCAGGTCCCCAGTCGGAGCAGGGTTCGGTAGAGAAAGAATAGTCCGGCACTGATCAGCAGGATGTCGAGCAGGGCCCGCCATGAAAAGAAATCATGTGCTAGTGCAACAACAGGAGGCCCCATGGGTCAATTTCCTTGTTTTGTGTCGGTTGGTTGTGTGCAGGGGGGGGGTGCCCCCGGGTCTCGACGCATCACGGTTCGATGTATCGTTTTTATTCGGAGGAGAGTGCTGGCCGCGCCAGGATTCGGGTATGACTGTAATGATGATTAGTCTAAAAACCAACAGTTGTTTGAGTAATATTCCAGGTTGTTTTTTTAAGGCGGCCTGGGGTTTGGTGGAAATGTTGCGAGTTGCAGGTTGTCGGCACGGTTTGAAGTTGGGTAGAATGCTCAGCCTGGAAGAACGTGCTGTAAAATTCATTGTTCACCTTCCGGCGGATATTTCTTTGCAATTTGATGCATTGCGGGAAGCAAGAAGCCATCCCTGCGCCGTCTCTGTGAAAAGAGCTTGATTTATTATTGTCTGGGGGTATTATTAGAGGTTATTGAAAAATGAATTTTTTTTTAGGAGAAAATATTATGGCTCGTAATTGTGAACTTTGTGGCAAAGGCCCCTCTACCGGGAACAGCGTCAGCCACGCCCATAACAAGACCCGTCGTCGTTGGCTGCCCAATCTGCAGAATGTCCGGATGGTTACCAGCAACGGCGGTACGGTGCATGTCAAGGCCTGCACCCGTTGCATTCGTTCCGGAGCTGTCGTTAAACCTGCCTGAAGCTGGTTTTTCATTACCAAGGCGAGTTGATTATTCATCTCGCCTTTTTTAATGCACATTTCACAGTGTCTCACTGATCGTAATTGTGCACCGGAGTTGCAGATGAGCGAAGAACAAATCCGTTTTTTACCCTACGAAGAGGCGATGCGTGTGGTTGCCGCTATCCAGGAAGAAGAAGACCTCGATAATCCGGATCATCGGATTCTCACCGTGTATAATCATAAGGACACGGAAATCTGTTGGTTTGATTTTGAAGAAGTCATGCGTGACGCCGGCATCAAGAGCAACGATCCGGACGCTAAGGAAAAGGTGACGGAATACGTCATGCATCATATCCCCGACTGGGTCCTGGAAAGCTGACTTTATTTTCTTTCCGGCTCCTCCCTTAAAGGATGCCTGCGGGCATATCTTGCACCCTTTCCCCTCCCAGAACATAGCCGCCATCCATTCTGAGCACCGTTCCGGTTAAAAAGTCAGCATCGCGTACGAGAAAAAGCACGGCTTGGGCGACTTCCTCCGGGGTCCCGGTTCGTTGCAGCAGGGTATGGGCAATGAGCGCCTGTTGCTGTTCCTCAGTGAGCAGTTGCCAGCCCCTGGTGCCTGGCCCGTGTCTGCTGTCAATCAGGCCGAGCATTATCTCGTTCACCCGGATGGATGGCGCTCCTCTCCTTGCCCAGGTTTCGGTCAGTGAGGAAATACCCCGGTTGGCGGCGGCATACCCGTCGTTGAACAACAGCCCGGCCGGACCGGATCGGCCGATAAGGCCAGCGATTGATGAAAGATTGATCACCACCGCCTCCCGGCTCTGTTGCAGGAGCGGCAGGGCTTGCTCGAAAACAAGCCATTTAGCGTGCAGGGTGGTTTCCATCTCCAATTGCCATTGCTCGCGGTTTACCTCTCGCTGGTAGCTGCCGTGGAGTATCGGCATGCCGCCGCGTTCGATATTGTTGACCAGAATATCGAGGCCGCCGAACTGGTCGCTGATTTCGGCCATGAGCCGGGCAATCTCCCCGGGATCGCGAAGATCGACCCGCAGGGTGAGATGGTTGGACTCAGTACCCCCGAACTCTTCCTCCATGGCCGTTGCCGATTCAGGCCAGTCAAACCAGGGCAGGGCTAAACGGATACCATTTCGGGCGAGCGTTCTGGCGATCGCCAGGCCGACGCCGCGAGAGGCCCCGAGCACCAGCCCCTTTTTTCCGGCAATAATCATCTTGTCTCCCCCCTGTGGCCACACTATAGTTACCGATTATCCCTGTTTTCATACACCAATCCAAAAGGTTCGACAATGAAGCATCTCTTTGTCCGGATGGCGATCGGCAGCATGCGCTCGCTGCTGTCACTGTTTTTTCTGTTGGTGGCGTTTGATTGCCCTGCGGCCGCCGATTCCCAAGCTCCCCGTGCATCTGTCTGCCCCACTTCGGGATGGCCTCAGGACCGCAGCGATCTTAAGCCTGATCCCGCTCTGGAATTCGGTCGCCTTGCCAACGGCCTGCGCTATGTGGTTATGGCAAACCCTGAACCTAAGAACAGGGTGGCCCTATATCTCAACGTTCAGGCCGGGTCGATCCAGGAGACTGACGAGCAAAAGGGGGTGGCGCATTTTTTAGAACACATGCTGTTCAACGGGACAACCCACTATCCTCCGGGGACCCTGGTTAATTTTTTTCAGTCGATCGGCATGGGGTTTGGCGGGGATACTAACGCCCATACCGGGTTTGATGAAACGGTCTATAATCTGATGCTGCCTTCCGGAAAGGAGGAGGCGATGGCCGAGGGGTTCAAGGTGCTGGCCGACTATGCCCGGGGAGCGCTCCTGCTCCAATCCGAGGTGGATCGGGAACGGGGCGTCATTCTGGCGGAAAAGCGCAGCCGTGATTCCGCGGCCACGCGGGTGTCGAAGCAACAGATGCGCTTTGATTTTGCCGGAACCTTGGTGGCGGATCGCGATCCCATCGGCACCGAAGAGGTGCTCCGTGTCGCGGACAGCCCCTTGCTCCGCTCCTATTATGACCGCTGGTACAGACCGGAAACAATGCTGGTCGTGGCTGTCGGCGATATGGAGCCCAAAGAGACCGTGAAAATGTTGGAGCGCCATTTCGCCGGCCTGCAAGGGGTTGGCAAAATCGGTGATTGCCCCGATTTTGGTGCCGTCCAGGAATCGGGGACGGACATCCTCTTTCTTCCCGAACCGGAACTCGGCTACACCGGCTTGGCGTTGACCACGGTGTATAATGTGCAACCCAGGGTGGATACCCTGGCCTGGGAGTTGGAACAGTTTCGGCAGTATGTCGCGGTCGCCTTGTTGACTAACCGGATGCAGAAGCTCGAACAGCAGTCCAACAGTCCGATTGCCCAGGCCCAGACGCAGTCCGGTATTTTTCTTCAGCGCGTCGGCTATGCCACCTTGACGGCTAGAACCGAGACGCACCGGTGGCAGGAGGGCTTAACCTTGTTGCAGACCACTTTGGCCCAAGCCCTGCAAGATGGCTTCACCGAGACGGAACTGGATCGGGGCAAACAGCAGGTCGCCGCTTTTCTCGAAAAGGAGGTACAGACGGCACCGTCTCGCGACAGCCGCAAAATCGCCGGAGAAATTATCCGTAAGCTCAACAGCAATGAAGTGGTTCTCTCACCGGCCCAGGAAATGGCACTGTATCGGCCGGTCCTGGAAAAAATGTCGCTGACTGAGGTCAATACCGCCTTCCGGGAGTTATGGAGTTGGCCGCGCAGACTGATCGAAGTGGTGGGCGCCGTTGATCCGGCCCTGCTCAAGGGGCAGGCCGAAGCACAGATCAGGCAGGTCTATCTTGCCAACGGGGCTAAACCGGTCAGGCCCTGGGTGGAGGAACAACGCGTCGCCTTTCCCTATCTGCCGTCCCCGTCTCATCCCGGTGAGATCATTGAACACACCAGCCACCAGGACATTGGCGTGGAAAGTTATGTCCTGAAAGGAGGGGTGCGTCTCAATTGCAAGGTGACTGATTTCCAGGCAAACCAGGTGCTGCTCTCCGTGCAATTCGGCAAGGGAAAACTCGCGGAACCGGTGGACGGGCTGGCGTTGCTCTCCGAGTCTGTGGTCAAGGAGAGCGGCCTGGGGAAACTGACCCGCGAACAGTTGGAAGAGGCCTTGTCCGGAACCAATGTGGCCCTGAATTTTCAGGTGGGGCCAGAGAGTTTTTCGCTGACCGGCGCTGGCCTTGGTAAAGAACTGGAGCTGCTGCTGCAATTGGTGTACAGCCGCCTCCATGACCCGGCCTTCCGTCCCGAGGCTTTTCACCGCAGCCGGGAGAATTTGCATCGGATGTATGATCAGCTGGTCAATTCAGTGGAAGGGATACAGCAACTGCAGGGGGAACGTTTCCTGGCGGGGTCCAGCCGGGAATACGGGCTGGCTTCCTGGACGCAGGTGGAGCGACTCGGTTTGGATCAGGTCAGCAAATGGCTGGCGCCGGCCTTTATCCAGGAGCCGCTGGAGATCAATATCGTTGGTGATGTCAAATCGCAGGAAATGGTCCAGCTGGTTGCTAAATATTTTGGCAGTGAACAGCGGCGGGAACAGGAGAACGCGCCCAGCCCGCCGATTATCTTTCCTGCGGGGGAGCAGCGTCTCCTGCCTGTGGCCAGTTCCATTGACAAGGCACTGTTGACGGTTGCCTGGCGGACCAGCGATTACTGGGATATTGCCCGGACCCGGCGTCTCAACCTGCTGGCCGCTATCCTTGACGACCGCCTGCGGGTGAAGATCCGGCAGGAATTGGGCGCTACCTATTCACCCCAGGTATTCAGCCAGCCCAGCCGCGCCCATGTGGGATTCGGCCTACTGGAGAGCCGTTTGACCGTGGCCCCGGAGCAGGCCCAACCGCTTGCCAAAGTGATCAAGGAGGTGGCCGCCGCCCTGGGCCGCAAAGGGGTGACTGAGGATGAATTGCATCGGGCCCTGGAGCCGACCCTGACCTCAATCAAGGATATCAAACGCAACAACCGCTATTGGCTGGAGTCGGTGCTCAATCTCTGCACCCGTCATCCTCAACAGCTGCAATGGCCGCTCACGATCAGCAAGGATTTTGCGGGGATCACTGCGGAGGATCTGACCGTGCTGGCTGCCCGGTACCTGCAGGAACAGCTGGCGGCAACGGTTATCGTTACGCCCGAGAAGAAATAACAGCCGGGTTTTCTCCTACCTTCTCCTTCCCGGGCCCTGGCGCTTCGGGGAGGAGCACCGGCCCCCCGTTCCTATCCGGCCAGCCAGACAGCGACATTCTGCGCCTGGTTCAGCGTCCGGTCGGAAACCCCCTTGAGCAGGCTTTTGTCGCCATCTCGGCTGCGGCGTCCGATGACAATGGTGCCGCATTTATACTGCTTCGCCTGCCGCAGGAGATCGGCACTGACCTCAAGGTGCATCTGGGCGGGCAACTGGGTAATGCGGTGCCGGGCAATGCCGTTTTCCACTAGCAGCTGGGCGTGAGCAAAGAACAGAAAATTGTCGATGTCGAGATACTGGTCACACCACGACTTGCCCCACTGCTTATGGAAGGCTTCCATTTTGGCGGGTTGCTGTTTGCCGAAAACACTGTTGGAATGGTAGAGGCAAATCTCCGTCTGGGGGAGATCCTTGAGGATAAACGCTAGATGATCCGCTGCCATCATGGAGGCGGGTTGACTCTGGACCGCGAGCAAAAAGCGGTTGGAACTGATGGTGCCGTCCACGATCCACAGGGGCGTTTTGTGACTTTTCTTCACCAACTCGCCCGAGGTGCTGCCGAAAAACATGTTGCCCATTGCCCCCAGGCCACGCCTGCCGATCAGCACGCTGTCGTAGTTCCCCCGCTCCGCCTCCTCGCGGATGGTCTCGCCAATTCCCGAGGCGACGCGCACGCTGGAGGTAATTCTTTCTTTGGCAAAACCGTGGCGAATCAGCCGGTCTTCCGCCGCTTTCAGGTGTCTGCGCGCCAGATGGGCATGTTTTTCCGCTGCCGGTGATTGGGTTCTGTGCGGATCGACATCGAACATCCAGTCCTTTCCCCCTTCTCCGGTTGAGGCGACGCTGAGCAGGTGGATGGAGAGATGGGGGTCCGGGCCAAAAAGTTGGGCGAGATAATCAAGGCTGTTGCAGCTGTAGACAGAACCATCGATAGCGACCAGCACGGTTTTTTCCATCTGTTCCTCCTTGGTTGAGGCGGGAAGACTACCCCCTCATTGAATGGCGTTTGCTGCTGGAATTCACATGGTTATAGTATAATACAAGAAGGCCACCAAGGCTATGCTGAGGGCACGAAAACCCTGGCTGAACAAGATCAGTTCCGCGGCCAGTACCGGTTTGAAGATGCCGGCGTAATAGGGATACTGGTGGCGCACGGCACGGATTGGGGAGGAAAGAATATTGCCGATCAAGAGAACGAGTACAATTTCGCGGATGCTCATGGATCCGTTGGCCAGGAGCGAGCCGGCCGCGGCCAGCCCGGCGGTGAATTCGGCTGCCATCTGGAAGGTAAGGATGGAGATGGCCTGGGGTGAGAGCCAGGCCAGCCAGGAAAGATGCTGGGTCATGAACCGTTCCGCAGCGTTGAAAAAGCCAGCCTCGGTCAGATAGTAAAAAAAGATGTAAATCGGCACGGTATAGCTGACAATCTTGCGGATGCGCCGTTTGAAGCGCTTCAGGGTGTTCGCCACGGCAGCCCGGAAAGGATGGGCCGGATCCGGGGGAAGTTCAGCCTGCACCACCTCGGTGTTGGTGGCGGGCAGCAGCAACCGGCCGAGCAGGGTGATGAACAGGGTCCGCACCAGGGCGGCGCCAATGGTTAAACCAATATAAATAACAGCGGCGCCTTTGATAATCGGTACGGCGATAAAAAATGTCGTCGGCAGATGGAGAAAATTAACGGGCAGGCTGTTGAAGAGGTTGGCGAGGATCAGTTCCTTACGGCTGAGTTGTTTTTTTTCATACCCCTCGGCCAGCATGGTATTGGCGGCCATTCCGGAAAAAAAGCACAAGGAAAAAGAGGCCCCGGTGAGCGGCGACAGGTGGCCGAACCGGGTGAGCGGCCGGGCAACGATCGCCATCTTCCTCGTCCAGTTGAGTGATTCGATGAACAGCGCCGCCAGCAGGCCGAGAGCGAGATAGAGGAGCAGGCGCAGCAGCGGCCAGCCGAGATGGAGCCAGAGATGGACGAGCGTGTCGTGTGCTATCATGGGGTGGGGAAATACCGATTATTTTTTTGTCTGAGAGATGGCAACCAGCAACCTGAAATATGAGGCTGCACTATATAACGAAAATTGCAGAGAGCAAGAGGGCACTGTGCAACGGATTATAACAACCGAGAAAATTCCAATGGTTCTCTGGCTGGACCAGTTGGAGGGTGAGGTCCTGACCCAGGCAAAAAATCTAGCCAACCTGCCCTGCGCCTTCCACCATGTCGCCATCATGGCCGACGCCCATGTCGGATACGGCATGCCGATCGGCGGGGTGCTGGCCACCAGCGGCGCGGTTATTCCCAACGCGGTCGGGGTGGACATCGGTTGCGGCATGCGGGCGGTACGCACTGGCTTAATCGAAATAGATCCGGTATTGCTCAGAAAAGTGCTCGTAGAGTTGCGGGCTGCCATTCCTTTGGGATTCAGGCATCACAGCAGACCGAGAGCCGCGAAGACCCTGCCCGAGATCGGTGGGCGCGAACGGGATCTGCCGGTAGTTTCCATGGAATTCGAAAACGCCCGCAGCCAGATCGGCACCTTGGGAGGCGGCAACCACTTCATTGAGATTCAGCAGGGCAGCGACAACCGGATTTGGTTGATGGTTCATTCAGGAAGTAGAAATGTGGGCTACAAGGTGGCGGAGTTTTATAACAAAATCGCCATCAAGCTGGCGAAAACCAGCGGGAAGGACGTCATCCCCAAGGAGTGGCAATTGGCCGCTTTGCCGGTCGCTTCACAGGCAGGGCAGGGGTATCTGCGGGAAATGGAATACTGCGTCGCCTTTGCCAGCGCCAACCGGGCGGAGATGATGGCAGCGGTCCAGGAGGTGATCTCGGCAATGACCGGTTGCCGCGATTTTGAGGCCCCCTTGGATATCGCCCATAATTATGCCGCGCTCGAAACTCATTTTTTCCGGGAGGTCTGGGTGCACCGCAAAGGGGCTACCCGTGCCTTTGCCGGGGAACGCGGCATTGTTCCGGGATCTCAGGGCAGCCGCAGCTACATTGTCCGGGGGCTGGGCAATCCGCAGGCATTCATGTCGTGCTCCCACGGCGCCGGGCGTATCCTTGGTCGGAAAGAGGCTCAACGGGTACTCAATCTGCAGGAAGAAATCGGTAAACTCAATGCCCAGCATATCGTTCATGCCCTACATCGCCGCAACGATCTGGAGGAGGCGCCCGGGGCCTATAAGGATATCCGTGAGGTTATCGCCAACCAACACGATCTGCTCGAAGTTCTGGTGGAGCTACAACCCCTGGCGGTTCTCAAGGGCTGATCTCTACCGGAAGGTGACGGTCGAGCCCGGCAGGAGACAATGGGCATAGAGGTGGCCGGGATCGCTTTCCTGCAGCAGGAAATCAAACTGCTCCACCAGCGGCCGGCGCAGCAAGGCCGGGAACAAAGACGCGTTGACGAATCGGACCGCCAAGGCCTCGACCGGTTGCTCATTCCACTTGAGACGTTCAAGATAAGTGTCGTGGGTCAGATCGATAAAATAGCCGTTTTCTTTCGGGACATGCGCCCGTTGCGCCGCCTCGGCCAAAGCGTCTTCCAGAGTGCCCAGTTTGTCGACCAATCGCAGCTTGAGCGCGGTTGCGCCATCCCAGACCCGGCCCTCGGCAATTTTCTCCACTTCGGCAACCGTCATCTTCCGTCCCTTGGCAACAATGTCGAGAAACTGCCGGTATCCCTGCTCCACATCCATCTGCATCGCCGCCGCTTCCTCGGGGTTCATGGCCGTGGTGGGGTTGCCGAACAGGGCGATGTCAGTGGTGCCGACGCCATCGCCATGGATGCCGATTTTGGCCAGGGTTTTTTCTACCGTGGGCATCGCCCCGAAAATACCGATGGAGCCGGTAAGGGTGACCGGCGAGGCCACGATCGCATCGGCATCCGCCGCCAGCCAGTAGCCGCCGGAGGCTGCCATGGCGCCCATGGAGACGACCACGATTTTCCCTTCCTGCTTGGCGAGCAGCAATTCCTGACGGATCAGTTCCGAGGCAAAGGCACTGCCGCCGCCGCTGTTGATGCGCAGGACAATGGCCTTGATCCGTTTATCCTGCCGCGCCTTGCGGATGCGCTTGATCAGGTCGTCGGAACCAATCTGGCCGACCGAGTTCTTGCCGTACATGATGTTGCCTGAGGTGGCGATAATGCCGATGAGTTCCTTCTTGCCGTCAGCATCTGCATAGGAGGGCGTCACCGTCTGCAGGTACTCCTGGAAACCGATGTGGTTATACCCGGTTTTGTCGGCAGAGGGACCGACCATCTCCTGGAGCAGCTGCTCCATTTCCTGATGGGTTTTAAGGCCATCCACCAGGCCGGTGGCCAGGGCCAGTTGGCTGCGGTCGCCGTTGACCGAAGCCAGCTGCGAAACGTAACTATTGATATTTTCGTTGAGGATTTCTATCTCAAGTTTGCGGTGTTGGGCAATATCGGTGCAGTACACCTTCCACAGATTGCCAAGCCAGAGTCGGTTGGCCTCCTTGTCCTCGGGGGACATGTCGTTGCGGAGCAGGGGCTCCACCGCTGACTTGAAGGTTCCCACCCGAAAAACATGGAAATTGATAGCCAGCTTGTCGAGCATCTCCTGCAAATAGAGCCGGTAGACCGCGATGCCGTGGACATTGACCGTTCCCATGGGGTGAAGGTAGATTTTGTCCGCCCAGGAGGCCAGATAGTATTGGGCCTGACTGAAGGAGTCGCCCACGGCAATCACTTTCTTGCCCGTCTGTTTGAAGGCGTTCAGAGCGACGCCGATGGCCTGGATCTGCTCGAGGCTGGCATCGCCCATGCGGCTGGGGTTGAGGACGAGCAGCTTGATCCGTTGGTCGGCGGCAGCAGTGGAGATGGTGTCGATGATATCCTGGAGAAAGGTCTCGCCGTGCAGCGGCATCCCCCCAAGGTTATTCAAAACCTTTGCCAGCGGATCCATGGGCGAGCGTTCTTCAACGATGTCCCCTTCAGGATTGAGCACCAGGGCGCTGTGCGGCGGGACATTGACTTTGGGCGTGTAAAAAAGCACGGTGACCAGAATCAGGACAAAGCTCAGAAAAATCAGGTTGGAAAGAACGGTCAGGCCTGCGCTGAGAAACTTCCACAACCAGACAAACGGTAAAAAGAGCATGCGGAAAAATCGCTTCATCAGATGTCCCTCTGGAGGGGGAAGTGGGGCGTGACAAAAATGAATACTCGGGGTCTCATGGGGTCTGCCTCGTGAGGTGAGAATGGAGCCAAATGGGTGCTGCCCGGTTTGCCTGCGGCCGGGCCTTCCCGGCTCAGTATGGGAAAAGAGCCAGCTTGCTCCGGATGGTACGAACTATCCCTTTACAGGTAAGGCGTTATCAAATACTTGTCATCCATATTTCCCGGGGAAATTGGTATTTGAGATGGTGGGCTTTATGGAGACGGCTGGCAAACTTTGCTAGTCTCGCCAAGAGTCCAGGCGACGTCCCTCCAGCGCCGGCGGGGAGGTGTGTCTGGCCTGGAAAAGGAACGGTACCCCATTAGTGGGGGGCTTTGTGGAATCTTTCGCTAGATTATCAATCTGGAACCCTGTCAGGCCGGAGTGCTTGCTCTATTGAGCAGGCCGACGAGAGCCCCGGCTGCGGTTTGACTGGTGTCGTCTTCGGCGGGGCTGATGCTGGCAAAACTCTCCAGGAACAGCTGCCGGGCCGAGATCTTCGGGAACAGGAAAATATCGAGCGTGCAACGGTCGTATTGTGCGGCTGGATAACGGGTCTTGAGATCATGCGACCACTCGGAGGCGCCTTCGACAAAGCATTTGGCTACCGCTGCCAGCTGCTGGGAAGGGGATGCATTGATCGTTCCCAGTGCTGCCTGCAGATCGGCGCACCGACGGATGAGCGGAGTCAGTGGCAAAGAGTCTAGCGCCTCCGAGTTGCGTTTGGCGGGCAATTCCAGGGTGGCAAGTTTTTGGGCGCGTTGTTGATGGTTCCTCTCAAAAATTTCCTGGATAGTCTCCATCGCGGTTTCGTGACCGGTGATAAAGACCTCGGTGGGGGGCGGGGTAGTATCCTGGAAAAAGGCCAGACGGCTCCAGGCCTTGAGCCGATGCTGGAGGATGGCGTCCGAATTGAGGTCGGAGTCGTGGAGGCTGGCGGCCAGGGCAAAGGGACGCTCCGATTCTTCGCGCAACTCGGCGAGAAGATCATCCTGCCGGCTGGTGATATTTTGGAGCGCCTCGTGCAGCTCGGACTGTTCCGCATCAAAAAATTCCCCCAGTTTCAGCATCAGGCGGGACTGCCAAAGCCACAACTCCTCGTCCTCGTTCCTGTTGTCTATCTTGCCGCTTTGCAAGAGACTGGTGATAATCGAGTTTTTCGTTTCCGTTTGTTCCCGGCGGCTTAAACCTGCCAGGGTCAGCATACTGAGCTGGTTGGTATAGTCGTCCCGCCGTTTTTGCATGTCGCCGGTCAGGGCGAGAAAACGGTCACGCTGCTCGCCAAGCGGCACCGGGGTGCAGAGTTGCAGGGTTCCCTGCTGCAGGAGCTGCTCGATAAAAGGGGTGGAAACGCCTTGTGCAAGCGGTTCGTCCTCAACGGCTTGCAGGTAGACAATCTTTCCGAAAACCTGTACAAGGGGGAAAAGAAGGCCCTCGTCGGGGAGGGTATCCGGAAACACACAGGCTGTGACATTCTTCATATATGGCTACATTACGGGAAAAAATTACCTTAACGCTGACGGCTTTGGCCTATTTGCTCTTCCATCTGCGCTTGGGTGGGGATGCGGAGGCGATCCTGTCGGGTACGGTCTATCAGATACTGCTTACAGTGCCCTATGCGCTGGGGTTCACCTATATTATTGCGGTTGTTTTTCGCAGGATTTCAGGAAGCGGCTGGCCTCCTTGGGACAGGTTGCTGCGGATTTTCTTTACCATCGGCATCCTGTTCGCCTTTTTTTTAGCCCTGTACGAGTACGCCGGGGGCAAGCCGCTGGAGGAGAGGAACATGCCAAACAGCTTCAGCGTATCACGGCTTTTCGAGGATGTAATCCGGAAGGTGCGGTAGTATTGGGCATGAGAATGCCTTCCGGACCCATGATCGTACCGGGGCTGGTGACTGCATTGCAACCGGTCTGGGCGCCATCTCCCAGTATTGCCCCCAATTTTCTCAGTCCGGTCTCCACAATACCGCCGGGCGTCCTGACTGCTACATTTCCTGGCAGAAACCGGAGGTTGGCGCATTTCGTCCCCGCTCCCAGGTTCACTTTGTTGCCGAGGATCGAGTCTCCCAGATAGGCAAAGTGCCCGGCCTTGGCGTCGTTGAGGAAGATCGAATGCTTGACCTCGGTGGTATGGCCGACGACGCAGCGGCTGCCGATCAGGCAGTACCCGCGGAGGTAGGCCCCCTGGCGAATCTCTGAGTAGTCGCCGATGATGGTGGGCGACTTGATCAACGCCCCCGATTCGATCAGCACCCCTTTGCCGATTCTGATATTTTTTCCTATTATTACCGCACCCGCCATGATCACCGAGGCCCCTTCCAGAATTTGACCGTTTTCCCAGACCGAGAGTCCGCCTTTGGTGGTGTCGCCGTAGGTAACAATGCATTCCCGCGCGTTCCGCAGTTTGCCGTTAAAGGATATGTAGGGGCTATCCAGCGGCACCCCATCGGTCAGGCAGACATGCTCAAAGGTGGGCGCGGTGTTGTCACTGACATACGCCTTCAGCTTTTTCAGGGGATCCCAGACTGTGGCGCAGTCGGCAAAAAGATCCCGGTGAGGGGAATCGCTCAAATCGAAAAACGACCCTGTGGTCAGCATATGGGCTCCTTGACGGTCAGTTGAACAGGTGGCAGGACGATACGCTCTCTATATTGAGGCGCATGGAATTATTCAAGCGAAATATTCTTTGGCAGGCAGGAGGTGCCGCTGCCTTGACTTCGGATTCGGTTATGTTTACTGTCGTGGGACTATTGAGCACTAATACAATCGTTCGAGACGATTTTAAGGAGGAAAAAAGTGGAATTTGACGATTCATTATCGACCAGTATGGGTGATTTCGGGGAGCAGGCCCAGGATCTTGATATCCCTGAATCCTTGCCCATGATGGCTGTCCGGGATGTTGTGGTTTTTAATTATATGATTATCCCGCTGTTTGTCGGTCGACCTGGTTCTATTGAAGCCGTCAACGATGGTTTGAATAATAACAAACTGTTGATGCTGGTCACTCAAAAGGATCCGACTAAGGATGATCCTGAAGACAAGGATCTCTATGATGTCGGCATGGTCTCCATGATCATGCGGACCCTCAAGCTGCCCGATGGCCGCCTCAAGGTCCTGGTCCAAGCCCTTTCCAAGGCCAAGATACGCACCTATCTCCAGAAAAAGCCGTTTTACAAGGTTGAGATTGACCTGATCGAAGAGCCGGCAACGCCGGAAATCACCGTGGAGACCGAGGCCCTGATGCGTACGGTGCGCGAACAGACCGAAAAGATTATGTCCCTCCGCGGCATTCTTTCCTCGGACCTGATGATGATCATCAATAATATCGAGGAACCGGGCCGGTTGGCCGATCTGGTCGGCTCCAATCTCCGCCTGAAGATTTCGGAGTCGCAGAAGATTCTTGAAACCATTGACCCCACCGCGCGCTTGCGTCTGGTGGCGGATCTGCTCCACAAGGAACTGGAGGTCTCTACGGTCCAGGCCAAGATTCAGTCGGATGCCAAGGAAGAGATGTCGCGCGGTCAGCGCGAGTATTTCCTTCGGGAACAGATTCAGGCCTTGAAACGCGAACTTGGCGACGAGGATAGTTATTCCCAGGAAATCGAAGACTTGCGCAAACAGTTGGGCAAGAAAAAGATGCCGAAATACGCCAAGAAGGAGGCACGCAAACAGCTGAAAAGGCTTGATATGATGCATCCCGACGCTTCCGAGGCGACCATTGTACGCACCTACCTCGACTGGTTCCTTGATCTCCCTTGGAGGGAATCATCCAAGGATGTGCTTGATCTGAAAGTGGCTGCCGGCATCCTGGACGAGGACCATTACGGCCTGGACACGATCAAGGAGCGTATCCTCGAATATCTTGCGGTCCGTAAACTGAACCAGAAGACCAAAGGGCCGATCATCTGTTTTGTCGGGCCTCCAGGTGTTGGCAAGACCTCCTTGGGGCAGGCCATTGCCAAGGCCATGGGCCGCAAGTTCTACCGGCTTTCCCTGGGCGGCATGCGCGATGAGGCTGAAATCCGCGGGCACCGGCGGACGTATATCGGAGCCTTGCCGGGGAGAATACTGCAGGGGCTGAAGAATGTCGGCACCAATAATCCGGTGTTCATGATGGATGAAATCGACAAGATTGGCGATGATTACCGCGGCGATCCCTCCTCCGCTTTGTTGGAGGTGCTGGATCCGGAACAGAATAATACCTTTTCCGACCATTACATGAACCTGCCCTTTGATCTTTCCAAGGTTATGTTCATCACCACCGCCAACAGGAGTGATACCATCCCCGGGCCGCTGCTTGACCGCATGGAGGTTATTCAGCTTTCCGGTTACACCCTGGAAGAAAAGATGGTCATTGCCAAAAAGTATCTGCTGCCGCGGCAGATCAACGAGAATGGTATCAAAACCAATCAGATCAAGCTGAATGATCCTACCCTGGAAATTATTGTCAGTAAATATACCCATGAAGCCGGGGTGAGAAATCTAGAACGTGCCTTGGGAAAAATCTGCCGGAAAATTGCTCGCAAAGTGGCAGAGGGCGGCAAAGGACCGTATGTAATCTCGGAAAATACAGTGGAGAAATATCTGGGGCCACCCAAATTCCTGCCGGAAACTGAGTTGGATACCAGTTCCCAACCGGGACTGGTGGTCGGTCTGGCCTGGACAGAAGTCGGTGGAGAACTCCTGCATATCGAAACCTCGGTGCTGCCGGGTAAGGGGAAGTTGCTGCTCACCGGGCAATTGGGGGATGTGATGAAGGAGTCAGCGCAGGCGGCTTTAAGCTACTGTCGCAGCCGCAGTGCCGATTTAGGGGTGGAAGTGGATTACTTTGACAAAGTTGATATTCATATTCATGTCCCTGCCGGAGCAATCCCCAAAGATGGGCCTTCGGCCGGAATTACCATGGCCACGGCGCTGTTTTCCGCCATCAGCGGCAAGTCGGTGAAACGGGGAATGGCGATGACCGGCGAAGTGACCCTGCGGGGCAGAGTCTTGCCCATCGGCGGCCTGAAAGACAAGGCGTTGGCCGCCTTGCGGGCCGGTATCACCAAGGTGCTCATTCCTGAGGAGAACCAGAAGGATCTCGTTGAGATACCGGAAGAGTTGCGCAAAAAGATAACTTTTTTCCCGGTCAGACACATGGATGACGTGATTGAGTTAACCCTGGGGAAGATTACCAGGCGTGGACGGCGCCAGCCAAAACCAGCCGCCAATATCGAAGAAAAATGATACTGCTTCTCTCGGGTGCCAGGGTAATGCGTCCTTGGCACCCGAAGGGTTTATCTATCCTCTCCTGTTCTCGTTTTTCCCATCCTTAACAGAATCGTTTGTATCCCGCCTTTATGCGTCATTGGTTGCTTTCTCTCCTGCTTCTGGCTTTTGTCGCCAGCGGTGGTGCCGGTCTTTGGTATTGGTCGTATTTGACAACGGTTTCACCGGGGAGTGGGGAAGTGGTTGTCATCATTGCCAAGGGAACAGGTGTGCGGGGCATCGGCAGATTGCTGGCGGCCAATGGTATCCTCAGCTATGATGTTCGTTACCTCACCTTGGTCTATTTTTCCGGAATCACCGCCAAACTCCAGGCCGGAGAATACAGCATTCCCCGGGGCTTGACGCCTCCGGAAGTTTTACGGTTACTCGAGAAAGGTAGCACCCTCCGTCATCATGTCACTGTTCCCGAGGGCATGACGGCTGAACAGGTAGCCGCTATTTTTGAAAAGGATGGATGGATTCAGCGGGAGCGTTTTCTGGCAATTGTTCATGACGCTGCCTTTATACAAACAATGGGGATTGAAGAGCCACAACTGGAAGGGTACCTCTTTCCAGAGACCTATACCCTGACCCGCAATGCAACTGATGAGTATTCGGTTATCAGAATGATGGCGGAAAGATTTTTGCGTGTCTGGGGTGAAGTTAATACCGGGGGAAATCGCGGTTTAAGCCTGCATCAGTTGGTCACCCTCGCTTCCATTGTCGAAAAAGAAACCGGAGTGGCTGCGGAACGTCCGTTGATCGCCAGGGTGTTTTTGAACCGGCTGGCCCTGAAAATGCGTCTGCAGTCGGACCCGACGGTTATTTACGGTATCCGGGATTTTAAGGGGACCTTGACGAAAGATGACCTCAAGCGGGGGACACCTTATAATACCTATGTTATTCCTGCGCTGCCGCCCGGTCCAATTTGTAACCCCGGCCGGGCTTCCCTCGAAGCCGTGCTCCATCCGGCTGATTCCAATGCCTTATATTTTGTCTCTAAAAATGATGGGACGCATATCTTTTCAACCAACCTGGTGGAACACAACCGAGCTGTCAAGATCTATCAGCGGGGGCAATGACAGGTAGGGGCGAGAGGAAAACTGGCAAGGGTGGCTTGAACGACTTTGCCTTCAAAAGTGTTGGCAAGTCCCGGCAGCGGTCGTTCCGCATCTCACGGGGCAAGGGGCTGGATTTCTGCATTGCAAGCAAAAAGAGGCATCAATTTTCTTGTTTTTAATGGAATTAGTGTTATGTTCGCAAAATGAGCAGACCAGGTGGTTCTCACGTTGATCAGGTTTTTAATTGGTGTATTTAATTAGAAATATCACGTAGTTCTGTGTGGACGAAACATTCAGCCCATTACAAGGAGATCAAGGGAGCAATGTTGAAAGGAACAGTAAAGTGGTTTAATGAGTCTAAAGGTTTCGGTTTTATCGAGCAGGAAGGTGGCAAGGATGTTTTTGTCCACTACTCTGCAATCGGTGGATCGGGGTTTAAAACCTTAAATGAGGGCGATAAAGTTCAGTTCGAAATCGTTGATGGACCCAAAGGACCGGCTGCCGCCAATGTTTTAAAACAATAATTCAGCAGTATGCTTTAGCCCGGCAGGGATTTTCTGCCGGGTTTTTCATTTGTGAACGCTGCGTTTCCGAATCTATGCAGGGTTTTTGGGATTCGGTTCCTTTCTTCTCTGTCAGGTAAATCCATGTGGCCTGATACGTGTCCAGGTGTCTCGGCCATTAGCAGTCAGGATCTACTTTCTTAAACAGGTTTAATCCGAATTGAAAATTGCCCTTGTTCAGACAAACCCGACTGTCGGCGCCTTTGACCGGAACCTTCGGGGTATCCTCCATTGGATTGACAAAGCAAAACAGGCGCGGTGTGATCTGGTTGTGTTTCCGGAATTGTCTCTTTGCGGCTATCCACCCCAGGATTTACTGGAACGGACTCCCTTTCTCGATGCCCATGATCGCGCCCTGGTCGAGTTGATCAAGCAACTCGATGGCATTACCTGCATTATCGGGGTGCTTGAACGGCGTGACGGACCCGGGAAACCGCTGTACAATTCTGCGTATGTGCTTGAAAAGAGAAAAATAGCCTTCCGGGCGCGTAAACAGCTGCTGCCCGCTTATGATGTCTTTGACGAGACCCGGTATTTCGAGGCGGGAACCACTTCGACGGTCTTTCCTTTGCTTGGGATGCATATCGGTTTAACCGTCTGTGAGGATATATGGTGGAGCCGTCAATCCTACCAGGCAAACCCCCTTAGGGATTTGGCGGTGGGCCCGGTTGTCCCGGACTGCTTGATCAACATATCTGCGTCTCCCTACTACTACGGCAAACTGCGGGTCCGCCAGCAGATCTTCGGAAAGTTGTGCCGGGAGAACAATCTACCCCTGCTGTATGTCAATCAGGTCGGCGGTCAGGATAGCCTGGTGTTTGACGGTCACTCCCTGGTGATCAACAACTCCGGAGAGCTTTGCGGTGCGGCCGCCGGATTTGTTGAAGATATGCTGGTGGTTGACAGCGACAACTGGGAGGTTGAATCCGGGACGCGAACCCTTGACGACGCCATCGTTGATGTCGAAGAGGCGCTGGTACTCGGGGTGCGGGATTATCTGCACAAGACCGGGTTCAGGAAGGCAGTGCTTGGATTATCCGGAGGGATCGATTCCGCGGTTACCGCGGTGATCGGTTGTCGAGCCTTGGGTCCGGAAAATGTTCTCTGCGTGGCCATGCCCTCGCCATACACATCCCAGAATTCCATTGATGATGCCAGGGCATTGGCAGAAAATCTGGGCTGCGATTTCGAACTTATCGAAATTTCCCAAATTATGAAGGCGTACCAGGTCGCTTTGGCGCCTCTCTTAACCGGTCTCCCGGAAGATGCCACCGAGCAGAATATTCAGGCCCGGATCAGGGGCAATCTGCTCATGGCCTTATCTAATAAATTTGGGCGGCTGTTACTGTCCACCGGTAATAAGTCGGAAATGGCGGTGGGGTACTGCACCCTGTATGGTGACATGAGCGGTGGCCTGGCGGTGATAGCCGACGTCCCCAAGACCATGGTGTATGAACTTGCCCGGTTGATGAACGGCGGGCAGGTGGTTATCCCCGCCCGCATCATCACCCGGCCGCCGACTGCGGAACTGAAGCCCGATCAGTGTGATCAGGATGACTTGCCCCCTTATGAGGTCCTCGATGCCGTTCTTCAGGCGTACCTGGAAGAGCATAAAGGGATAGAGGAGATTGCCGCTGCGGGGGTGGACGTGCAACTGGTCCGGGATATTGTCCGGCGAATAAAATTAAATGAGTATAAGCGCAAGCAGGCACCGCTTGGCATCAAGGTGACCACCAAGGCCTTTGGGCCGGGGCGCCGTTATCCGGTGGTGCAGGGATTTCTGGAGTAATAAGGCGGAAAGAGTACCGCATGCCCCTCTTGGTGACAGCATCTTTGGACGCGCTGTTTTTTCTGTTATCCTTGCCTGACCTGCGCTCTTGCAGCATGGCTCCATTCGAGACGATCAACGAGAGACATGGTCCGGCCGCCCCGTAGTCTCACGCCCCTCCTGCTGTTTTTGCCGTTCATCGTCCTGGTGATCGGTTATCTTGTTTTCCGTGAACAGGCCACCAAGCGGCCCCCGCATCTTGCCATTACCACGGCCGGAATGGTGGAGATGTGCCTGAATTGTCATGCCACGGAGAAATTAGACGGAGCCCATGACCGGTTGGTCGTCGGCTGTTCCCCTTGTCACCTTGGAGATGCCTTGGCAATCGAGAAGGACAAGGCGCATGCGGGCATGGTGCTCAATCCCGGTGACCTTCGCGTCGTGGCCAAGACCTGTGGCGTCGAAGGGTGCCATCCGGCGGACATTCATAAAGTGAAAAACTCGTTGATGGCAACCAACCGGGGTATTTTGTCGACCCTGCTATATTATTGGGGGGAACGGGAACATCAGCATGCCGATATCACGGTCGAACAACTGTTGCAGAGCGGTGAAAGTTCCCTGGCGCTCGATTATTACCGTAAGCTCTGCGCCACCTGCCATCTCTGGAAGCAGAAGAACGATTTACCCGGAGCGCCTCCTTTTTTTAACGAAAAGGGCGGCGGCTGCTCCGCCTGCCATTATGTCCTGCCGGCAGGAGTGCCCCGCAATACAGTGACCTCGGAAATCCCCGAGGCTGCCCGGGCAGCGGAAAAGAAAAACCGGCCCCATCCTCGGGTGGTGAAACAGGTGCCTGAGGAAAACTGTATCCGCTGCCATAACCGTTCCGGCCGCATCGGTCTCTCCTATATCGGGATTTTTGAGGCGGAAGGGTATGGGACACCCTATGAAAAAGGGGAGCCCTCCTCGCAACGGCTGGCTGGTGATCGGTTCTATCTCGAGATTGCCGAAGATATCCATCATGTCAAACAGATGGCTTGTATCGACTGCCATACCCGCGACGAGATTATGGGCGACGGCACCGGGTATGCCCATTATGAGGAACAGCTGGAGATTTCCTGTCAAAGCTGTCACGATAAGCAGCCGGGAACAACGCGTCGGCAGAAGCACCTGACCAACGTTGCGGCAAAACAAGGACAGTTCGTGCTCACTGGGAAGATTGACGGCAAGGAGCATCCCCTGCATCCTCCTGACGAACAGGCCTGTCGTGCCCCCGGGCACAGGCGAGTGAGCTGTGAAGCCTGTCACTCCACCTGGGTGCCTCAGTGTTATGGCTGTCATGTCAAGCGCGATAAGCGGGAAAAACATCTCGACAAATTGGTGCTGCAGGAAACTCCGGGCTGGTGGGAAGAGGGCCGGTCCTATATCCGCTACGAGAAACCCATGCTGGCCGTCTGGGGCAACAAGGTGGTGATCGTCACCCCCGGCTGTCAGGATCTGGTCACCCTGATCGATGAGAAAGGAGCCAGCGAGGGTGGTTTCAACCGCTTCACCATGGCTGCCATCAATCCGCACACCATTCAGGCCAAGGGCAGGACCTGCAAGGAATGCCACGCTTCTCCGAAAACTGTGGGGCTCGGGGAGGGAACGGTGATGAAGAAAGACGGCAAATGGCTTTTCTTTCCGGTGGATCGGGGCTTAGAGAATAACGCGGGGAAGACCCCGGGGTTTGATAATTTTGTGACCATCGACGGCACACCGTTGCAGCACGGTTCGCGTCAAGACCTGCGACCCTTTAATGGTGAGGAACTGCAGCGCATTCTTCGTATCGGCCTTTGTCTCGACTGTCACCCGCGCCCCGATGATCCAGCCTACCGCAATTACGACTGGAAGCGCCCCTGTCCGGTCTTTCGGGAACCCTAAGGAGCAGGTTCCTTCTGGGTATTGTGCAGATCTTGTTTGCTTTACCCTTGTTAAATGTATCCAAAAGCGTTACAGCGCACTGTTTTTATCAACCGGAGAACGATTCATGGAAGGAGTACAATGATGTTGCCAGAAAAATTTGCGCTTGCCGATCGAGTGCTGCAGATTGCCCCCTCGCCGACTCTCGCCGTCAACGCCAAGGCAAAAGCTCTCAGGGCCGCAGGTGCCGATGTCTTGAATTTCAGTGTGGGTGAGCCTGATCTGCCAACCCCGGCCCACGTTTGCGAGGCAGGAAAAAAGGCGATCGACGATGGGCACACCCGTTATACTCCGGTGGCCGGTATCCTGGAATTACGGGAGGCGGTCTGCGCCCGTCTTAAAATCGATCAGGGATGGGGATATACCCCGGATCAGGTGCAGGTCAGCTGTGGCGGCAAGCATGGGCTGTACAATATCTTTCAGGCGACACTCAATCCCGGAGATGAAGTCCTCATTCCTGCGCCCTATTGGGTGTCGTATCCGCCCATGGTCCAGCTGGCAGGGGGGACGCCGGTGATTGTCCCGCTGCAGGAAACCAATAATTTTGATTTTGATCCGGCAACGCTGGCGCAGTATGTGACCAAGAAAACCAAGGCGATTATCCTTAACAGTCCTTCGAATCCGACCGGAGCCGTCTATTCCCAAGCCGCGCTCGAGGTTGTCGCCAAAATGGCTTTTGATGAGGGCTGGCTGGTGGTCACGGATGATATGTACGAGGAACTCTCCTATATTGAAGGAAAAATCCCGCATATCCTCCATGCTGATCCCCGGTTGAAGGAACAAACGGTGCTGTCGAACGGGGTGTCCAAATCTTTTTCGATGACGGGGTGGCGAATTGGCTACTCCGTCGGGCCGATCGAGGTGATCAGGGCAATGAATAAGATCCAGAGCCAATCCACTTCTAACCCTGCCGCGCCTTCCCAATATGCTGCCCTTGCTGCCTTGACCGGGCCCCAGGATTTTCCCCGTCGATTGCGCGAGGCGTTTATACCGCGCCGCGCTTTTTTTGTCAGGGAGCTGCAAGCCCTCAAAGGGGTCACCTGCGTGACGCCCTTGGGCGCTTTTTATGTGTTCCCTAATTTTTCGGCCTATTATGGTAAATCCTTCAGCGGCAAGGTCATAGACGGCTCTGTTGCCCTTGCCGATTATTTCTTAAGTGAAGCAAAGGTCGCCACCGTGCCTGGCGCTGCGTTTGGTGCGGATGACTTTATTCGATTTTCCTTCGCCACCTCAATGGAGGTGATTGCAAAGGGGATGGAACGGATCAAACAGGCCCTCGCGGCTTTACAATAGCCACTGCCAGGACGGGCTCATGGTCGCCCCATCTGGTTCCGCTCCGCTGCGGCCCTGGACTAGGAAGGGCGGGAGGTTTACGGAGATTGTCTCCCCTATTCCTTGGCGGACAAACTGCTTTCCTTGTTGATTTTATATTTAGTCAGCAGGGATTGCAGTTTCCATGGGGATGAGAGATACTCCCGGCCAAGATGACTTTCAGCAACAGCCGCACAGAATGTAAGGAATTCGGACATGAGTCGGGTGATAATTTTGTCTTTATGCTGAATGATCCAGAGCTGTCGGCTCATATCCAGGCCTTCGATGGGCAGGATTTTCAGCCAGCCCTCTTCTGTTTCCCGACAGACCGCCAGCATAGAGAGGCAGGCGGCGCCAACCCCTGATTCCACCGCTTTTTTAATCGCCTCGGTATGCCCGGTTTTCGTGACCACCTTCAGCAGTGAGGCGTAGCGGCCCAGTTTTTTTGTAAAAATCTCCGCAGTTCCTGATCCCTCCTCCCGTATTACCCAACTGGTCTCTTTAAGGTCATCCGGTATCCGAAAAGTCGAGCGTTCGGCCAGTTTGTGGGTTGAGCTGACAATGATGCCCAACTCGTCTTCGAACCAGGAGGTCGCGACCAGCGAATCCACGTTGATATCCCCTTCGACAAAACCGAGATCCGCCTGACCGGTTGCCACCAGTTTTTCCGCGGTCATGGTGTTGACCACCAGCATATTGATGTGGGCCTCGGGATGCATGCGCATGAAAGCACCGATGAGGTACGGGAGGACATAGTTGCCGATGGTCGAACTGGCAACGATCTCAAGCACCCCGGCAACCATATCCTGCTGTTCGGTGAGCCTGGTCTCAATATTGGCTACCTGATGCAGGATCGCCTTTGCCAATGGGAGGAGGTAACGACCACGGTCGTTGAGCAGAAGACTGCGGCCGTGGCGGTCAAAAAGCGGACCACCTAGCTGGTTTTCCAGTTCCCCTAGGGCCATGCTCACCGCTGACTGGGTGAGGAGGAGTTGCTTGCTTGCCCGGGTGACCTGTTGCGTCTCCGCAACAGCGATGAATATTTCCAATTGTCTGAAGGTGATAGCCATGAGTTTCTTTCTTATCAACGTGATTGAACATTTCTATGATCGTAATTGAAGGAATCGCGGCCAAACTAACACTTCGAGACAATAGGTCAACGACTTTCCGTTGGCGAGAGGCAATATTTCAGAGGAATGAAGAATAATGATTGAATAATCATTCAATTCAATTACCCTTGACAACACCGTTGCTATTCAGTAGCGTGATGAAATTTTGTTGATTGATCGTATCAGTTGGATTGATGCCAGCAGTTGTTGATGGGTAGGAGAAGAAGATGGATCAGGTCGTTCTCACCAATATCATCTATGTGACCATTTTTTTGATTGGGGCCCTGCTATTCGGGTTTGGCCCCATCATCATCGTCAAACTGCTCAGCCCATCCTCCCATACCCGACAGACCGCCGGGAAAGCCGGACAGTTGATCGAATGCGGCATGGAGCCTATCGGCAGCGCCTGGATTCGTTTCGGCATCATCTATTACCTCTACGCCTTGATTTTTCTCGCCTTTGATGTTGATGTCCTTTTTCTCTTTCCCGTAGCCGTTGCCTATAACAGCCCGGAATTAGGCAACCGGGATTTTCTTGAGATTTTGATATTTGTCGCCATTCTTTCATTAGCCATTGTCTATGCTTGGCGTAAAGGAGTGTTCACGTGGGAACGGAAAACGTACCATCGTCCATAGTGCAGTTCGCCCTGTTGGACGAACTACTGAACCTTGGTCGGGCCAACTCCCTGTGGCCCATGACCTTCGGGCTAGCCTGTTGCGCCATTGAAATGATGTGCACCGGAGGATCCCGGTTCGATATCTCCCGTTTCGGTGCCGAGGTCTTCCGGCCATCGCCGCGGCAGAGCGATGTCATGATAGTAGCCGGTACCATTAATAAAAAGATGGAACTGGCGATTAAAACTCTCTACGACCAGATGCCCGAACCCAAGTGGGTGATCGCCATGGGCAATTGTGCCATCTCCGGCGGACCGTTCAAGGTGAAATGCAACTACAACGTGGTGGAAGGGGCTGATAAACTGTTCCCGGTCGACGTCTACATACCCGGTTGTCCCCCTCGCCCCGAGGCCCTGCTAGAAGGCATCATGACCCTGGAAGAGAAGATCACCGGAAAGAGACGCTGGCCGCGGGTACAAGTTGGCTGAAAGGGACCTGAGATGGAAAGACAAGAACAAACTCGAAGGGCACTGCTGGCGCTTTTTCCTGAAGTGATAACGACGGTGATACCGATCGAGGCGGTGAGTGCCGAGCAGTCGGAAGTCGCGCCGAGAGAACCGGGAGTGATCGTCACGGATTTTGCCAGGACCGGAAGTTCCCTCGATGTTCTCTGCCGACCGGATCAAGTGGTGGCCGTGGCGAGGACCATGGATGCGGAGGGCTTTTTTCTCGAAGCGATTTCCGGAGTTGACTGGATCGAAAGGCAGCAATTGGAAGTCCTCTACGATTATAACCGGCTGGACGGACAACAGTGCCGGGTGCTGGTTCGCACTTTGGTTTCCCGCACTGCACCGGTGATCCCGTCCATCACCAGGGTGTTTTCCGCCGCTGACTGGCACGAACGGGAAACCTTCGATTTTTATGGCGTCCATTTTCAAGATCACCCCAACCTTATCCGGATTCTGCTTCCGGAAGATGCCGATTTCCATCCACTCCTCAAGGATTTTATGCCATGACCGTTCCCATTCACCTGCGGCATGATGAAACCTTTGTCCTTAATCTGGGACCGCAGCATCCCGCTACCCACGGGGTCCTGCGGGTCAAGCTCACTATGGACGGCGAGTATGTTGTCAAGGCCGAGCCGGTGTTGGGATATGTCCACCGCATGCATGAAAAGATGGCCGAGGACGGTACTTTTATCCAGTTCATGCCCAACACCGCCCGCATGGATTATCTCCATGCCTTGGCGTTTAATCATGGCTATGCCCTGGTAGTGGAGCGGGCTGCCGGCATTGAGGTGCCGGAACGCGCGGAATATATCCGGGTGATCACGGTCGAACTGAACCGGATAGCCAGCCATCTCCTCTGGTGGGCCGCTTTTCTCCTTGATCTCGGTGGGTTCACGCCGTTGCTCTATGCGTTTGATGACCGCGAAAAGATCATCGACCTGCTTGAACGGGTCACCGGCTCTCGGCTGACCTACAGCTACATGCGTTTCGGCGGGGTGTGCAACGATATCGATGACGAGTTCATCACCGGTACCCGTGATTTCATCAAACGTCTCCGCAGCCGACTGCCCCGTTTCTACCATGACCTAGTCACCCACAACATCATTCTCATCAAGCGGATTAAGGATATCGGGCTGATCACCAAGGAGCAGTGTCGGCGCTACGGTGCGACCGGACCGGTGGTTCGTGGTTCCGGGATCAGCTATGATATCCGCAAGAACGAACCCTATTCGGTCTACCCGGAGTTTGATTTCGATATCCCGGTCTTTGACGAGTGTGATTCCATGGCCCGGTACATGGTTCGCATGCATGAGATAGAGCAATCGCTGCGGATCGTCGAGCAGGCCCTTGACAAACTACCGGACGGACCGGTAATGGGCAAGGTGCCGAAGATGCTCAAACCTGAGGCAGGCGACTTTTATGCCGCCGTGGAAACCGCCCGCGGTTCTCTGGGCCACCGGCTGGTCTGTGATGGCGGAAAAAATCCCTACAGGCTGAAACTGCGCTCCCCGACATTTTCCAACTTGAGTCTTTTTGGTGAAGTCGCTGAGGGGATGCTGTTGGCAGATGCCCTGGCCTTCATGGGCAGTCTGGATCTGGTAATCCCCGAGATTGACCGCTAACCAAGGGAAGTGAACGTTATGGATACGAGTATTTGGCGGGCCCTTATCTATCTGGCGGGTCTCTTGGCCTTTGCCGGGCTCAACGCCGCTTATCTTGGCTGGTGTGAACGCAAGGGTGCTGCCCGGATTCAGCGGCGGATCGGACCGTGCGAGGCCGGTTGGGCCGGTTTGGCGCAGCCCCTCTGTGATGGGCTCAAGTTGATGAGCAAGCAGTTGCTGGTGCCGGAGGGGGTTGACGGCATCATCTTCCGGGTGGCTCCTGTTTTGGCCATGATTCCGGCGATCACCTCCCTGGTGGTAATCCCCTTTTCCGACAATATTGGTGCCCGGGCCATGGAACTTTCGGTACTGTTGCTCTTTGCTCTGGCCTCCTTGAGCATGATTGCCGTGCTCCTCGGCGGCTGGGCCTCGGGCAATAAATATGCGATCATCTCTTCGGCTCGCGCTGTTTCCCAGAATCTGGCCTATGAAATCCCCATGCTGCTGACCGTGATCACCGTGGTCATGCTCTCCGGTTCGATGAACCTGCGGGAAATAGCCCTGGATCAACAGGGCGGCTTCTGGCACTGGAATATTTTCCGCCTGGAGCACGGCCATTTTCTCACCATGTGGATTGCCTTTATCGTCTTTTTCATCTGCTCGGTAGCCGAGACCAACCGGGCTCCTTTTGATATGGCCGAGGCCGAAAGCGAGCTGGTGGCCGGTTTCATGACCGAATACAGTTCCATGGGCTTTGGTCTGTTCATGATGGGCGAGTACCTGAACATCGTGATCGGCGCCTGCCTGACCACCACCCTCTTTCTTGGCGGCTGGGACTGTCCCTTCGGGCTGACTCCGGGGGTCTGGTGGTTCCTTATCAAGATCTATATCCTCATTTTCACCTTTATCTGGATCCGCTGGACCTATCCCCGGACACAGATCTACCGGCTTTTGAACCTGAGCTGGAAAATATTGATACCCTTTTCGCTGGCAAACCTGCTGATTACCGCAGCCTTGATCAAGGTGTTCTGATTATGAATGGTTATTGGAGCGATATCTTCACCGGCAGCAAGAGTCTGGTCACCGGTCTGCTGATCACCGCCCGGGAATTTTTTAAACCGGTGGTGACTGAACAGTATCCCTACGAAGTGCCGGTCATGACCCCGCGTTTTCGAGGACATATCGAACTCATCGGCAATGAAGAAACCGGCCAACCCAACTGTGTGGTCTGCGGCATGTGCCAGCGGGCCTGTCCCTCTACCTGTATCAGTCTGGACGGCAGGAAGGCGGAAGGGGGGAAGGGCAAGGTCCTGACCCACTACACTCTGGATTTCACCAAATGCAGCCTCTGCGGACTGTGCGTGGAGAGCTGCAACTTCAATGCTCTGCGTTTTTCCAAGGACTATAATCTGGTCAGCTTTGATAAAAATGACTTCATCATGGATATGTTGAAACGGTTGGAGGAACAGAACAGATGCAAGCAATAGTCTGCCAACCGGCTGCCGCGCCCATGCTTTTTTCTGCGGAAGGCATGGTCGGTGTCATTTTTCTGCTGACCGTGGCCCTGGTGTTCACTGGTGCCGTCATTGCCGTCAGCGCCCGACGGCTGGTCCGGGCAGTGGCTGGACTGGCGGTCTGTTTTACCGGTTTGGCCGGGGTTTATTATTTTCTGCTCAGCCCCTTTCTCGCCATGATGCAACTGCTGATCTATGTCGGTGCGGTCTCCATATTGATTGCCTTTGGCATTATGATGGCCAGTCCGGAGGAAAAGAAGGGGACAGGGATGCAAAATCGGTCCCTGCTGGCCGGACCCCTGGCCTTCAGTACCGGCGCCCTGATGTTTGCCGCTCTGACGGTTCTGGGGCTGAAAACCGAGTGGCAGGTCTTCCCCCGTCAGGGGAGCTTTGATATCAAAGCGGTCGGCATGGCGCTGTTGACTACCCATTCCCTGGTGTTCGAACTTATTTCGATCGTTCTGCTATTGGCCATCATTGGTGCCCTGGTCCTTGCCCAGAGAGGGAGAAACTAACCGATGCAACTGCTGAATCTGTATAATTGCCTGTCGACTTATCTGGTGATCGGCGCCCTGCTTTTTTCCTTCGGGATCTACGGTATGGTCGTCCGGCGAACCGTGATCGGTATGCTGATCTCCTCGGAATTCATTCTGGCTGCCGCTTCCACCAACTTCATGGCCTTTAACCGTTTTCTGGCTCCGGACCCGGTGATCGGGCAGATTTTCACCCTGTTTATCATGGCCATTGCCGCCGCCGAGGCCGCGATTGCCATCAGTATTATGATTGCCGTCTACCGGAATTACAAGACCATCGATACCGACGATCTTATTGATTTACAGGGGTAACCGGAGATAATGACCATGGAAGCCGTTGCCACCGCTACACATATCGTCGAAAACTCCAACCTGCTGCTGGCGGTGATCATCCCGCTCTTCGGCAGTTTGGTGGTCATGACCCTGAAGAATCATCCGAATCTGCGGGAGATGGTTTCCTCCTGTGCCTCGATTCTGCTCTTTCTGATTGTCCTCTCCTTTATTCCCGCCCTGAAAGCTGGCGAGACTCTGGTCTATCCAATTTTTCACCTGCTACCCGGCCTCTCGATCACCCTGCGGGCCGATGGATTTTCGATGATCTTTGCCATGGTCGCCTCTTCACTGTGGATGATCGCGGTCTTTTACTCCATGGGGTATATGCGGGCCCATGACGAACCTTGCCAGACCCGCTTCAACGCCTGTTTTGCCCTGGCGATTTTCGGGGCCATCGGCGTTGCGCTTTCCGACAACTTCCTGACCCTCTATCTCTTTTATGAGATCGTTTCGGTCTGCACCTATCCTCTGGTCGCTCACCATCAGGACGAGGAATCGTATGAGGGCGCGCGCAAATACATTATCTACCTGACCACGACCGCCAAATTTTTTCTTCTGCCGGCGCTCATCCTCCTTTATGTCCTGGTCGGCAATCTTGATTTTCCCCACAATATCACCACCGGCATGATCCCCAATTCCGCTCCCGGCTGGATGGTGACCATGCTCTATGTCTTCTGCATCCTCGGCTTTGCCAAAAACGGGGTCATGCCATTTCACCACTGGCTTCCCGGAGCCATGGTGGCCCCCACTCCGGTTTCCGCCCTGCTGCATGCGGTGGCAGTGGTCAAGGTCGGAGTGTTCTGCACCACCCGCACCATGCTCTATGTCTTTGGTGTTGAGACCATGAACCGATTGCATCTCGGCATCCCCACCGCCTATTTTGTCGGCTTCACTATCCTGATGGCCTCAATGATTGCCCTGTCCAAGGATAATCTCAAGGCCCGGCTGGCCTACTCCACGGTCAGCCAACTGTCCTACATCATCCTGGGGGTGGCCCTGCTGACGCCGCACGCCATCGAGGGTGGCCTGATCCACATCGTCAATCATGCCTTTGCCAAGATCACCCTGTTTTTCTGCGCCGGCGCCATCTACATCGCCTCCCATAAAAAATACATCTCGGAAATGGGGGGACTCGGTCGGACTATGCCCTTCACCTTCGGCGCCTTTGCCGTGGCCTCGCTGTCGATGATCGGCGTGCCGCCGGTGGCCGGTTTTGTCTCCAAGTGGTACTTGCTGGTGGGCTCGATGGAGGCGCATCAGGTGGGCATCCTCTTGATTCTTATCGCCTCGACCGTCCTCAATGTCGCCTATTTCGCGCCGGTGACCTACAAAGCCTTTTTCGGCAAACGACCGGCAGGGGAGACGGAATTAGGTATCAAGGAAGCACCGCTGAGCATGTTGATCCCCCTGCTGATGGCGGTCACAATTTCAGTGATCATTGGTATTTACCCCAATTTCATGATGCAATTTGTCAGGATGGTAACAGGATGACGAATCTCATTGCCTCTCTCCAGGCGCACCTGCGAACCGTGGTTGTTCTCTGCTTTGTCCTGCTTGGCCTTGTCGCCGGATCGAGCCTGCTAATTGATACGCATCATGCCCATACCTGGGTCGAGCAACATGTGCCGTTCTTCTGGTCCTTTTTCGGATTTGGCGCGGCAGCGGTGATCATCGGCGTGGCCCGTTGGTTTGGGCGTTCCGGTATTCAGGCCCCCACGGATTTTTACGCCCGCCCCACCTCAACGCCCTGCGAGGAAGACTAATGGCCTCCAGTTTTATCCACCCATCCTTGCTCCTGATCCTTGGCGCTCTCTTACTGCCCTTTATCCAGGGCCCGCTACGCAAACCGTATCTTTTTCTGGTGCCGTTCCTCGCCTTGTGCGCCGTGGTCTTGAATACCTCGCTGACCGGGAATTTCGCCACCATATCATTCCTTGATTGGCATTTAGTGTTGGGCCGGGTTGATAAACTATCCACGGTCTTTGCCCTGATCATGGCCCTGATGGCGGTGCTCGGCACCCTCTATGGCCTGCATGTTGATCGGGCCGGTGAACATATGGCCGCCTGGTTCTATGCCGCCGGATCGCTTGGCGTCATTTACAGCGGCGATTACCTGAGTCTGTTTCTATTTTGGGAAATGATGGCCTTTTCCTCGGTTTTCCTCATCTGGTTCCGGCGCGGCAAGCAGTCTCTGCCGGTCGGATACCGCTATCTGCTAATCCATACCATTGGCGGCATCATCCTATTGGCCGGGATCCTGCTACGCTATCAGGCGGTCGGCAATATTACCTTTGACCTGATGGACGTGGCCCACCCGCAACTCTATACCTGGCTGATCATGATCGGTTTTGGTCTGAACGCCGCCATGGTGCCCCTTCATTCCTGGCTGCCCGAAGCCTATTCCGAGGCCTCCTTTAACGGTGCTGTATTCCTCTGCGCCTTTACCACCAAGACAGCGGTCTATGCTTTGGCAAGGTCCTGCGCCGGCATGGATCTGCTGGTGGTGCTCGGAGTGACCATGGCCCTGTACGGCGTCATTTACGCTGTCATGGAAAACGATATCCGCAAACTCCTGGCCTGGTCCATTGTCTCCCAGGTCGGTTATATGGTCGCCGGGATCGGCATCGGTACCGATTTGGCCATCAACGGAGCGGTAGCCCATGCCGTTGTTCATATCCTTTACAAGAGTCTGCTGTTCATGGGAACCGGATCGGTCCTCTACATGACCGGCAAAACCAAGTTCACCGAACTAGGCGGACTTTTTGGGAAAATGCCCGCCACTTTCTTTTTTACCCTCATCGGCTGTCTGTCGATTTCGGCTGCTCCTTGTTTTGCCGCCTATGTCAGTAAATCGATGATTATTACTGCCGGCTTCGAGAGCCATCTCAACTGGGCCTCTTGGCTGCTGATGTTGGGCGCCACCGGTACTTTCATGTATAATGGCTTGAAACTGCCATATTTTCTTTTCTTCGGGCCTAACAACTGCAGCCAGGAAACCTGGCAGCGAGCGGGTGATCCCTCCTGGAACATGCTGATCGCCATGACGCTGGGGTCCACACTCTGTTTGCTGGTGGGCATTGCCCCCGGGTTTCTCTATGCCCTGTTGCCCTATAACGTGGACTATAGCCCGTATACGCTCTACCATCTGGCGGAGACCCTGCAACTGCTTGGCTTTGCCGCTCTCGCCTTTTTTCTGCTTAAGAAATATGTAGAACCTCTCGATCGCATTTGTCTTGATGTTGATTGGTTGTATCGCCGGGCCGGCTGTGGTTTTCTCTGGCTGGTGAAAGTGCCGCTTCAATGGGGAGATACTGCCTGGGGTGAAGCCTATCGGGTGGTCGGCCTTTCTTCCCTGATGACCCTGAGTGGTTTTTGGAGTTGGTTTGACTGGCATGCCATTGACGGGGTGGTCGACGGCATCGCCCGTTCCGTCCGCTCCCTGGGCGGCAAGGTCCGCATTCTCCAAAGCGGCCAGATCCAGTTGACCCTGTATTACGCCTTCTCACTCGCTGCGATTCTGTTCGTCACCTTCATCTTTTTTCGGCTGCTCTAGGGGAATAGAGAATGGATCTGTTACTTATCAAAGAGGGGTTTCCCCTGCTCACGTTTCTCATCCTGCTGCCGCTGGCCGGAGGCCTGGTACTCCTCTTTTGTCAGGGAGAGGCTTTTGCCCGGATGTGGACCTTGATCATTACCGGCCTCACTGCCCTTGTTTCCATTTCCCTGCTTACCGGTTTTAATACGGGAAGTGCGAAATATCAGTTCGCCGAGGCCTATGATTGGATCCCCCGCTTTCATATCAACTACATCGTCGGGGTTGACGGCATTTCTATTCTGTTGGTGATACTCACTACCTTCCTCATGCCCTTTTGCGTCCTGGCCTCCTGGAAATACATTAAAACTCGAGTTACAGCCTTCATGTTCTGCCTGCTGATCATGGAAACCTCAATGATCGGCGTCTTTGTCGCCCTGGATTTCGTTCTTTTCTATGTCTTCTGGGAATTCATGCTCATTCCCATGTATCTGCTGATTGCTGTCTGGGGTGGGCCGCGCAAAGCCTATGCCTCGATCAAATTTTTTCTCTATACCCTTGCCGGCTCGGTGCTCTTGCTGGTGGCCATCATCGCCCTCTATCTAAAGAGCGGTAGTTTCTTTATCCCTGCGATGATGTGGCAGGAATATTCGCTCACCTTCCAGGTCCTGGTCTTTTTGGCCTTCTTCCTGGCCTTTGCCATCAAGGTGCCGATGTTTCCCTTCCATACCTGGTTACCGGCCGCCCACGTCGAGGCACCAACTGCCGGATCAGTGATCCTGGCTTCGGTCCTACTGAAGATGGGGACCTACGGACTCCTGCGTTTCTGTCTGCCGATTACCCCCGATGCCACCATGTTGCTGGCCACCCCGATCCTCTGGCTGTCAATCGCCGGAATCCTGTACGGTGGTTTCACCGCCTTGGCTCAGCAGGACATGAAAAAATTGATTGCCTATTCCTCGGTGGGGCACATGGGTTTTGTCACCTTGGGAATCTTTGTCCTCAACAGCCGAGGTCTGGAAGGGGCTCTGCTGCAGATGATCAACCACGGGGTAACCACCGGAGCCCTGTTTCTCTGCGTCGGCATGATCTACGAGCGCACCCATAGCAGGGAACTGGCTCTGGCCACCGGGCTCGGCAAATACATGCCCTGGTTTGTCACGTTTCTCGCTGTCTTTTCTCTTTCCTCTTTTGGTTTTCCAGGGACCAACTCGTTTATCGGCGAGTTTTTGATATTGGCCGGTACTTTTGAACACAACACGATTCTGGCGCTGGCGGCCATCCCCGGAGCGGTGCTGGCTGCCGCCTACATGTTGCGGATGCTGCAAAAGATCGTGTGGGGAGGAACCGCAAATCCTGATCAATCGTATCTCTCGGATTTAACCATCCGCGAGATCGTGGTCCTTGCTCCTTTCCTCTTCTTTGTCTTCTGGATAGGACTTGGCCCCCAACCCTTTATTGATCTGATGCACACCTCTGTCAGTCAGCTGCTGGCACAGTTGCACACCTGGCAGCAGCACCATCAGATTGCCGTTGTGCTGTGGCCTTAAACGAGTGCGCATGAACTCCGTACAGCCTGCCGGCACGCGCTCTGCTCTTGTGCTCGGCTGGCGTTAAGCAAACTAGAAGAAAGGCGATATTTATGGTTATCCTTCCCGAACTGGTGCTGCTGACCGGCGCGCTTGCATTTTTTATGGTCAGCCTTGGCAAAACGCCTGATCGCAATGTGGTGAAGTCCATTGCTCTGTTTTTTGGCAGCGCGACCTTCATAGCTACCTGTCTGTCGTTTCAGTCGCAGGCTACCCTTTTTTACGGGGTATATGCTATTGATGCCTACTCCCAGATGTTCAAGGTGCTGATCGGATTTTCCTTGGTCTTGCTTCTGATCGCCGGGCAAAACCTCAAGGGTATCGACGACAGCGTCCGCCCTGAATATTATCTGTTCCTGCTCCTTAGCGTCCTTGGCCTGATGATGCTGGTGAGTTCGGTTGAGCTGCTCACTATCTTTATTTCGCTGGAACTCTCCTCGTTTGCCCTCTATCTCCTGGTGCCCATGCGTGATGATCGCACCGGGTGTCGAGTACAGATGGAAGCCGGTATCAAATATATCCTCTTCGGGGTTATGGCTACCGGATTTATGCTCTATGGCATGAGCTACTTGTTCGGCCTGACCGGCACAACCTATCTCAAGGATATTATAATCTTTCTCGCCAAGGGACACCTGCAGCCGGCGATAGTGGTCGCCGTGGTCATGGTTTTGGGTGGCTTTTTCTATAAACTGGCCGTGTTCCCGATGCATTTCTGGGTCCCGGATATCTATCAGGGCGCTTCCAATGAGACCACTGCTTTTATCGCCACTATCCCTAAATTCGGGGCAGTGGCGCTTTTGATCCGTTTTCTCACTCTGCCGACCGGCCAAAGTCCCTTTCTGATCGAACTGTTGGTCGTGATCGCAGTCTGCTCCATGTTTTACGGCAATCTCAGTGCGTTGGTCCAGAAGGACATCAAGCGGATGCTGGGTTTTTCCGGAATTGCCCATGGGGGCTTTGTCATCCTGGGTCTGGTGACGTTGAAAGGCGAGGGCTTTGGCCTGGCCATCTATTATATTGCCGGCTATGTGCTGATGAATCTGGCGTGCTTCCTGGTGATCAGTAACGTCTCGAAGGCAGGGGAGAATTTGCAGGTCGAGGACTTCAACGGCCTCCATCAGCGGCAACCGGTACTGGCCTTTATCCTGACGGTCGGCCTTTTTGCCCTGGCAGGCATCCCGCCCTTTGTCGGCTTCATGGCCAAGTTTATGGTTCTGGCTTCGGCGTTGCGCGCCGATCACCTGTTGGTGGTCTGTCTGGCTGCCATCAATACCGCCATTGCCATCTATTATTATCTCTCGGTGGTCAAGGCCGTGTATACCAGTAACCCGGGAGAGCGTCCGCTGGTGACGGTTTCTCCGACGATACAGGCTGCCGGCGTTCTTTTAGTCGTGGTCATTATCCTGATGGGGGCCCTGCCGGCACGATTTATTGATTTTGCGGGAACAGTAGTGCAGACAATCCTGTAAAGGATCAACGAAAAACTGGATGAAAAAGGGGACACTCCTGCGAGTGTCCCCTTTTATTTGGGTGTCTCTCGGTCGAAACCGTAATTATTGAAGATGCTCCAGCCCCGGTGCCGGAAAGGAAGCGCACAGTTTTTCCACAGCCCCCGCAATCTCCGCATGGAGCTGAGCATTGCCGGCATCGGAGACAATGGCATCAATCCACTTACCGATCTGTACCATCTGGGCCTCCTGGAAGCCGCGTGAAGTCACCGCCGCTGCACCCAGACGGATGCCGCTCGGGTCAAACGGCTTGCGAATGTCATAGGGGACGGCGTTGTAATTAAGGACAATTCCCGCCGCATCCAGGGCTTTGGCGGCAATCTTGCCGGTGCCCCCTTTATTGGTAAGATCAATGAGCATGAGATGATTGTCAGTACCACCGGTTACCAGGTGGAAGCCTCTGCTCACCAGGGTGGTTGCCAGGGCTTGGGCATTCTTGACAATCTGGGCGGCATATTGTTTGAAGGCCTCAGAGGAGGCTTCCTTCAGAGCCACGGCAATGGCGGCGGTGGTATTGTTATGCGGACCACCCTGCAGTCCTGGGAAAACCGCCTTGTCGATGGCTGCGGCATGTTCCTGTTTGCATAAAATCATAGCGCCGCGAGGGCCGCGCAGAGATTTGTGGGTGGTGGTGGTCACCACATCGGCATAGGGGATAGGAGAGGGATGGACGCCACCCGCCACCAGACCGGCAAAATGAGCCATATCCACCAGGAGTAGAGCTCCGCAGGCATCGGCGATTTCGCGGAATTGGGCGAAATCGAGAATTCTCGGGTAGGCGGAGTGACCGGCAATGAGAATTTTGGGGCGACAGGCAAGCGCCTTGTCGCGGATGGTCTCATAATTTAATAACCCGGTTTCTTTGTCCAGGGAATAGGATTCGGCGTTGAAATATTTGCCCGAGATGGACACCTTGGCGCCATGGGTGAGGTGCCCGCCGTGGGGCAGGGCCATGCCGAGGATGGTATCGCCGGGGCTGATAAAGGCCAGATACACGGCCAGGTTGGCTGGGGAACCTGAATAGGGCTGAACATTGACATGATCGGCGCCGAAAAGCTCCTTAGCCCGCTGAATGGCGAGGCTTTCGATTTGATCGATGAACTGTTGGCCCTCATAGTACCGTTTACCGGGATAACCTTCGGAATATTTGTTGGTGAGTACCGACCCCGTTGCTTCCATGACCGCGCTTGAGACATAATTTTCAGAGGCGATGAGACGTATTTTATTTTTCTGGCGGACTTCTTCCTGTTTAATCAGGTTGAAGATTTCAGGATCCTTCTGTTCCAATGTGTTCATGTTTACTCCTTTGTAGTGTCATCGTCGTACCGGCCTTGCGCGGCGCTCAGGCATGGAACCGATAAATGGTTATATGTCGTGTCGAGATGCCAGCGGACTGCGGGCAGCAGATGAGTTGTGGGCCGAGAATGGTATGCATTCGACCTCAGTTGCCAGAGGGTTATGGAAATTTATGTACCCTGTGCCGCTTCTGTGTCGAAAAATTGCCATTATAATCAACCTGTCAGGAGTTGAACAGCAGAAAATTATATGTCGGTGACCGATCCAACGGGTCGTGGTCAATCATGGATGGCCGCAGGTGGGGAGTTAAACTAGAAGGGAATATAAAAAAAATTCTATGGATTGCCACGTTGTTTTGCTGATAGAGTGCCTTCCGCTATCTGTTTGTAACCAACCTGAACGAGCACATATTTTTCAGTATGGCTCTTCTGCTCTTGGAATATCAGCGGTAGTGGGGTATTAATTTGCTTATCGTAGGGTTATAAAAAGCAGTTTGATGGAAGCGCCACGGGCCGCGGAAATGCTGCGGGTTTACGAAAATCTGCCTTGACGATCTATAGGGAACGTTTGGGTTGCAAAGATTTTTTTCTTAAGATATCGAATTGCCAGGTAGGTAAGACAATGGAGAAGATCGCGTTATTTTGTTACGGGACATTGCAATCGCCACTTGTTATGAAGGCGGTAACCGGTCAGGCTTTTTCCGGCAAAGAAGCAATATTGCACAACTGGGCGAGATTCCGTGTGCGCGGCTCGGAATATCCGGGAATCATCCCCCAGCAGGATTCCGTTGTTTCGGGAAAATTATACTGGGGTCTGGATGAAAAGGCCATGGGGAAGCTAGATGCCTTCGAAGGGGATAAATATGAACGGGTTATGGTGCAGGTGGCCATGACCGACGGTTCTTTTGAAGAGGCGTATGTCTATGCGATCCGAGAGGATTGCCGGAATCTATTGTCTAATGACCCCTGGGACTTCGACCGATTTTTGCAAAACGGTTTGGAAAAATTTATTCATTGGTTTGTTGAAGACCGTCGCGATCTGTTTGATCGAGGTGACCTGTGATTTCTTTTTCGAGTCAGGCTCTTTCGCTGTTACCTCAAGACATTAATTCATTGAAATAACAGTATGCTCAGGCTCTCTCTGCGTCACGCAATGCAGCTCGCAGCGTTAAATTTCACAAAAGGGTGAAAGAGCAACAATCGAATAACAGACCTTGCACTGTGCAATATGGCTGTATCGCTGCCGGTTGCAACTAGCATCTTCCTTTTATTTGATCCACTCTCCGCAATGCCAACTGGGTTTGCTGCCTGGCTATAGTGCCCGTTTTTCTTGAGGAAGATCAGGGTTGGTCCGATACAGCAGGATTATCCGGCCGATGAGTTGCACCAGCATGGCCACGGTACCCCTTGCCAACTCCCCAGCAGCTTCATGTCGCTCCAACGGGCAGTTTTGCCCCAATTTTATTTTTATCAATTCATGAGTCTTGAGCGCTGCTTCTGTTGATTTGAGCAAAGCGGGAGATAACCCTTCCTTTCCTACAAAGACAATGGGCTCAAGGTGATGTCCTTTTCCTCGTAATATTTTCTTTTGTCCATTGCTCAGCTCGAGAGCGGCTTCTGTTGATCCATTCATGGGATAGTCCTGTTAATAAAATTTGTAATATGTGGTTAAAGCCAAAGTTTGAGTCAGTCGAATATGAGTGGATATTTTAGTACGGGATTAGCAACCGGAATTGAAGGTTTAATATGGATTTTACTGCTGCTGGGCAGCCTGTTCCGATGAGGTCGCTGACAGCCTTGTGACCCTGGATTGACATCAACCGCTACGCCGCACCCAACGCTTTCGAGTTCATATCTGGCCTGCGTACCTTGCACGGCTCAAGGGCTTTCGCTAATTTGGGGAAAACCCTGAGCAGTGTTTTGCTGCCGAAAGCTTGTACAAATATCAACATATCTATCTGGCGGCTCTTTTTTACAGGATGGCGGGTTGAAAATAAGGCTCAAGCGAGCTGATGTGCTGCAGGACGGAAACAAGATTTCAGCAGAAAGATAAAGACGAACGTCTTGATGCTGCCAATCACTGATTCGAGAGAAAGACCGCAGTGAAAAGAGCGAAATCTGCTGTCGCTTCAGCCTTCTTTTTTGATGATCAATTTATTGCCGGATTGGAGACTATTGCTGCTGAGCCTGTTCCATTGCCGTAGATCCTCGGTGGAGATTTGAAATTTCTTGGCAATATTCCAGACTGAATCTCCGTTTCTAACAACATACCAAGTCTGCGGTTTGGCTTTTGGGAGGGACGGGACGTTGGTGAGGCTACGTTTTTTGGTAGCCTCCAAAGAGGGGATATCCGTAATTTCTTTTGGATTAGTAGCTTTTGCCACCCTGGTACTCGCTATCGCCTCAGGAGCGGGACGATCGAGATGGAGTGTGATCTGCTGACCCGTTTTGACATGGCGCTGGTCGGAGATTTTGTTCCATTGCATGATGGTCTTCATTGGCACCTGATAAAGTTTGGCAATTTGGGCCAGGGTTTCCCCTGATTTCATCTGATGCAGGACGGTCTGCCGATTACCATTACCATTGGCTTGAGCCAGGTGGTCCTCAAGCCGTTCCCCTTTTTTAAGGATGACATATTTAGTGGAAGTGGAAGGAATCTGAAGATGTAACCCTTTTTTCAATTGCGGGGTTCGCAGGTTATTTGCCTTCAGGAGAGTAGTCTTGCTGATATTATACAGGCTGCAGATCGTGGTCAGCGTCTCGCCATTTTTGACGGCGTGGCTGGTGTAGATGGTGGTGGGGACTGGGTGCAATCTGTCAAGATTGCTGGCAATCAGTTCTTTAGTGCCCATGGGGATTCGCAGAGCATACGTCTTGATCTTTGGTGGGGTTTGATTTTTCTGCAGTTCATTATTGAGCGCACGTAACCACTTGACTGAGAAACTGCCAGATACCGCGACAGCCTCTAGATCCATTCCCCCATGAACGTCGATGATCTCATACTGTTGTGGTTTTTGATACTTAATACCGGTGAAACCAAATTTATCAGGGTTCCGGGCAATAAGGATAGCGGCAATTAATTTGGGGACATACCGTTTGGTTTCGAGATAAATGCCTTCTGACCCGGCAATTTCCCAAAAATCTTTGGTGTTGTAGGTTTTGATTGCATTTTCAATCCTTTTTTCCCCCGTATTATAGGCAGCGACGGCGAGATACCAGTCGTCGAATTCTGAATGGAGACGGGATAAATAGCGGATGGCTGCTTTCGTTGCTTTTTCCGGTTCACGACGTTCATCGACCCAGTTATCGATTTTTAGACCGTAGGTGCGGCCGGTGCCTTCAACGAACTGCCAGAGCCCGGAGGCATCGGCAGGTGAATATGCGGAGGGATTAAAACCGGATTCGATCATGGCCAGGAAAGCAAGATCTTGAGGTAAACCAGCTTTTTTTAACTCTTCTTGGATGGCGGGAAGGTATTGGCTCGATCGGGCTAGCCAGTGGGTGAAATAATTTCTTTGTTTTCCCTGAAACAGATCGAGATAGTAGAGCACCTGCTTGTTGATGGTGATGGGAAAATCATATCCAGACAGGTCAAGTCCTGCGGGCAGCGGTGATCCTTGCTGCCCTGTACCTGATTCCCAGGCACCGGGCTGGTTGAGAGCCGCGAGCTCCTCCTGTGCCGTTTCCTCGGGCTCCACAATGGTGGAAGCGTCTTCTGCCTGGGATGCGATGTCGGTTGCATTGGCACTAGACTTATGCAGGGCTGATTGTTTGGTGTGTGATGAACAAGCCGAAAGCGACACCAAAAGAAGAACAAAAAGACAACGATACAGCAGGACGGGCAATATTTTCATATGTAGTAGTAGGGTTTATGCAACCTTATATTGCATTGAAATGATATTGTATCTCTGCGATCAACAGTATTTATGAACACAAAGTTCAAAATTGCTTTCTTTTTTAACATCAAAACAAAATGAATAACAAGGAAAACTGTTTGATTCCGTTATTTGTTTCGAAAACTCGGCTTGAGTTTCATGACTTTTTTGTGGGAATATTGCCTCTTTTCCGGTTTTCCGACATCACTGCAGCTTGAAAAGAGAGGTAAGGACAAACCGGTTCAATCTGGAAGCCATTCTTGGCTAACCAGCTGATTTGGCAGAATAGGGTAACGGGCCCAGGGGCTTCATCCTTTCCATATTTTCACACATTGCTTTTTCGGGAAAGAATAAGGAAGGGTTGGTGGATAATGGCGACGTGTGTTTTTGGCGACATCAAAAAAAAAATTCTTTTTTTTCAAGACGTGCTAAATGCCTGTCGGAAGTTTCTCCCTCCGCAGGTATGAAAAGAGCGTTCTCTTTGGTACTCGTTATCTTGCTGAATATGATGCATTGGTATAGAATGCGGCGGCGTTTTGCAAAGGCATTTTGTGGAATAGCCTTTTGTTGTGATATACTTATGCCATGAGCTGATAGAAATTATGTTGAAATTTTTCAAATACTGTTTTTTTTCTTTTATGCTTTTTTCCCTGCTGGCCGTGATGGTTTGCGCGGGTGGAATTTATTATCTGGTTACCGCTGTCCACGGGCCTGAGATGGAAGAGGCGTACATCAATGATATTCTTGGCCGCGAAAGTCCGGTTTTTTATCGTGACGGCCAAAATAAACTTGGGGTTCTTTTTGAAGGGATTCACCGGCAGTACCTCACCTACAATGAACTTCCAAAAAATTTTGTCAATGCGCTTGTAGCCGCGGAAGACGATCAGTTTTTCAGGCATTATGGTCTGGATATACCGGGCATTATCCGCGCCATGCTCGTCAACGTGAAGGCTGGCAAGGTGGTGCAGGGCGGGAGCACAATCACCCAGCAGACCGCCAAAAATCTGTTCAAGCGGGAATCGCGGAGTCTGCAGGCCAAACTGAAGGAGTTGCTGTTTGCCTTGCGGTTGGAACACAACTACAGCAAAGAGAAAATCCTTGAGTTCTACAGTAATCAATTCTTTGTCAGCGGCAACGGGCACGGACTTGGGGTTGCTGCCCGTTATTTTTTCGATAAAGAACCGCAGGAATTAAGCCTGCTGGAATGCGCCTTTATTGCCGGCAGCGTCAAACGACCTAATTATTACAATCCATTTCTCAAGAAAAATGCGGGAGATAGCGAACAGGTCAAGCAAAGGGCGAAAGAGCGTATCAATTACGTTGTTGGCAGGATGCTAAAAGACCACATGATCAGCGAGGAGGAGTGTAATCGACTCAAAGCCAGCGAAATTGCCTTCAAACAGGGAAAAATGGCCTTTGCGCAGAACACGGCTATGGACCTGGTCAAGGAGGGGCTGGGGTCCCCGTCCATCGTCGAAACTCTCGAAGAAAATGGTATTTCCAATGTTTCCACCTCGGGCGTGCATATCATCACTTCCCTCGATAACGAAATCCAGGGAAAAACGGTGTACGCCCTCCGTCGTCAGCTTTCCCAGCTTGATGTCCGTCTTCGGGGGTATCATCGCCCGCTTGTCCAGGCCGAATACCGGGCTCTTGAATATACAGGAGACGGTGAGTTCACCCCTGGTAAATTTGTTTTTGGGACAATTCAGGAAATAAGCGATACCCATGATCGCGGCTTGCGGGCGCGGGTAGTGTTTAACGACGGTCAGGTGGAAGGAGTGCTTGATAATGGAGGCATCGGACGGTTGGTTGAGGCGCTCGCTAAATTCAACCGGAACGCCTATGCGAACCCCGGTCCGGCGGATCGGAAGGCCCTGCTGAAAGAACTGCAAGCAGGCGACAAAATATACGTGAGCATTCGTGGAACCGACGACAAGGGGAAAGTCCTGGTTGATCTCGAACGGTATCCCCAGGTGGAAGGGGGAGCCTTTGTCCTTCAGGAAGGGGCAATTCGGGGCATGAGCGGTGGGATGTCAAACCTTAATTTCAACCGGGCAACCAGTGCCAAACGCCTGATGGGATCGACTTTCAAGCCCTTCCTCTTTGCGGCGGCCCTGCAGTTGGGGTGGAGCTCCGTGGATATGCTCAATAATAGTCGGGACAGTTTTATGTTCATGAATCGGCCGTATGCGCCGCAGCCGGATCATGAAAGTCCCTTCAGTGCGGTTTCTCTGAGCTGGGCAGGGGTCACCTCCGAGAATGTTGCTGCTGTCTGGTTATTATATCATCTCACCGATCATCTGACGCCACCGCGGATTCGGGAGCTGGCAGTTCAGCTCGATATGGCCCCGAGAGCCGAGGGCAAAGGGCTGGAGAATTATCAGCACTATAAAGAACGCATCCGGGACAAATTCGGCATTATTCTCTCGCGGGAATTTCTAGAGCAGGCTGCTTTCAACAGCGCCGTCAGAGCACTGAAACCGGATTTTCTTTTCGACAACCGTACCAATGAGTACAATCAATTGGTACGGTTGAAATATGATCCCAGTTATCTCGGCCTGCGTTCCCTGCTGCCGATTTTCCTTTCCTATAAGCACTCCCTGCAATCATCAGTGCGGCGGGTTGACCCCGACAGTGCTTTCGACACGCCGGAACCGATGACAGCGTCCGCCACCGGCCGCCTTGTCCGGGATACAGTTGGCAGCTTTATCTATACCCTGCGTCAGGTTCTTCCGCCGAATTGGATGGAAGTCAAGCCCCAGGAGGTTTTGGATCGTCTGGCTTCGCTGGACACAGCTCAAGCCGAATCCTTTTGGCAGCAGGTCCAGCTGGATGGTGTGGTGGCCGCGGGAACCTTGAAACAGGTGGAGGATCAGCTGCGGATAGAGCGGGAGAAGTATCTGGTCGACAAACCTTATACACTGGATATCCTCAGTGAAGTTCGTGATTTTCGCATCATGCTCGGCTTGCAGTACTTGGTCCGGCTGGCCAAGGAGTGCGGGATAAACAGTACCTTTGAACCGGTCCTGTCGTTGCCGCTTGGCTCCAATGTAGTCTCCCTTTCGGAAATCACTCGTATGTATGAGACACTGATTACCGGCAGTCGCCATGAGACCGCTCTTGCCCCAGCCCTTGCTGGTGCTGAGGCAGAGGGCCGTTCGGACCAGGATGGCTCGTCCATTATCGAGCGCATTGAAACTCCGGAAGGGCGAGTGGTCTATTCCCGCAAGATTCAGAAAATACCGGTACTCGATGCGAAAAGTTCGGCCGCCATCTGCAACATTCTTCAGAATACCATTCCCTACGGCACCGGAAAATACGCTGGAGAGCATGTTCGGCTCCATAGCAGCGATCCGGCCCGCGAAAAGATTTTAACCAAGATGAACGCTCCCTATCCTCTTTTGGGGAAGACCGGAACTGCCAATGATTACCGCAATGCAACGTTTTTAGGCTACGTGCCTATCTTATCGCCGGATGGCCAATCGACCTTAAGCCTGCAGAACGGCTATACGGTCGGTGTCTATACGGGATATGATACCAATCTTCCCATGGTCAAAGGTGCTTTCCACGTCAGCGGTTCATTGGGGGCGCTGCCGGCATGGAGTGACATTGCCCAGTCTTTGCTGGATGTGGAAAAAGTCGCTGACCGACTCGATGCAGTGGATTTGACTTTTAACGGGCTGGCACTGCAATATCCCGATGTGCAAAACGTTTTCGTTCCCGTTGATCCCCATCAAGGTGGCGCAGTAGTGCCCGGATCCCCTGGGGTGCGGCAAACGACGCCACCTTCCCGGCCAGCCAGTCTCAGCTTTGGGGAGATGACAGAAAGTGGCCGTTTTGAACCGGAGCGCCTGTTCGCTCCGTTTTGGAATAACCACTGAAAACATTACTCGAAAGGGATGCGCCGCCGGAGCCTGTTCCCGGTGGCGTATCTCCTGCTATTCTTTGCCCTGGGCGCAGCTGCCTGCTCTTTCATCCTGAAATCATGATGTTTTTCAAGAAATAAAGAAAAAAATTGTCCGAATCTCCTTATTTTGCTATCCTATTGGGGGTCCCGGGTGTTGTTCTCTTTTATCATCCATGGCATTGTCCATGCGTACAATCTCTAATCCTTAACCGGGCAATGACCGGTTGCTACTCGATACCGGACTTTTCGTTATTCGAGTACTCTGATTTTCCCTCAACACAGAATAATTTTATAACCATGCGATCTTCCTTTCTTGGCTTCAAGCAACAGTTCCTTATTTTTGGTTTTTGCGGGCTGCTCCTCTCCGGTTGTGCTGTCGGGAACCTGATGACCGATTCCTCAGAATCCCGTGAAAATCGGCAGCCCCCCATGAAGCAGGATGGTTCCGGCAAGGTTGCTGGCAGGGATATGTTGATGCCGGCGCTGACCTCGATCAATAACCGCATCTATACCTATGAACAGAAACTTGAAGAATGGAAAGAAGCGGGGAGAAAGTCGGCCTCTTTGTCGTTGCCCCAGGAAAAATTGAACAAAATTAATGAATGTACTTCGCAATTAAATGATATTCTAACAGATTACAATAGCCTCCGTAATCGGTTGCTCCAGGAGACCCGAGCCGAATCGACCCAATTGTTGGTCGGGGATTCTCTGCTGCAACTCAACCAGCAGGATATCGACTATCTCGAAGGCGGGTGCAGCAAGTTACTCGCCGAACTGAAAGCTGCTCCCAAGGCAGAGGCTGTTGCGACTGTGGCGGCGGTGGATCCGCAGATCAAGGCAGCCTTCGAAAACGCCGATTATGACCGGGTCATCACCCTCTACGGACAGTTGACATCCACCCCCGGAGTGGTTCCTGCTCACGAGAATACCTTTCAGTACGGGCAGTCCCTGCTCAAGAATCACCAAGAGGCCATGGCGCGCAAGGTGTTCACCGATCTGCTCGCCCGTGTCCGTCAACAACAGGGGCAAGAGGCGTTGCTCCTCCAGTTGATGCAAGTTACCGGAGACCTCGATTTCAGCACGGGATCCTATGAAGAAGCCCGCAAGCGCTATGAAGAGCTCGTTCGAGTCTCCACTGAACGTGGGGCCCACAAGGAGGAGTGGGCCGGGGTGCAGCTTGCCGGCCTGCAGTCGGGGAGTATCAGGCCTGAAGAAATGCAGGATTATTGCCTTCTGCTGAAAAATTATCTGACCTATACGCCCAAGCGCGATGGGTATGCTGTGGCCGAACAGGCGGAAAAATTTCTGCTTACCTATCCAGCGTCGCGGTTGGTCGCCAGTGTCAACATCATCGACAAAACCACCCGGGAACAGGCAGACGCATGGTTGAACCAAGGCATCAAGCGGATTGAAACTCAGGCTGGTGAACGCAAATCCCAGGAACAAGCCACTCCAGTCGAGCCGTCAGTTCCCGCAACGCTCTCGACTTTGGGGGACCAGAAGCCAGTGAAGAGCGCAGAACCGTCTGTCACAACGCCGCAGGCGCCTGTTTTCGACGAAAAAATATTGCAGGACGACTACAATAAGGGGATGAAACTTCTCGAGGCAAAGGAATATGAAAAGGCTATTGACGGTTTTAACAAACTGCTCAAGACACCCTATGAAGAGAAAGCCCGCGCCCGAATTGAGGAGGCGGCTCGCCTCGGCGCCCAGGAAGACCGTCAGAAGGCGGCGGATCTCTTTGTTCGCTCCAATAGCAGCCATGATCAAGAAAGCAAGAAGAAGCTGCTGCTTTCCTCCCGTCAACTGCTGCAGGGTATCCTGGTGAAATATCCGCAATCAGGGTTGACCGACAAGGTGCAGAAAAATCTTGGTCGCATTGAAGAGGAACTGAAAGCCATTGATCCCCACCTGTTAACTGCCCCTTCTTCGAAAGGTGCCGCCTATGTCCCCCCGGCCACCACCCCGGGTGCACGTCCGGTGTCATCGCTAAGCACACCGTGAGCTGAGCTGGCAAATATCGCGCTTTTCGTATAGCCAACCCCGCTGTTCCTGTTGCCACGCAGAAATCGAACCCAGAGTGACTGGAGTTAACGTGCTGAAGAGAGGAAACGAGAGCGCAATGCGGGTTTATTGAGCAACACCCCTGTCTCTCTCGCGGTCGGCTCTCCTCTTTTCTTTGCAATTTTTCTACTGTTTCTTTTGATAGGAACGGTAGGAAGGTGCAGAACATTGACAACGGGGCGCAGGTCGCGTACTTCTGTGCAGCCTGCAACCCTGAGAAAATATCTTTGTTTGCTAAAATCTGTTGCCCGGAGCAGGAAAAATGATTGGACCGACATCACAGAATATCGATCTTGGCGATTGCGTCATTCACTGCCTGGAGAGCGGCAATTCTGCAGGTACTCCTGTGGTTCTCCTGCATGGCATGAAGTTTCAGGCCGCCACTTGGCAGGAACTGGGCACGCTCGATCTCCTGGCCAGTCTGGGGCTTTCTGTGCTGGCGATTGACATGCCGGGTTATGGCCAGAGCCCGGCCTGTGAGTGCGAACCGGCGGAGGTTTTGCACCGCTTGGTTGCTCAGAGAGGCCTGGAGAGGGTGGTTGTTATCGGCCCCTCCATGGGAGGCCGCATTGCTCTGGAATTCGGCATGCGTCATCCGGAGCAGCTCGCCGGTCTGATTCTGGTCGGAGCGGTCGGGGTGATGGAGAACCGGGACGGCTTGGCCGGGATTACGGTGCCAACGCTGATCGTCTGGGGGGCTGCAGACCAGGTCTCGCCATTGGCCCACTGCGACATCCTGTGCGACGAAATCGAGCACGCTACCAAAGAAATTTTCCCCGATGCCCCGCATCCCTGTTATCTTGCCCAGCCCGACCGCTGGCATGCAAGCCTGCGGACTTATTTCACCAACCTTGCCGCTTGAGCGGCCAACCAGCGTATTTATGGGAAAAATTCTGATCATTGCCGAGAAGCCGAGTGTTGCCACTGATATTGTCAAGGCGCTTCCCGGAAAATTCACCAAGGCCAAAACCCATTTTGAAAGCGACGACCACATCGTCTCCTTTGCCATTGGCCATCTGGTCTCCATCGCCTACCCCGAGGAAATCAATCCCGCGTTTCAGAAATGGACGCTTGATAACCTGCCTATCCTCCCGGAAGAATTTCCCCTGGCAGTGCTGCCCGACACCAAACCCCAGTTCAACGCCCTGACCAAGCTGATCCGGCGCAAGGACGTCGATGTCATTGTCAACGGTTGTGACGCCGGCCGTGAGGGGGAACTTATTTTCAAGTATATTCTCAAGCAGGCTGCCAACCGCTCGGTTGAGGGCAAGCAAATTCAACGCTTGTGGCTGCAGTCCATGACCCTGGATGCCATCCGGGAAGGGTTGGACAATCTTAAGGACAACAAGGAGATGCTGCCCCTGGAGGACACGGCCCTCTGCCGCTCCGAGGCGGACTGGCTGATCGGCATTAATGCCACCCGGGCCCTGACCTGTTACAACTCCCGCTTCGGCGGTTTTCACAAGACCCCCTGCGGCCGGGTTCAAACCCCGACGCTGTCGCTGCTGGTCAAGCGCGAGACCGAACGCCGGGCGTTTGTCCCGACCACCTACTGGGAGTTGCATGCCCATTTCTGTTGCGGCCCGGTGCGTTATGAGGGGGTCTGGATCGATCCCGCCTTTGCCAAGGATGACGAGCAGACCCATGGACGCCGCAACCGCATCTGGGAGCAGCAACGGGCTGCGGATATTGTCGCCCGCTGTCTCGGCAAGCCCGCCCAGGTGGAGGAAACCAGCAAAAAGGTGACCAAAGGGGCGCCGCCCCTCTATGACCTCACCTTGCTGCAGCGGGAAGCGAACAGCCGTTTCGGCTTTTCGGCCAAGAATACCCTGGGTCTGGCCCAGGCCCTGTACGAGCGGCATAAACTGATCACCTACCCCCGAACCGACAGCCGCTGTCTGCCTGAAGATTACCTGCCTACCGTGGAGAAAGTGGTGATCCGGCAAAAGGAATGGCAGTATGGCCGGTTTGCGACCGAGGCCTTGCAGAAAAAATATCTGAAAAAAGAGAAGCGGATTTTTGATAATAAGAAAATTTCGGACCATCACGCCATCATTCCTACCGGCAATCTCCCCAAAACCTTGTCGGAACCGGAACTGAAAATCTATCAGATGCTGGTGCAAAGGTTTCTCGCCACCTTCTTCCCGGCCGCCGTCTATCATAATACCCAGCGACTTTCCCTGGTCGAGGGGGAAACCTTCCTCACTGAAGGCAAAATCCTGGTCGAACCGGGCTGGAAGGCGATTTACGGAGCAACCAGCGAGGAGGACGGTGATAAGGAACTGCAGGCCCTGCCACCCGGGGCTGACATCAAATGCGAGGAGATCGACCAGCAGGAACAGCAGACCAAGCCCCAGCCGCGTTTCAATGAGGCAACCCTGCTGTCGGCCATGGAAAACTCGGGCAAACTGGTGGAAGATGAGGAACTGGCCGAGGCCATGAAGGAGCGGGGGCTAGGCACGCCCGCGACCCGGGCCGCGATTATCGAGAAGCTGATCAACGAGAAGTACATGGTCAGGGAACAGCGCGATCTGGTGCCCACCGGCAAGGCCTTTGAATTGCTGAGCCTGCTTGAGGCCCGGCAGATCGATGTCCTGGCCTCGCCTGAGCTGACCGGAGAATGGGAGTACAAACTCAACCAGATCCTCAAGGGGACCATGACCCGGCCGCAGTTTATGAAGGAAATCAGAGATATGACCAGCGCCATCGTCGATAAGGTCAAACAGGGCGGCGGCACTGAGCGGCAGGAGGCCGGGTTTTCTCCCGTGGGCGGTAGCTCTTTTTACGAGACCGCCTCCGCCTTTGAGTCTGCCGACAAAACCCTGGTGATTCGCAAGGTGCTCGGCGGCCGGGTCATGGAGGAAAAAGAGATCGTGGCCCTGATTGAGGGGCAAACCCTGGGACCTTTTGCCGACTTTCGTTCCAAAAAAGGCAAACCCTTCACCGCCTCGGTCCGAATTACCAACTCCAAGGTGGAATTTCTTTTTGCCGATTCGACCGCCGAACTCGATTGCGACCAGATTCGGCAGCAGGAATCTCTGGGTGTATCACCTATTGACCAGACTCCGGTCTTTGAGACCCCGACCGGCTTTCTCTCGGGATCCGCTTTGGATGGAGACCAGAAGAAGGGGTTGCGGATTTCCAAGGTGATCCTCGGCAGGAGGCTGGACCCTGAGCATATCAGCCAGTTGCTGACCCTGGGGCGTACTGAATTGATCGGCGGTTTCATCTCCAAGAAAAAGCGGCCCTTCGACGCCTTCCTGCTGCTCGATGCCAAGGGAAAACTCAGTTTTGAATTCCCCCCCCGGGGGAAAAAAGGGGCGGACAAAAACGCCAGCAACGGCTGATTGCGAACGCTCGGCCTAGGAATAAATTTTGGGTGGCGGCAGGATTTGCGACGGACATAACAACAACCGGTCATTATATTTGAACTCATGAGACATTTAAAAAAAGACTACGCGGGAAAAGAAGGAAGGGATTTGGTAGCGGCTTGTGTCCGCATCGCCCAGGATACCAAGGCTGAAGATCTGGTGGTGCTCGATGTGCGAGGACTGGCCTCCTTTACCGATTATTTTGTGATCATGAGCGGGCGCTCCACCCGTCATGTCCAGGGCCTTGCCGAGGCGATCTCCAATGAATTGCGCGCCAAGCGAATCAGCAGTAAGCACAGCGAGGGCATGCGTGAAGGGTTGTGGGTGCTGCTCGATTTCGGCGATGTGGTGGCGCACATTTTTTATCATGAAAGCCGCACTTTCTACAATCTGGAGGGGTTGTGGCACGATGCCCCGAAAATTGATCTGACAGAATTGCTGGCCGATGCACCGCAGGAATAACCAACTATGAGGTCTGTCATGCCCACGCCTGTACCGATTGTCCTCGCTATCCTCGATGGCTGGGGCATTGGAGAGCCCACCGCAACCAATGCGATTTTTGTTGCTGATACCCCGAACATGGGTCGGTTGAGTCGGGAATTTCCCCTGACTGCGCTCACTGCCCACAATGGCATGGTCGGTCTGCCCGAGGGGCAGATGGGCAACTCTGAGGTCGGGCATCTCAATATCGGTGCCGGCCGGATCGTGTATCAGGATTTTACCCGAATCAGTCTGGCCGTGCGCAGCGGCGAGTTTGCCGCCAACCCGGTATTCAGTGCGGTGATGGACCAGGTGATTGCCGGCGGTGGCCGGCTGCATCTCTGCGGCCTGGTCTCCGACGGCGGGGTTCATTCCCATATCCGCCACCTGATCGCCCTGCTGGAAATGGCGGCGGCCAAGGGGGCTTTCGAGGTCCTGGTGCACTGTTTTATGGATGGCCGGGACACGCCGCCATCCAGTGGCATTGCCTATATGGAGGAGTTGACCGGGGCAATCACCCGCATCGGACGGGGCCGGGTGGCCACCGTTTCCGGCCGCTACTGGGCCATGGACCGGGATAAACGCTGGGACCGGGTTGCAAAGGCCTGGAATGCCATGGTCTGCGGCCAGGGCGCGACTGCCGGGGATGCGATCCAGGCGGTGCGGGAGGCCTATGGCCGCGGCGAGACCGATGAATTCATTGTCCCGACAGTGCTTGTTGATAGTTTTGGTGCGCCGGTGGGTAACATTGCGGACGGGGATGCGGTCATTTTCTTTAATTTCCGCGCTGATCGGGTCCGCGAGCTTTGCCACGCCTTCAATGATGCCACGTTTACCGGCTTTGACAACAGTGCGCGTCCCCGGCTTACCCAGCTGGCGACCATGACCGAATATGAGGCGGATTTCCCCTTTCCTGTCGCCTTTCCTCCAGTGTCTCTCACCCATATCCTCGGAGAAGAGGTCAGTCGGCACGGTCGCCGACAACTGCGGATTGCGGAAACCGAAAAGTACGCCCATGTCACCTATTTTTTCAACGGGGGCCTTGAGGTTCCCTTTGCCGGGGAAGACCGAATCCTGATCAATTCGCCGCGGGATGTGGCCACCTATGACCTCAAACCCGAGATGAGCGCGGTCGAGGTTACCGACCGCCTGCTGCAGGCGCTGTCTGAACTTGAGGCGACCGGGGTCACCTATGATCTGGTCATCCTTAATTTCGCCAACGGCGATATGGTCGGGCACACCGGGGTGATGGCGGCTGCGGTCGCGGCTTGTGAAACCGTCGACCGCTGTGTCGGCAGAATTGATGCCTTTGTCAGGGAACGGGGTGGAGTTCTGCTGATCACTGCCGATCACGGAAATGCCGAAAAGATGGTCGATCCGGAAACCGGCGGCCCCTATACCGCCCACACCCTGAACCCGGTGCCGTTCCTCCTGGTGGGCGAAGCGTACCGCAACCGGACACTGCGGGCCGGCGGAGCGCTCCAGGATATCGCCCCGACCATCCTCACTCTGATGCAGTTGCCCATCCCCGTCGAGATGACGGGGGAGTGCCTGCTGGTTCCGATTGATTGAAGTGATACCCGTTGGATTGCTCTGCCCGGGAGAGACCGAGCAGCGATAGAAGGGGCCGTCCGCCCTGGGATTAACAATACGTTTTTGAAAGGATTGAGTTATGCGGTATATCAGTACACGGGGCGGGATTGCCCCTCTGGGGTTCCAGGACGCGGTGATGATGGGGCTGGCCCGGGACGGCGGCCTGCTGCTGCCCGAGACCCTGCCGACCATTGAGGCCTCTGTCCTTGACCGCTGGCAACGCCTGCCCTATCAGTATCTCGCCCGCGAGGTGCTGGCGCTCTTTATCGATGATATCCCGGCCAACGATCTCGAGGAGCTGGTCGAGCGCTCCTATGCCAGTTTTGCCCATCCCCAGGTGACCCCGGTGTGCAAACAGGGCGAGGTCTACATCCTCGAGCTTTTCCACGGGCCGACTCTGGCCTTCAAGGACGTGGCCCTGCAGCTGCTCGGCAATCTGTTCGAATATATACTCACCCGCACCGGCGGCTTTATGAACATCCTCGGGGCCACCTCTGGAGATACCGGCAGCGCTGCCATTGCCGGGGTGCGCGGCAAGAACAACATCAACATCTTCATTCTCCATCCCCATGGCCGCACCAGTCCCATCCAGGCCCTGCAGATGACCACGGTTCTGGATCCCAATGTTTTTAATATTGCGGTCCATGGCACCTTTGACGATGCCCAGGGCATAGTCAAGGAAATCTTCAATGATCTTGCTTTTCGGGATAGCTATTGCCTGGGTGCGGTCAACTCGATCAACTGGGCTCGAGTGCTGGCCCAGGTGGTCTATTATGTCTATGCCTATCTCAAGTTGCGCAAATCAGGCAGCGATTCCATCGATTTCTCGGTACCCACCGGTAATTTCGGCGACATCTTCGCCGGTTTTGTGGCCCGCAAACTCCTGCCCGCCGGCTGTATCCACACTCTGATCCTGGCCACCAATGCCAACGACCTGCTGACCCGGTTTGTCACCCAGGGTGATTATTCCCGGGGCCAGGTCATCGCCACCAGCAGCCCATCGATGGATATCCAGATCGCCTCCAATTTCGAGCGCTATCTGTATTATCTCCGGGACGGGGATGGGGCCCAGGTCAGACGGGATATGGAGGGTTTTGCCGCCACCGGCGTCCTTGATCTCTCGGCCTGCAAAGAACGGGTGGCCCAGGATTTTCGTTCCCGGTCGGTCTCCGAGGCCGAAACCATTGCCACTATCGGCGATTTCCACCGGCAGCACGGCTACCTGCTCGACCCCCACACCGCGGTAGGGGTCAAGGCCGCCCTCGAGCTGCGCGATCCGCAGCGACCGGTCGTCTGCCTGGCCACGGCCCATCCCGCCAAATTTGGCGCCGCCGTTGCCCAGGCCATCGGCAATGAACCCCCCCTGCCGCCGGCTCTGGCGGATCTGACGGCGAAAGAAAGTCGCTGCGTCGTGCTCGATGCCAAGACCGCCATTATTCGGGATTTTATTTCCGAGAACGCCTTGCAATGAACAGTGCGCGTCCCATGGAAGGTTGCAAATGATTGATGTTGCTCTGCATCAACAGCAGGTCGAAGCGGCGGTGGCCTTTCTCAGCAGTCGTATCCCGGAATCGCCGGAGATACTGATCCAGTTGGGTACCGGTCTGGGCGAACTCGTCCGGGCGATGCAGGTGACCACCACCTTTACCTATGAAGAGATCCCCCATTTCCCCCGATCCACTGTTACCAGCCATGACGGTAATCTGGTGTTTGGTACCCTGGCCGGAAAGAAAACCGCGATCCTTCAGGGCCGCTTCCATTACTACGAAGGCTATTCGGCCCGCGAGGTGAGCTTTCCCATCCGGGTGCTTTCGCTTTTAGGGGCGACCACGGCTATCATTACCAATGCCAGCGGTGGTCTCAACCCGAGTTTTCGCCCCGGCACCCTGATGGTCTTTGAAGATCACCTGAATCTGTTGGGAGATAACCCTCTGCGCGGCCCGAACGTCGACGCCTGGGGCGAGCGCTTTCCCGATCTCTCCACTCCCTACGATCTCAAGCTCCGGCAGCTCGCTTTGAAATTGGCGCGTCGGCTGGGCCTGGACGAGGTGGCCAGCGGCATCTATGGCTGCATTCCCGGGCCGAGCCTGGAGACTCCGGCCGAGACCCGGTTTTTGCGGATGATCGGGGCCGATGCCGTAGGCATGTCATCGGTGCCGGAGATTCTGGTCGCTCTCCACGGAGGCCTGCGGGTCCTGGGGCTCTCGGTGGTGGCCAATGTCAACGATCCCGATCATTTCCGGCCCATCCGCATTGACGAGATCATTGCCGCCGCTCGCAAGGCCGAGCCGCGTCTGCAGCAATTGATCATCAACCTGATGGCGGAGTTGCCCTCATGAGTAAACCTCAGGCCGAGCTCATCCTCACCGGTCAGTACCTGCTGGCCCTGGATCCTGAGCAGACCGTGATCGAAGAAGGCGGCCTTGCCATTGCTGGCGATACCATTGTGGCGGTGGGCAAGGGGAGTGCGTTGAGGGCGAATTTCCCTGGGGCGTTGGTGCTTGCCGAACCCCATGGCCTGATCATGCCGGGTCTGATCAATGTCCACACCCATGCGGCCATGTCGCTGTTTCGGGGGCTGGCCGATGATCTCCCCCTGATGCAGTGGTTGCAGGAGCATATTTTTCCCAAAGAGGCCACCCTCACCGGCGAGGTGGTCTATCAGGCCACGCTGTTGTCGCTCTGCGAGATGATCAGGTCCGGGACCACCTCGATGTGCGATATGTATCTGTTTGCCGGCGATGTGGCCCGCGCGGTGGAGCAATCCGGGATGCGGGCCTGGCTGGGTGAGGTCCTCTACGATTTTCCTTCGCCCCATTACGGTGAGCTCGAAAACGGTTTCGCCTGGACCCGGGAGTTGCTGGCGCGGTATCGCAACCATCCCCTCATCACCGTCACCCTGGATCCGCATGCGGTCTATACCTGTTCCCCTGATTTACTGATCCGGCTGGGCGCCCTGGCCCGGGAAGAGGGGGCGCTGTATGTCATTCACCTCTCCGAGAACGAGGAGGAGGTCCGGACCTGCCGGGAGCGCTACGGCCGCACTCCGGTAGAGCATCTCGAGGCCCTGGGCCTGCTCGGGCCCCAGGTGGTCGCCGCCCATTGCGTTATCGTGAGTGGAGCGGAGATTGCACTTCTGGCCGAGCGCGGCGTCAAGGTGGCTCACTGTCCGGAATCGAATCTCAAACTGGCCTCGGGGATCGCGCCGGTGGTGCGGATGCTGGCGGCGGGCATCACTGTAGGCCTTGGCACCGATGGCAGTGCTTCCAACAACGATGTCGATATGTTCGGCGAGATGAATACTGCCGCCAAGATTCACAAGGTCGCTTGCATGGACCCGACCGCCATGAACGCCGCCACCACCTTGCATGCCGCCACCCTGGGTGGGGCAGCGGTCTTGGGCGCCGAGGCAACCATCGGCAGTCTGGAGGTCGGCAAAAAGGCGGATTGCATCGTCCTTGACCTCAATCAACCGCACCTGACCCCCATCTACCACCCGGTATCCCATCTGGTCTACGCCGCCCGGGGCAGCGATGTCCTCCATTCGGTAATAGGCGGCCGAGTGGTGATGCGGGACCGGCAACTCCAAACCCTTGACGAAGCAGCGATTCTTGCCCGGATCAGGGCGATCGGAGCAGGCTTTGTCCGCTGCTGCAATGGCGGTTGACAGGTCATCAGGCGGGGGTTATTGTTAATATCCTTCAACCTTCTTTATATATTTTTCACGAGGTGTCACTATGTTCGGACTCGGAATGCCTGAGCTGATTGTTATTCTGGTTATTATCGTCATTATCTTCGGGGCGGGCAAACTGCCGGAAATCGGCAGCGGTATAGGCAAAGGCATTAAAAATTTCAAGGAGGCCACCAGGAAAGAGGCGGAGCCGAAATCCCTTGACGACGACAAAAACAAAGACGCATAGAAAACTCACTGTTTTTTCAGCATCACAAACCTGTACCCGGTAATTGGCATGTTTGGACTCGGAACCCCTGAATTGATAGTTATCCTCCTTATCGCCTTTCTGGTCTTTGGCAGCAAAAAACTGCCGGAACTCGGTGCAGGTCTGGGCAAGGCGATCGGTTCTTTTAAGAAAGGGCTCAACGATATCGAAGATGCCGGTGTGGATCTGAAAAAAGGTCTGCCCGGCGTAAAAGAGGTCACCGCGATGCAAGAAAAGATCGATAAGGTCAAGGATATCACCAGGGCGCTTGGCAAGTAAGTGGTTGCTCCGCTCTCCGCGCGGTGTGATCTTTTGTGGTTAATTTTCCTCATCCTGCCGATTGATCCTTTGCTCTTGACAACCATTCCCCTTTTCAGTAAATGCTTTGCCTCTCAACCATGGTCATTTCTGTGATTTTGTGATCACGAAATTGAATATATTGTGTACTTTTTTGTCTTTCCATTCCTGGTTGCATCCGTCTGACCAAGATCGACCTTTCAGGAGCCGTTCATGTGCCGATTAGCCCTCAAAAGCGCAGATATACCCTTTTCACCCTATGAAGTTCTTACGGCCATGGAGGCCATGCAGGAAGGTTATGACGGCAGCGGTCTCGGCCTGCTGCTGCGGGGGGTGGAATTCGAAGAATTCAAACTCAAACCCCACCACGTCGTCCTTTCCGGCATTGCCCACACCGAGGCAGCCTTTGCCCGTCTGACTGACTGGATGGGCAGCCAGGGGTTTCAGGTCAAGTACGCCCACGAATTTGACCGACGCCCGGAGTTGATCGAGAATAAAGATCGATTCAATTATCTCGTCCGCGTCTACCGGATGCCGGAGGCCTGGTCCCATTTAACCGCCGAAGAGATCGATGACCGTCTGCTGCTGACCCGGCTCGCCATCCGCAAGGACGGCGACGACCACGGCGGCGACATCACCATCTTCTCACTCTACCGCGACGTGGTGATGATCAAGGAAGTGGGGTGGCCACTGGAAGTAGGCGATGCTCTCGGCCTGCGGGACGGCCGCATCAAGGCGCGCGTGGTGATGGCCCAGGGGCGGCAGAATACCAACTACGGTATCAATCTTTATGCCTGCCACCCCTTCTTTATTCAGGGGATCGCTACCATGACCAATGGCGAGAACACCGCCTTTGTGCCTATCAAGGAATGGCTGCTGGGCAAGAACATCCCCGGCTATATTGGCTACCACAGCGATTCCGAGACTTTCACCCATATCCTCCATTACCTTACCAAAAAGCTGAAACTGCCCTTGGAACTGTACAAACATGTGATCACCCCGCTGAAAAGCGAGGAGTTGGATGTCCATCCCAATGGTGATTTCCTCAAAGGCTTGCGAACTGCCTGCCGGCGCCTGATCATCGACGGCCCCAACGCGGTGATCGGCACCCTGCCCGACGAAACCTCTCTGCTGGTGATGGATCAGAAAAAAATGCGGCCGGCAACCGTCGGCGGTCGGCCCGGTGCCTGGGCCATCGCCTCGGAGATGTGCGGCGTCGATGCCCTTGTGCCGGATCGCGATCCCGCCCTTGATTTTCAGCCCATGCGGGAACACACCGTTATTATTCCACCCGAGCGAAAGGAACTCATAGTATGGTCTCAGTTCGATCAGTTTACACTTCCCCAAGCAGCCTGACCTACCACGATCTTCCCTGGATCATTCACCACCGGGAGGATCGTTGCACGCTCTGCGGCCGCTGTACCTCCGTTTGTCCGGTGGGGGCCATCTCTTTGACCTACCATCGTCAGCGGATGCCGAAACTCGATATCCTCCAGAAGAAACGGGGCAACGAATACCGGCATTTTGTCGGCATCCGCCAGCATACCGTGGTCGAAAAGCGGTGCATCGGGTGCGGCATGTGCGCCATGGTCTGCCCCAATGAGGCGATCGGACCGTCGGCCAACACCAACGAGAACCGCTCGCTGTTTGTCCTCAATCAGAAGGGAGAGGCCTACAAGCGGGGCGGCCGTCGCAATGTCGCCGGTAAGACGGTGCTGGACCGCATCTCTTTTGGGCGGATTTCCATGCTCACCGATCCGGCGCTCGATGCCGGTCGTCATGAGTTCAATACCAGCACTATTCTCGGCCGGGTGCTGCCGCCGGAAGAGTTTCTCCGCCGCAAGATGGCGGGCGAGTGGATTCCGCCGACCCGGGAGATCTTTCCCTTTATCATCGGCTCGATGTCGTTCGGCGCCTTGTCGCCCAACATGTGGCTCGGATTGCTCCAGGGCGTGGCCTACTGCAACGAGGTCCTGGGTATCCCGGTGGTCATGGCCACGGGCGAGGGCGGTTGTCCGCCCTGGGTGCTGAAGAGTCCCTTCCTCAAATACATTATCCTCCAGATCGCCTCCGGGTATTTCGGCTGGGATGAAATCATCCGGGCCATTCCGGAGATGCAGTGCGATCCCGCCGCCATTGAGATTAAATATGGTCAGGGCGCCAAGCCCGGCGATGGCGGTCTGTTGATGTGGTTCAAGGTCAGTAAACTGATTGCGCGGTTGCGCGGCGTGCCCGAAGGGGTCGATCTGCCGTCCCCGCCGGTTCATCAGACACTCTACTCGATTGAAGAGAGTGTGATGAAGATGATCCAGACCATGTCCATGGCCTTTGGTTTCCGGGTGCCGGTCTATCCCAAGATTTCGGGCTCGACCTCGTCCAAGGCGGTGCTTAACAATCTGGTGCGCAATCCTTATGCCGGCGGGTTGTTGATCGACGGTATCGATGGCGGCACCGGCGCGGCTTACAACGTCAGCATGGAAGCCACCGGCCATCCGATCGCCTCCAACCTGCGCGAGTGCTATCTCGACCTGGTCCGTCAGGGGAGGCAGAACGAGATTCCTCTGTTTGCCGCCGGTGGCATCGGCAAAAACGGCAACGTCACTCAGAATGGTATGGCCCTGATTATGCTCGGCGCTTCCGGTGTCCATATCGGCAAATACATGATGCAGGCCACCTCCGGTTGCCTGGGCAATGAGATCGGGCGCTGCAACGTCTGTAATGTCGGTATCTGTCCCAAAGGCATCACCAGCCAGAACCCCAAGCTGTACCGTCGCCTTGACCCGGACGATGTCGCCCAGCGGGTTGCCGATACTTTTATGAGTATCCGTACCGAGATGAAGAAGATTATGGCACCGCTAGGCCGTTCCCAGAGCCTGCCCATCGGCATGGCCGATGCTTTGGGTGTTGACGATCAAGCCATCGCGGACCGGCTGCAGATTGATTATATCTGTTGATACAGGAACTTACCACCAGTACGCCTGAAATATTATGAGCGAAGCAAAGCATACCATACTGACTGTTCGCGGCAAGGATGCCGACAACCAACGGATTTCCTCCAAGGTTTTTGAGGAGGAGGTCCGGGGCGCGGCTGCGGTGGCCGATGAGCTGATTCTGGAATCGTTTGGCCAGCACAATATCGGCCTGCGACTCGGTTCCATCGACAAGCCCCTCACCATTCGGGTCCAGGGACCTGCCGGTCAGCGGCTCGGCTGCATGGGCATGAAGGGGGCCACCATCATCTGTGAAGGTTCCGCCTCCGACGATGTCGGCTACCTCAATATCGGGGCCGATGTCATTGTCAAGGGCGATGCCACCAACGGCGTCTGCAACGCCATGGCCGGCGGTCGAGTTATGATCGGCGGCAGTATCGGCGCCCGCGGCCTGACCATGACCAAATGGAATCCGGCCTATGAACAGCCGCAGATGTGGATCCTGGGCTCGGTGGGCGATACTTTTGCCGAGTTCAACTGCGGCGGTTTGGGGGTGATCTGCGGGATCAATCCCAAAAATCCGGAGAACGTTCTCGGGTACCGTCCCTGTGTGGGCATGGTCGGCGGCAAGATCTACTTCCGGGGCAAAATCGACGGCTCCTATTCCAAGACCAATGCCAAACTGATCGCGCCAAGCGATTCGGACTGGCAATGGCTGATCGAGCGGTTGCCCGAATATCTGGCGGCCATCGGCCGCTCAGAACTGCTGGTCACGCTCTCGCTCCGCGAAGAATGGAACGTTCTCGAGGCGGTCACGCCGCAGGAACGGGCCCTGATGTTTTCCGGCCCGATGCCCATGGCTGAGTTCCGGCGGCAGATCTGGGATAAGGGATTCGGTGGCGGTGATCCGCTGCGCGATCTGGCGCCGATGCTGGATCGCAGTCTGATTCGCGTTATTGAAACCGGCGAGTTGCGCCGGAAAAAACCATTCTGGAACAACCGGAGCAGCGCCGCCCCTTGTACCTTCTATTGTCCGGTCCACATCCCGACCGTTGACCGATTGCGGATGATCCGCGAAGGCCGCAATGAAGAGGCCTACGAGTTGCTGCTGCGGTACACCCCTTTTCCTGCCTCGGTTTGCGGTATCATCTGCCCCAATCTCTGTATCCAGAATTGTTCAAGGGAGCAGATCGACTACAGCATCGACGCCTCAGTGCTCGGTCGGGCGGTGCAGACGGCTGAGCCGCCGGAAGCGCTCCCGGCTACCGGTAAAAAAGTTGCCATCATCGGTGGCGGTCCGGCCGGTATGGCGGCTGCTTGGCATCTGGCCCTCGGCGGTATTGAAGCCCATATTTTTGAGCGC
>Ga0364909_10031_pt1 | contig 64778 bp, 55 predicted proteins | sample SorcelJu500001C3_3_FD_206966 | JGI IMG/M metagenome (GOLD analysis project Ga0364909, IMG submission 206966) | Enriched cells from Trout Bog Lake Hypolimnion, Wisconsin, USA - BchlTB.June25.5000.01.C3 | ecosystem: Environmental > Aquatic > Freshwater > Lake > Hypolimnion/Profundal zone | place... | reverse complement strand
GCTGAAAGATCCCACCGGGCCCGGGTGTTGTCCAGACAATCGACAACCACATCGATCCGCTCCCACGTCTCCAGGGGGACGGCTCTGAAGTCCGAGGGAAAGGGAGTCACCACATTGAAGGGATGGATGCTCGCCGACCGGTTTGCGGCCACCTCCGCCTTATTCTGGCCCAGAGTATGGCTCAGGGCGTTCAACTGGCGGTTGCAGTTGCTGGGGGAAAAGACATCGGGGTCAAAAATCTGCAGCTGCCCCACGCCGATGCGGACCAGTTGCTCGATCACATAGCCGCCCAGTCCGCCGCAACCGACGACCGCCACTTGGCGATGCTGCAGGGTTTGCTGTTGCTCTAGGGTCAACGTGTCCTGGTTGCGGCAAAAATAGTCGGAAAATGATGGCATGAGCAAAGGCCTGATGGTTTGAAGTTGACAGCCGAGGGTTCTATTTAAAATACTGTTGCCGTCAGGATACGTCAATCACGCAAAATAAGGCCAGGTCGGTAATAATTGGAGTGGTGCCCAGGAACGACTCCCACGCAAACAGCGGAATCTGGACAAAGTCGGAGCCACAGATGCAGGAGAACCAGAACACAGCCCGCGGGCAAGGCAAGCAGCCCTCCGGTGGGATGCGGTGGCTTGGCATCTTAGTACGCACCGGCCACATCGGAGTGGCCTCGGTTTTTTTCGGGGGCTGCGCCCTGCATGTCCCGTTTGTCCAGCTCGCCCTCTGGCATCACCTTACCATTGCCACCGGCAGCGGTCTGCTGATCCTGGAATGGCACCACGACCCGCGCTGGCCGCATCGGGGAAAAGGCCTGCTCGCCATCCTTCATGCCTGCCTGGGCGGGTTCATCCATTTCTGGCCCGACAGCACCGCCCCTCTCCTCTGGGGCATCCTGATCACTGGCGGCATCGGTAGCCACATGCCGCGCCGGTTTCGCCACTGGTCGATCCTTCTCGGACAAGAAAAAAAGGAAGAAACGGGAAAGCGTATTTGAAATTCAAGCCTTGGGGAAGCACAGTCTTCCATTCACAGGAGTGAAAGTATCGCTGCAGTGCAGGGATCAATCAGCATGAATCGGTAAAAAAGCAACCTATGCAAAGGAGGCAGGTATGAAAGCAGGAAGAATGTTGGTATGCGGCCTGATGTTGGCCACTCTCGTCACGGGTACAGCTGTGGGCGAAGAGAAAATCATCAAGATGTCGACCACCACCAGCACGCAGGATTCCGGCCTGCTGGATGTGCTGTTGCCGGCCCTGGAAAAGGACACCGGCATCACGGTCAAAGTGATTGCCAAAGGCACGGGCGCGGCCATCCGCGATGGCATCGACGGCAATGTCGATGTGATTTTCGTCCATGACCGGGAACGGGAGGATGCCTTTGTCAAGGAGGGCTACGGCACCAAACGGTATGCGATAATGCACAATGACTTCCTTATTGTCGGACCCGACAGCGACAAGGCGAAGATCAAGGGCACAACCGAGGGCGGCGAGGCCATGAAAAAGATCGCGGCAGCCAAGGCAACCTTTGTTTCCCGCGGTGACGATTCCGGGACCCATGCCAAGGAGCAGGAACTGTGGAAGGCCTCGGGTGTACCTCTCGAGACCGCCACCACGACCACGGAGAAAGAGGGCAAGCAGGTTGCGATCAAATCCGTGCATCCCGCAGCCGCCACCGATTGGTATCTCTCCGTGGGCCAAGGCATGGGCAAAACCCTGACTTTGGCGGAGGAAAAACAAGCCTACACCCTGGCGGACCGCGGCACCTTCATCAAATACAAATTCGGCCGGGAAGTTCCGATCAATCTCAGTATCCTTTGTGAAGGCGGAAAACAGTTGGCCAACCCCTATGGACTGATTCCGGTCAACCCGAAGAAATACCCCCATGTCAAGTATGCGCTCGCCGAACAATTGGCCCAATGGCTCACTTCGGCCAAGGGCCAACAGCTTATCGCCGATTATACATTGCACGGCAAGCAGCTGTTCTTTCCGGACGCCAAGTAACCGAGACTTTCAGGCGGCTGTTTTTCGCCTACACATCCGGATCCCCAAGGAAGGCAACGCCCACCAAATCCATTGGCACGGTGGGCGTTGCTCCTGTTGCTTCAATTTTTCTATCGATACGCGATGTCCTTTTTCCTTGAGAGTTTTTCTTCGGCCGTCCATCTGGTTGCTTCACTGGACCCCGAACTGCTGACCATTGTCCGGGTCTCGCTGACGGTCAGCTTCCTGGCCACCGTGTCCGCCGCCATCATCGGCATTCCCGCAGGTTTTGTCATTGCCTACGGCGACCTGCCCGGCAAGCGTGTTCTGATTACGATCCTCAACACCCTCCTGGCCCTGCCCACAGTGGTGATCGGCCTCTTTGTTTACACCTTCATCTCCCGGCGCGGGATTTTTGGGCCGCTGGACTTGCTCTACACCCAGAAGGCAATGATCATCGGCCAGTTTCTCCTGATTGTACCGCAAATTGCCGCCCTGACTATTGCCGCGGTCAGCCGTATTGACGAGCGCTATCGCAAGACCGCTAAAACGCTGGGGGCGGATACCTGGCAGACCGCTCTGGTCGTGCTCCGCGAAGGCCGTTTCGGCATCGGTGCTGCCGTCATTTCGGCCTTTGGCCGGGTTATCTCCGAAATCGGGATTTCCATGATGCTCGGCGGCAACATCAAGGGTTTCACCCGGACCATGACCACCGCCATGGCCCTGGAATACGACAAAGGCTCCTTTATTCTGGCCGTGGCCCTGGGCTTGGTGCTGATGGCTCTCAGCCTGGGGATAAACATCCTGTTCAATCTCATTCAGGGAAGAAGCGCCCGATGATGCTCTACGCCCTGTCCCAGATCACCCATCGTTACAGCCAGCGGACCGTGCTCGCAATCGATCACCTGGAGATCGAGGAAGGACGCATCTATGCCCTGCTCGGCCCCAACGGCGCCGGCAAGAGCACGCTGCTGGGCATTCTCGGTTTTCTTGAGCCGCCAACTACCGGCAGAATAACTTTTCGCGGCCAACCGGTGGAGGCCTCGCGGAAGGCCATGCTGCACCTGCGCCGCCAGGTGGTCCTGGTGGATCAGCACCCGATCATGTTTTCCACCACAGTCCGCAACAATATCGAGTTCGGACTGAAAATCAGGAAGATGGAAAAAACAAAGCGCCAGCGGGTGGTGGATGAGGTGCTGGAGACGGTTGGACTCCGCCAGTTCAAGGACGCGAACGCCCATGAACTCTCCGGCGGCGAAAACCAGCGCTTGGCCCTGGCCCGGGCCTTGGCGCTCTCTCCCCGCGTGCTCCTCTGCGATGAACCGACAGCCAGCGTTGATGCTGAAAATCAAACGGTGATCAGTGTGCTTTTGCAACAGATCAATGCGACCCGGGGCACAACCATCATCTTCACCACCCACGACCGGCTGCACGCCGCAGCCCTGGCCCAGCACACGCTGGTGCTGGAGGGCGGCCGACTGGCGGCCACGACCTACGAGAATAGCTATGCCTGCACCCTGACCCCACCAGAAAACGGCATCTTCCGCTGCACGTTGCATGGACGGGTGGAAATCCCTTTAGCAACGCCACCGGGGTATCGGCCGATAAGGAGCGGACGGGTTTACATCGATCCCCGCAAAATAGCGCTCAGCCGGCTTGAGGATCAGCAGCAGGCCGACCAGGACGTGAGCGGCACGATTGTCCTTATCATGGCCGAAGGAGAGCAAATCAGGGTGGTGGTCAATATCGGCGTCCTGATGGTGGTACTCATGGACCGCACCCGCTACCAGCATCAGCGTCCAGCCATTGGCGAAACTGTAGGGTTACGGTTTATCGCCAATGCCGTCACCCTGCTGGATGCATGCAACGACAGCTGAAATAATTCTGTCCGCAGGCAGTAACAACCGCATACCAAACCGGTACGAATCCTGCCTTGCCATGAATCTGGTGACATCCCCACCGGAGCCCCCTGCCTTATCTGATACCTGGCGTCCTTACAATCCGTTTGCTGTACAGCCTCCAAAAAATATCGGTTGATCAGCTCACCTTGCATTTGCATCTTTCAAAATTATATTAAAAAGATGAATTAGTTAACAGTAGTACAAGGGAAGGACTCCGCCGGGGTCTATGTACGCCCTGCATCAACTCCTGAGCGCGCCAGAAACCAGGGTGTCCGGGCGTAATTGTGATTCCCTAGCTGCCTGGTCATTCCTCGCGAATCAATGGTAGCTGAGCATCGGGATCGAATCGCCAAGCGGGTCCGTATCAATGGGTTGCTTATGCAGCAACCTTCGCTTGACTTCAACTGAAAATTGAAAAGAAAGAGGTGCCATGAACTATTGCGAAAGATTCAGAGTCAAAGCGGAGAGCGCCGTTAAACTCAACAAAATCGATGCCGGATTTACGGACAAGCACACCGACCAGGAATCTGCGATCGAGGAGATGAAGAAATACACGCAACGGCTTCGCGAACTGCAATACCTCTTATACGCCGAGAACAAGCGCTCGTTGCTCATCGTCCTCCAGGCCATGGATACCGGTGGCAAGGATGGCATCATTAATCACTTCCTCGGCAACATGAACCCTCAAAGGACACGGGTCTATGGATTCAAGACGCCCTCAGCCGAGGAGGCTGCCCATGATTTCCTCTGGCGCATTCATCAGGCCGCGCCGCCCCGGGGACAGGTCGCGATCTTCAACCGTTCCCACTATGAAGATGTGCTGATCAGCCGCGTCCACAACTTCGTCTCCAAAAAAATATGGACTAAACGCTACGACCTTATCAATGATTTCGAGAAAAATCTTACCAGGAGCAATACCCATATCCTTAAATTTTACCTGCATATCAGCGAAGACGAGCAGCTCAGACGCTTCAAACAACGGCTCGACGACCCCGCCCGGCAGTGGAAGATCAGCGAGGCTGATTACAAGGAACGCGAGTATTGGGATGAGTACACAAAGGCCTTTGAGGATGCCCTGAGCAAGTGCAATACCACTGAGGCCCCTTGGTTCGTTATTCCAGCCAACCACAAGTGGTTCCGTAATCTGGCGATCTCACAGATCGTTGTTGACACTCTTGAATCGCTGAAGATGGAGTTTCCGCGGCCAACGGTAGACATCAGGGAGATCGAGAAGAAATATCACCAGGCAGCGAAAGAAGAAGCTGTGAAAAACGGAAAAAAGGCCAAGGAGAGAAATAAAAAAAAGGGTAAGGAGTAACAGGTCGCCCTACTTCTTTGGTTTGCTCGGCACTTGGTATATAAACGCTCCCGCTGCCCATCATCGGATAGAGACATGCATCATACCCTTCGAAAGGTGTTGGCCAACAAATATCTGGTAATCTCGGCAGCCGCCCTGTTGCTGTATACGTTTGTTGGCTTTGTCGTCGCCCCATGGCTCATCCGCTGGTATGTGCCCAAATATGCGCAGCAGAACCTCCATTGCCAGGCCGGGGTTGACAAAATTCGCCTCAACCCGTTTCTGTTGACCCTCGAGATTGACAGCTTCTTCCTGAAGCAAGCAGACGGATCACCGCTGGTTGCCTTTGAAAAGTTCTTTGTCGACCTGGAGATGAGCAGCCTGTTCCATTGGGCGGTCGTCCTGCGCGAACTGAATCTTGAGAAGCCGGATATCCGTGTGGTCGTTGCGCCCGATGGATCGACCAACTTCGAAAAACTGGTCCCCACGCCTCCTCAACCACCAGCGTCACCACAATCCGAGACAAGACCCCTGCGGTTCATTCTCCAGAGTACAACTGTTAAGGCAGGGAGGATTGCCGTGGTCGACAACCGTCAGCATCTCCCTGCGGATTTCACCGTAAAAGGCTTTGACCTGCATTTGCTGGATTTGTCCACGGTCAAAGATCATCAGGGAACCTATCATCTTGCGGCCATGACCGATGATGGCGGGACCGTTCAGTGGGACGGTGCAATCGCTCTTTCCCCGCTCCGCTCAACAGGGACACTGAGCCTCACCACCCTTCAGGTATCCAGCCTGTGGAAATTTTTTCGAGACAGCACCGGCCTGGAACCACCCGCCGGCCAGATCAACATCTCCACGCAATATCATCTCAATGCCGAAAACACCCCGGTGCAGATGACACTCGACGAACTGCGCCTCTCCACTGCAGACCTGTCACTCAAGTTGCTCAATACCAACAAGGCCTTTTTCCACTTGAAAAAACTGGATTTGGAGGCCCCTCATTTTGACCTGACAAGCAAGGAATTACGGGTGAAAAGCCTGCTTTTAGAGGAAGGCGCCGTGGATGCTCGACTCAACGAGACAGGCGGCTTGAATCTGCAACAGATACTCCATGCGCCGGTGCCGGAAAAACACCGCAACCTACAGGTTCCGCCCCCTGTCGCACCTTCTGCCGGGCCAGCCGGCGGAGCAGATCAGAAGATCGGCTCCCCTCCTCCACCTGCGGCAGAGCCTCCCTTCAAAGTGCAGGCAGACGCCATTGAAATTAAAAATATGGCCATTGATCTGGACGACAAGAGCCGGATCACCCCGATCAAGGCGGCGATTGCGGGTGCGGCTCTCCATTTGCAGGCAAACCTGGAATGGGGCGCTCAGAAAAACACCCTTGTGCTTCAAGAAATAACCAGTGAGCTGAAGGGAATAAGCATTCACAGTTCCAAGTCGCCGGAGCCATTGTTTGCCACAGATACGCTGACGGTTGCGGGTGGGAAATGCGATCTGGGCACCCATGCGATCTCTGTTGCACGCATCGCGCTGCACAAAGGTCATCTGGACGCCGGTCTTGACACCCAGGGAAAAAGTAACTGGCAGCAGCTGTTACAGAGCAAAGGCGCCGTTGCGAAATCGATGGCCAAACCCGCGTCTGCTTCTGTCCCCGCATGGAAATTTTTGATCAAGTCCTTTGAAATTGAAGATTTCAGTTCCAAGTTTTCCGATTTAACCACAACTTCTGCGCAACCCGTGTTCGGCTTGCAAGGCATACGTGCCAAGCTGACCGAGGTTGGCGGCACCTCGCCCATGGGCTTCACCCTTGATTTCCAGGGAACACAGGGAGGCACGGCAACCGTGAGCGGCACCGTGAATCCATCCCTCCCTTCGGTGGAAGCTGATATTAAAATGGCCGGCATTGTGCTCACCTCGCTGCAGCCCTATATGGAACCGTTTGTCACTTTGGAATTGCAATCCGCATCAGCTTCTGCCCACGGCCACCTGCGTTATGGGATTCCAGGAATAGCCCCAAAAGCGGCCTACGAGGGAGATTTCAGCTTGAATAATCTCCGCCTGGCCGACTCCGTTGCTAAAAAACCCTACCTGAGCTGGGAAGCGGTTCAGCTTTCCCAATGCAAACTGACCTTGCAACCAAACGGCCTGGAAACGCAAGAGATCAAAATATCCAAGCCGATCGGCGAATTGATTATCGGGGAAGATAAAACCTTAAACTTTGCCAGGGTCATGAAAAAAAAGCCGGTTGACAAGCAAACACCGCCGTCTGCCAGGCCGGCTCCCAAAAAGGCGGAACCCCAAAAAGAGCAGACCGCCTTTCCATATCAGATCTCCAAAGTGCGGGTGGACAAAGGTGACCTGGTTTTCGCGGATTTGAGCCTGCAACCCAAATTCATGACCCGCATCCATGACCTCAAGGGCACAGTCAGGGGCCTCTCCTCAGTACCAGATACCCAAGCCCAGGTGCAGATGGATGGTCATGTCGATCAATACGGGGTTGCGAAAATCAGTGGCGTGATCCGTCCCAGCGATTTTGGACGTTCATCCCATATCGAGATGATTTTTCGCAACCTGGAAATGAAAAATCTCTCTCCCTACTCGGGCAAATTTGCCGGCCGCCTGATTAAAACCGGCAAGGTTTCGGCAGACCTGAAATACAAGATTCAAGATTATAAAATGACAGGAGACAATAAGGTAGTGATCGACAACCTGGTCCTGGGGGACCGGGTGGACGAACCCCATGCAACCAATCTTCCCCTGGATTTGGCGATTGCGCTGTTAAAGGACGGAAGCGGCCGGATAGACATCGGCCTCCCGGTCACCGGTGATCTCAATGACCCCCAGTTCAGCATTGGATCGCTCATCTGGAAAATGGTGACAAATCTGATCACCAAAACGACAACCGCCCCGTTTCGGGCATTGGGAAATCTGTTCGGCGGGGAGTCGGAACATTTCGATGCGCTGGAGTTTGATCCCGGAAGCTCCGAGCTCCTTCCGCCGGAGAAAGAGAAGCTCCTCAAGCTCGCCGTTGCCCTGAAGAGTCGCCCTCAGCTCAAATTGGTTATTCAGGGACGATACAGCCCTGAAGTTGATGGCCTGGAACTAAAAGAACGCGGCATCCGCACCATGGTCGCCATTCAGAGGGGAAGCGATCTTAAACCAAATGACACCCCCGAACTGCTCGACTTCACCGACTCGGCCACCCAAGACACTCTGGAAAAGCTGTACAAGGAACGTCTCGGTAAAGATTCCCTGAATGAGCTTGAAAAAGAGGTTGCAGCAGGGACGGTACAGCCTCGAACCGCCCAGCACCAGGAAAAAAAGACGAAGAAAGCCGGGATGTTGACAAAGATGGTGGATGATCTGCAACTCTATAAAATCATTCCGGGCGGGAAGAGTAGCGAACAGGCGGCGCTCTGGGCGCAAGAACTGTATAACCGGCTTGTTGAGAATGAAAAGGTCGCAGACACGGCCCTCCAGCAACTTGCCGAACATCGTGCGCAGGTGATCGCAACCACCCTGGAGAACGAAGCCCAAATTCCCAAAGACAGAGTGAGCATCAAAGCTCCTGAACCGCTCTCTGGTACTGCCCCGCCCTCGGCTACCCTCTCTCTGGATGCCCTTTAATCGATCCTTTCAGAACCGCCTCTGCGGGAGGATATTCGATTGATGTTCAGATTGCATGAACGCAACAAGAGCGACACGGACAGGTAGGCTATGTATCTGCAGGCGTTTCGCATAATTGGTCATCCGCTTTTCCCGGATTCCTCCTGGATCCAGGTTGGCCGAGGACTCAATGTCCTGAGAACCCAGGATGACGTGCAGGCGCAAGCCCTGCTCGCCATCCTGCAGACCATCAATCCGCCTTATGATTGCCAGCAGATCAACCCCTTTGGGGATTTTTCCCGGTATGCTTCCAATCACCAATATTCCCGAAAGATCATTCTTTCGAAAAAGACCGCGGCGCTGGCCATTTTTGTCGCTGGTCCCCAGATAGTTGAGGAGTTGGCAGTTCTTGACCCCATCCTGTATGAAACCGATCGGATTGAAATCGGGCGACGACGGGATTACAGTCAATGGATGAATTTCGTGGAACTGGCCGGATCTACCCGTTGGAGCGAGATCGCAGCCATCGTCGACGCCCTGCTGCCTCTGATCAGTCCGGAGGCGACACAGGTGGCAACCGTCCTCCAGGCTGCCCTGGGATCATGGCAGGGAACGGATCGCATCCGCGGCTTGGGGGCAAGGCAGCTGAAGGCGCAGTTGCAAACCCTGCAAGCCCATCTGCCAAAGGAGTATCAAACCCGACTTGATCCCTGCTTCCAGGCCATTGATCGCGCGCTCCATTTCACCCAGGCAAAAGCAATAGTCGCTGCTCGTTTGCCGCTCTTCCTCTCTCTGGCCGGGGCTACGGCTGAACCGCCTGCCATGGGCGCAGAGGCGGGGTCTGCGCCGTTCAACTTTCTCGCGGCCCGCCTGCGGGCTTCACATGCAGACAAGGCAAGCTGGGAACACAGGCTGCACCAGATCAACTGCCACCTGCATACCCTGCACCCCGATCTGCATCTCTGCTTCAGGGAAGAAGGCGCGCTACTTTTGCTGGAAAGTTCCAAAGGCACGACGCCTTTGCTGTTCACCGAACTGGCACCTATCGAAAGAATCCTGGCGCTGCAGTCGGGTCTCGCTGTGCTGCACGAGGCCATCTACGCCTGTCAGCCCATTTTTCTCCTTGATATTCAAGAAATAAACCTGCCACCTCAGGAACAGGGCGAGCTGCTCGATCGGCTGCACCATACCTGTGCCCATCGGCAATGCCTGGTTGCCCCGGATAGCGCTTTTCTTGCCCTTTGCAGTAACACGTACAGGGAAACGGAGAATGTTAAATATCCTTGGCTCCGGTTGATTGGCACTTAACCGCTGAATTCAATTACCAGACAAAGGCATGGACTGTATTATTACGCAAGGCATCAAAATCAACAAAATGATGCAGGGTTGTTCAACCTGCTGAAGACGTGGGAGATCAGAGATATGGAGAGGACGCTGGATGCGATTGAAGTGCGGGTGTTGGGCAGTTTGATGGAAAAAGAGTTGGCCACCCCGGAATACTATCCTCTTTCGCTGAACGGATTGATCAATGCCTGCAATCAGAAAACCAACCGCTCTCCCGTACTCGCCCTGGACGCGAAAAAAGTTGCCGGTGCCCTGCAATCCTTGAAAGATAAACGCATTGTCTATCAAAGTGACGCCAGCCGCATCCCGAAATACTGGCATGATTTTTCCAAACAAAAGAACTTAATCACGCGTGAGGCGGCCCTGCTCTGCCTCTTATTGCTGCGCGGCCCTCAAACGGCAGGAGAATTGCGCAACCGCAGTGAAAATCTCTGTTCATTGAGCAGTCTTGAGGAGGTCTTCCTCTCCCTGGAGAATCTCTCGACAACCGGACTTGTCACCCAATTGCCGCGACAACCCGGCCAGAAGGAGCAGCGCTTCGCTCACCTCTTGGCAGGCGAACCGGAAACAATGCAACCGGCGGCTCCCCGTCAGGAACCGATTATGATGGAAATTGAAAAAGAAAATGACCGCATTACCGAACTGGAAAAATCCATGGCGAAATTAAAGGACGAAATGACTCGTTTGCAGAATGCGTTTGCATCCTTTCGCAAGGAATTTGAATAAGTATTCGAGAGAGAAAGCCGCAGCCAGAAAGCCGGTTTTCACTTGATCTATCAGCTGCTTTGAGGAGGAAGGCTCATGAAAATCCTACTGGTACTTTTGGTGATAATGTCGTTCGGGGCGTTGACGGCAAGGGCGCAGGAGACGATGAAAAAGGATCTTATCCGGACATCGGCCGGTACCCTGGAACTTACCTTCATCGGTCATGGTTCGCTGATGCTGACCTTTGACGGTAAGGTCATTCATATTGACCCCTACAGCCGGATGGCGGATTACACCAAGCTGCCCAAGGCCGACCTCATTTTCCTTACCCACGAACATGCCGACCACCTCGACCAGACGGCCCTGCAGAGCATACGCACTAGCGAAACTGTGGTGGTGCTCCCCTCGGTCTGCGCCGACCGAGTGCCGGGCGGTCTGGTCATGAACAACGGCGATATCCGGATGGTGCTGGGTATCAAGGTGGATGCCGTTCCTGCCTATAACCTCGTCCATAAGCGGGACAATGGTCAACCCTTTCATCCGAAGGGTGTCGGTAACGGCTATGTGCTGACCTTTGGCGACACGCGCCTCTATGTGGCGGGAGACACTGAAAATATTCCGGAGATGAAGGCACTGCGCAACATCGACTGTGCCTTTCTGCCCATGAATCTACCGTATACGATGACGCCAGAAATGGTGGCTGATGCGGCCAAGGCCTTCAAACCGAAGATTCTCTATCCCTACCACTACGGGGAAACCGATCCAACCCGACTCGTTCCACTACTGAAAGACACTCCTGAGGTCGAAATGCGTATCCGCCCCATGCAGTAAAAATCAAGTTCATCGTGAGAGAAGAGACAGCATAGCGAAGGCTCTCTGCTGTCTCTTTGCACCCATGCCTCAAATTTCAGCATCGGACTGATTCAATCGATATTTACGCTGCAGGCCTTTCAAAAAATTACGCAAAATCTGATCTTTACAAGCACGGTAGTGTTTATTGTCCGGCTTACGAAAAAATGCGCTTATTTCATGCTGGCTGATGCTGAATCGCACCAGGGACATGATCTCCAGGATATCTTCACCTTTCAGGTTTAAGGCTACTTTTAATTTTTTCAAAACAATATTGTTCGTTAATCGTTGCTCAGGTTCGGGTTGCACCCCTTCCTGTTTGCCTCGTTTATCGATAATTAAGCCATTGAGAAAAATCGCCAGCAGTTTGTCACCGCAATTCTGGAAGGCTGGATCATCCTCTTTTTTCAACCAATCGCTGATCTGGGCTCGTGTCACCTGATGACCAGCTGCGGCAAAGACCGCAATCATCTTCGAATCATTAAAATCAAACGTATAGCGTATACTGCGCAAGATATCATTATTATTCAAAAATACTCCTATTGACAGTGTTAACGGAATGCAACCACACTCTTTCTGTTTATTTGCCGCTATTGAACTCTGAGCTATTTTTTCCGGAGCACCTCGAGCGTCACCATAATATCAACCTCCTTGCCAACCGCACCCATTCTATAATATTTACCATCCCCTACCTTATAGGCCAGCCGGTCAAGGGTCAAACGACCATTAAAGCCCGCCACTTCCATCCCCGGCAACAAGGGGTGATCTCTCATTCCCTCATAAGTGAGCGGAAGAACTACATCAGAGGTAACGTCTTTTATCGTTAATGTACCGTTGAGGTTATAGATGTTCCCCCCGGCTTTGGTGATACTGTTGCTGGTAAAAGTTATAAGTGGATACTTGGACGCATCGAGAAATTCATCTGACAGCACATGCCTGTCGCGTTTACTTATGCCGGTGTCAATACTGTTCGCCTTGATCTCAAAGGAAACTTTACTATCTTTAAGATCGTCCGGATCAAAAAGGAAAATCCCCTTAAAGTCGGTGAAGCGGCCATGAACCTTGGCATAGATATGATTGACACTGAAATAAAAATTTGAATGATCCTTGTCAATTTCCCAGGAGCGCACCGCAGCATGCAGTGGTGATACCATAAATCCGAGGAAAAAAACGACTGCAATGAAAGACAGCATTCTTTTATTCATATCTACCTCTTCAAGAAGTGGGAAGGATCGCTCAGACCGTTGCACGCTTCGCCGGCCATCGCGGCATAAAGGATTGAGATTTCAAAAAACGATAAATGGTCTTTACAGAAAGGCAAGCCCTGCCAACACCGAATCAAACCAAGTACGGACAACAAATTTCAGCGCTGCACTTCGTGTTTCGTCCTGCAAACCACTTTCATGCTAAGGAAGCAGCCTTTCGCAGGGTAAGTGCTAACAGCACCGTCCCGCCGAAGAAGAGAAGAGCATAGCGGGGCAGTCCTTCGGAAAAGGATGTGCTGACGAAAAGAATATGGATATTTATGGCTAGGAAAATGAAGTAGCCCATCAACATGTGCAGGCGTCGCCAGTACAGGTAGGACAAACTCAGGCGTGAACGGTACAATGCAGAGACAACCTGCAGACAGAGCAAGAACAGGCTAAAAGCGCCCACCATCTCCGGCCAGTATTTCCAGCCAATCGGCAGGTTGTTCAGTCCTTCCGGGATCAAAACCAACAGAGCGTGGGTCAGGGCAAGCAACACAATCATCAAACCAATCTGCCGATGGATTTTAGGTACTTTCGAGCGCCCGATGATCCAGTCAAGCACGCTAAACCTGGAAACCAGAAGAATCTGCAGGGCGAGAAACACTAAATTAACCAGACCGATGACCTGTCCTGAGCGCAAGAGAATCCGATCGAGACCGAATTTGTACCAGAGAGTGGTCGATTCATAAAAAAAGGGGATAGATGCGGCTGCTGCGAGCACAAAGAAAGCAAGAGCCGCAAAAATGAGGACAGACAGTCTTCTGGATTTGTTGTTGAGTATCGGTTCTGTCATATCATCGTGTTGACGGAGATTCGAGATGGAGGCCAAGGTCGCACTAAGGCAATGGCTAAAATTTCAAAAACTTCAAATTGTCCCACTGTGTTATATCTCCCGTGGTTATGGGTTTGACGCACTGCGGCATTATGCATCCCCAAAATGGCTGTAATTTTTAAGATTAAATTAATTCAACCTCTATGCAATGGACTGATAATAATTAGAAAAAAAATATGTTATCTATACAATGTATCGTTTTTTCAGGTTCATTTTTTTGCACCTTTTTTTCCACAAAACCAAAAGCAAATTATTTTTCCGTGCTGGGTTCCAGGTGTGGCAGCATCGGGAAAGGACAGCATCCTGCTCGGCGTTGGGTTCGTTGAAATAAAATAGGTATCGATGTAAGATACACAATTCTTCACCTGCTTTAAGATATTTGCCGGGTGAGAGATGACTGAAACAGAACGCCTTATAAATCCCCTGTAGTATTGAGTTTTTGGTGTAGTAGCTGAAATGGAAAAAGTGCCAAATAATAGTAATGATCCACTAAAAAGTTCGTCTCTTGTTAATACCGAAAACAATGAATCATTCATATTTCTGGATGCTCGCGGTAAACGGTGGCCAAGGTTAAAACGCCTCATGTTTATTGCTGGTGGCCTTGTCTTCGTTGGCATGATTTTGTTCGTGCAGACCCTGCTGGTGCCTTCCCAGCTGACACTACCCCCAGCTGTAGAGCAATTAAAGTCCCGATTGAAAATTCTCCAGTCAAAAAAAAATCAGCTCAAGACGAAAACAACAAAACCATTGTGGTTGGATTTTGCCAAACGTAAAATCAACAATAAAACTGCTTTACGATCCGGCGAGGCTCAAAAAAATATCACGCCACTCCTGAAAAAATCCCAAGCGCCTAATCCTGCTTTCGTGAAAGAGATTCGACTCGGCTTTTACGAAACAGGGGATCCCGAAAGCTTTGACTCCCTCAAAACCAATGCCGATAAATTAACCCATCTCTGCCCGGACTGGTTAACTGTCGAGGATGGGCTGGGAAAGCTTAACGTCACCAAGGAACAGAATGTTCTTGATTTGGTCAAGGACCAGGAAATTATCCTGCTCCCTCTTCTTCGCAACCAGGACGATCGGGACATCTGGCTTCCCGAGGCAGTGGAAGGACTCATCAATGGGCCTGCCGCCCGTCAAGATCAGTTTATCGCCAGCCTTAAGGATGCCCTGAAGGGTATGGATGCAGGCGGCGTCATTATCGATTGGCAGCAGATAGACCCTTCCTATCGAAACCCCATGACTGCATTTTTGGAAAAGATCGCCACAGCCCTGCATGACGATTCCATGGAGTTGTGGCTCTGCGTGCCAGCAGGTATGGAACTTGACATCCTTGATCTGGACATGCTTGCCCAACATGTCGATCGTTTTGTTGCCATGATCCATGATGAGAATGGCGAAACTGACCCTCCTGGCCCGATCGCCTCACCAGAATATTTTAATGGCTGGCTCACCGCCCTGGTTGATAGCTATGGCAAACCCTCACAATGGGTCATTGCCCTGGGTTCCTATGGTTATGACTGGACCGAAGGAGAAAAAAAGGCAGAGGCCATTAGTTTCGAAGGGGTGATGAATCGGGCAAGTCGTTCGTCGATTGTCTCTTGTGATGTCAGTCCTCCGTCCTACAATCCTCATTTTAATTATGAAGATGATGCAGCTGTCCATACCGTCTGGTTTTTGGATGCCATCACTTTTTTAAACCAGCTGATTACAGGAAGACAGCACGAGGTAGGAGGCATCGCCATTTCACGGCTCGGCACCGAAGATCCCGACATCTGGGACGTCCTGGAATTTGATACAACGAAACCTCTTGACCAGGAAGATCTTGCCAAACTCGAGACGATCAAGCCCGGCGATACCGTAACCCAAATTGGCAAGGGTAACCTTGTCACCATAGCCGACGAACGCAGCGACGGAACTCGACGCATCACTCTTGAAAAAAAGGAGAAAAAGGGGAAAAAGGAAAAGCCAAAACCTTTTGCGACGGAGATTTACAACAAATTTCCCAGCTACCTGACGGTTGTTCATCAAAGCAGAGGACCCAATGATGCGGTGTCCCTCACCTTTGACGATGGCCCTGATCCCACTTGGACTCCGCTCATTCTTGATATCCTGAAGGCAAAAGGGGTACACGCCACTTTTTTCATGATTGGCGCCAACATGGAAAAATACCCTGATATCGTCAAACGAATTGTCGCCGAAGGTCATATGATTGGTGTCCATACCTACAGCCATCCGAATATCGCGCTGGTTTCAGAAGAACGGGCTCACCTTGAATTCAATGCGACCCAACGACTCACCGAGGCAATCACCGACCATTCTACCATTCTGTTCAGACCACCGTATAATGCTGATATCAATCCCCGTGAGGCAGGAGAACTCGTTCCGATTCAACTGGCGCAAAAAATGGGTTACATCACCATAACTGAAGATATCGACCCGGAGGATTGGCAGGAACCAGGAGTCAACACTATCATAGAGCGGATTAAAAATGCTCGCATCCAGGGGGGCAGTATCGTCCTGCTCCATGATGCCGGCGGTGACCGGAGTCAAACTATTGAGGCGCTGCCCAGCATCATCGATTATTTAAGAAAAAGGGGTGATACCTTACTTTCCCTCCCTGAAATGCTGGGAATTCCTCCGGAGCAGCTGATGCCGGTTGTGCCGGTACACCAACAACCGGTAATCAGGATGATCAGTGAGAGCGGTTTTAAGATCATCCATGAAATGGCGCGGTTTTTCTGGGCTTTCATGATCGTGGCGACCTCTTTGATTATCCTGAAAACATTCGTTGTTTCCTGGTTGGCAGTTCGAAGTCGAAAAACTGACGAATCCGTTCTGCCTCAACAATCTCCGGATGAACCTTGGACACCGGTGAGCATTTTAGTCGCTGCATACAATGAAGAAAAGGTCATCCAAGAGACCCTGCGTGCCGTCTTAAAAACTACGTACCCTGGCCAGATTGAAATCATGGTGGTCGATGACGGCTCCAAGGATGCGACCGCAGAGATCGTTGCCGAAATGATGCAATCCGATGGTCGTATTCGTCTCATCCGCCAAATTAATCTCGGCAAGGCCATGGCGTTGAGGAACGGCCTTAAGGCTGTCAGCCATGAAATTGTTATCAGCCTGGATGCTGACACCCAATTCACGCCCGACACTATCGGCGAACTCGTCCGGCCGTTTGCCGATCCTCTTGTCGGTGCGGTTTCAGGACGGGCGAGAGTGGGCAATCCCCAGACACTTTTTGCCCGGTTTCAGTCTCTTGAATATACCTGTGGGTTCAATCTGGATCGCAGGGCCTATCATCGATTAAATTGCATTACCGTCGTGCCTGGGGCGGTCGGCGCTTTCAGATTAAGCGCCATCAAAGAGGCGGGCGGAATCAGTACAGATACCTTAGCGGAAGATACCGATCTCACCTTAAGTCTGCATAAGTGCGGCTACACAATCTGCTATACTTCCCGTGCTGTTGCCTGGACCGAAGCCCCGGAGACCATAAAAGCATTCGCCAAGCAGAGGTTTCGCTGGGCATTCGGGACGCTGCAGTGCCTCTGGAAACATCGGGAACTCCTCTTTAACTCCAAGCATAAGGCGCTCGGTTGGTTCAGCCTCCCCAGCGCTTGGTTTTTCAATATAATACTGGTGGCGCTCGGGTCTGTTATTGATGGCATTTTGCTCTTTTCTTTGGTTGTACGTCCTGCCAACGCCATTCTATATTTCTATTTTTTCATTTTTCTTTTCGCCGACCTGCTGCTGGCAGTGGTTGCCTGCTATATTGAAAAAGAGCCTTTGAACCAGGTCTGGCTTGTATTCCCTATGCGGTTTATCTATCGTCCGGTACTCAGCTTTGTGGTAGCAAAGGCCATTATCAAAGCAAGCAAGGGAGTATTAGTCGGCTGGGGAAAGCTCGATCGGACCGCCTCCGTTGTTTATAAGGCGTAACCACCAGGAACTATGATGCAAATGATGTCATGTCTCATCGGCAAAACCAAAGCTGTTCTCTTCTTTGTCCCTGTCCTGTTTTTCTTTTTGGCAGCCTGTGCCGGCTGCCAAAAAGTTGAAAATGGGGATAAGAAAAAAAATACCGAGAATACCCAGAACGACGTCCCGGTAGCGCTTATCATGCCAAAAGACGCGGCCTATACTGGAGCCTATGTGGATTTTGGCGAAGGAGAAGGTAAGGTTACTTTCGATGCGCTCACCCGCTTTGAGGAGATGACCGGCAAGCATCTTGCCATCATCGCCATGGGTAATTTTTGGGGAGAACAGGCCTTTCCCGCTAAAACAATTGGGATTGTCGCTGGATATGGGGCCATACCGCTTATTTTCTGGTCGCCATGGGACAAACCCTATGCGGAAAATGCTGGGCCGGACCGTTTCAATCTCCCGGATATCCTGGCCGGAAAATGGGATACCTATATCGACCAGTGGGCTGATGCCGCACGGAACTACGGCAAGCCACTTCTCGTTACCTGGGGACTTGAGATGAATGGCATCTGGTTTCCCTGGTCAGGATATTTTTATGGCGGCGGTAAAGTTATCGGTAAAAAAGACGGCCGTACTTTTTATGCTGGACCGGAAACGGTAAAAAAAGCCTATCGATATGTGGTTGACCGGGTGCGGGCCAGAAAGGCGGATAATATCCTCTGGGGATTTCATATGAATAATTTCGCGGTCCCCCGTGATTCCTGGAACAGGATGGCTAATTACTATCCAGGTGCCAACTACGTGGACTGGCTGGGGCTCAGCGTTTATGGCAAGATGTCAAGACCGGAAGGATGGCCCTCTTTCACTAATGTGATGGAGAGCCCGTATAAAGAAATTTGCCAGTTGGATCCTCAAAAACCTGTCATCCTGGCGGAGTGGGGTGTGGGTGAATTTCCACCGGGTGATAAGGCAGAATTTATAACAACGGCCTTTACCGACTTACGAACCAAATATCAGCGTATTCGGGCCGCCATCTATTGGCACGAACGCTGGGAGAACACAGACGGGAGCTACAGCAATCTTCGCGTCAATTCTTCTCCAGAAGCGCTGAAGGCGTACCAAACCGGGGTCGCCGACCCGTACTGGATTGATCGTCCGCAATTTGAGCCAAAGCCAAAAGTGAAGTGAACTGGTCACCAAATCAGGGGATTGCATTGGTGAAAAATTCAAAAAGAATGGCCGGAAATATCTCGTCCCTGTGACCTTTGCCGCTGCTTCTTGGCTAGACCGATAACCTGGATCGCTTGGACCGCGATCTCCTCAATGGATCGGCCCTCAACGTTGAGAACCTTAATATTATGTCGCAGGAACAGCTGGTTAGCCTGCTGCAACTCGCGGGTGCAGTTTACGATACTGGCATAAGTTGAGCCGGCGTAACGCTTTTCCCTGATATTATGGAGATATTGCGGCGAGGAAGTCAGCCCCACCACCCGTTTGCGATTGCGGACAATGTCCTTGGGCAGTTCATACTGATTGAGATGGTCGGCGGTCAGCGGAAAATTGGCGGCTTTCATTTCCATATGGGTGGCCAGATAGATGCTGACCGGGGTTTTGCCAGATCGGGAGACACCGATAAGGATAATCTCCGCCTCATCATATTCTCCGGTCCGGGTGCCATCGTCGTGCTCCAGGGAGAAATGGATGGCATCCACCCGTTTGTCCATTTTGGAAATGGTGAAATGCCGGGAATAGCCTGGTTCCCGCAAGGCCGTCGTCTCAAGAGCCTTTTCAAGCAATTCCAACGTATTGAGAAAGATATCAAAAAACTGAACCTGCGGGCAGTTAAAGACATTTCTGGTTGCCGTGTCCATGATGGTACAGAACACCAGGGGCGAAGCTCCCCCCCCCGATTGCTGGAGAATGTGGGCCAGGGCTTTTTTTGCGTCATCAGGGGTGTGGATGAAGGAAATTTTTTCCTCACGAAAGCGGATATCCTGAAACTGGGCCAGCAGAGCCTTCCCCATGTCCTCGGCTAGAATGGCGGTGGATCCGGAAACATAATACACATCTCGGGTTGTGGTCATAGGCGCCTGGCGGGTTATTTTCGTTTATGGCAAAAAAGACAGCGATATTTGGGCGGATGGGTTGCGGGCAGAGGCGCTTTGCCTTCCGGAGAGTGGCAGTTCTCGCAGAATTTTTCCGCCTCCTTCTTTTTCATGGTCATGAAACGTTCATGGTTCTGGTCATGCGGCAACGGCGTTGTGGTTTCAGGCGGGGCATAGAGGAGAAAAAGGAGCACACCGCCACAAGCTACCAGAAAAAGACAATTATAAAGGATGTTTTTTTGTTTGGTGGTCATGGCCATCCGGTGAGGAGAGAAGAGAAGGTTCTGAACAGAGAAGGTATCGCTACTCTGTCATTTCCAGGGCATGAAAATCAAGAATTTTCAGACGTAAGAACATAACCAATACCTCCATCAGCAGGCTGCAGAAGTGGCGCTGCTTCCCAGCCAGGGCTACAAGCCGCCGGTGCTGGCGCTGCTTTTTCACCAATCGCATCAGTTCGGTGGCCGGGTCTGCCGGATCAAGAATCATGCGGGCCACGGCCTGCCCCGATACCAGGGCCGGATAGATGCCCTCGCCGGTAAGACCGGAGGCAAGACCAGCGGCGTCGCCAACCAGCCAGGTTCGGTCAAAACGAACGCCGCGATAATCGAAGTTGATCAGGCCGGCACGGATAGCGGCGGGGTCGAGCCGAAATCCTTGCGCCTCAGACCAAGACATCAGCCGTTTTTTCAAAACCGGCGCCGTCAGATTGTTGATATCGCCATACACGCCGAGGGAGACAGCATCCGCATGCGGAAAAATCCAGCCGTAGCCGGAACCAAACAGCGCGGTGTGGAGGTGCCACTCCATACGTGGATGCCGACCCGGCAGCATGCAGTTAAGACCAATCCCCATGGCGCTTGCAGGCAGGCCAAGAAAGCGACGAACCAGAGAATTGGCGCCGTCGGCCCCGACCAGATGGTCATAGCGGATAATGACCCGTTTTCCGTCTCTGGTTTCCAGAACAGCCTGGTTTTTCCCCAAGGACTGCGCCCTTGTCCGGATCAGAAGAGTTACCCCGGCTTCCCTGCCCTGGTCTGCCATCCACTGTCCGAGCCGCAACCGGCTGACCGTGGCGATGATTGGATTCTTCTCAGCCACCACGACCCGCTGTCGACGGGTAATGATGTGCTGCTCTGGGAAGCCCCGTTCGATGAGCGACGGCGGGACATGGTTGAGCAATCCCCCCCAGGTGATACCGCCGGCGCAGACCTTGGGACCAATGACTGCCTTCCGCTCCACCAGGACGACCTTGGCCCCTTTTTGCGCCAGCAGGGTGGCGCAGGCCAGGCCGCCGGGCCCGCCGCCGATGACGAGTATGTCGGTAGTCTCCCGCATGCCGCTCAACCTTTGATCCCGGGGTTACACAAACAAGGACCCTCTTCACGGCTAAAAAAGACTTCCGACCTGGAAACCGGTAAATCATGTCTTATGCTTGCTTTCATCAGGTCTTTACGATAGCTTTGACAGATACAATCTGCCGATATCGGCAGTTCAACAGTTGTTTTTTCCCTTTAATTAAAAGTACGACAAAATTTTCCATGACGTAATTGATTCAATCAAAAACCTACTGTACGCGCTTGCCGTCAATTTTACCATTTTTTTGGCAATACGCGCGGCTGCGACATTACCGGCTCAAAACAGCATAATCGCCGACCTCAACACCTGCAAAAAATCGGCTGTTCGCCAGAGACCGTGTTCTTGAACCCGATTATCCAACAATAATTTTTCCATATAAAGGATAGGCTGTGACAATCCCAAAAAAAGAAACATTCCTCAACGACTACACCCCTCCCGCTCACCTGGTTGACAGTATCGCCCTGCGGGTCGAACTCGATCCCCAGAGCACCCGGGTGCACGCCCGGTTGCAGTGTCGCCCCAACACCCCCGGCCGGCAGCCGCTGGCACTCAACGGCAAACGGTTGCAACTGGTGCGCGTCACGCTCGACGGCACAGTGCTTGCTCCAAAACAATACCATTTCACCGACGGCATGTTGGTGATCCCCCAGGTACCGGAGGAGCCATTCCTGGTGGAGATCGACACTATCATCAACCCGGCGTGCAACACTGCCCTGGAGGGTCTGTATCTTTCCTCGGGAAATTATTGCTCACAGTGCGAGGCTGAGGGGTTTCGCACCATCACCTGTTTTCCCGACCGCCCGGATGTCATGACCGTTTTCACCACCACCGTCATCGGCGACAAGGACGCCTGTCCGGTGCTCCTTTCCAACGGCAACCTCATCGACAGCGGCGATCTTCCCGGCGGCAAGCACTTCGCCACCTGGCATGATCCCTTTCCCAAACCCTGCTACCTCTTTGCCCTGGTTGCCGGTGACCTGGTGCGCATCAGCGACACCTTTATCACCCGCTCGGGCCGGAAAATCGGCCTCCATTTCTATGTCGAGGAGCGTAACCGGACCAAATGCGGCCATGCCATGCGATCGCTGCAAAAAGCCATGCAATGGGATGAAGAACGATTCGGCCGCGAATACGATCTCGACACCTATATGATCGTGGCCGTAGACGACTTCAACATGGGGGCCATGGAGAACAAAGGGCTCAATGTCTTTAATTCCAAATATGTATTGGCGTTGCCCGAAACCGCGACCGACGTCGATTATGAAGGCATCGAGGCGGTGATTGCCCATGAATATTTTCATAACTGGACCGGCAACCGCATTACCTGCCGTGACTGGTTTCAGCTCAGCCTCAAGGAAGGGCTGACCGTGTTTCGTGACCAGGAATTCACAGCTGACATGACCTCCCGCCCGGTAAAGCGAATCCAGGACGTCAATACCATCCGCTCCTTCCAGTTCCGTGAGGATTCCGGCCCCATGGCCCATCCGGTCCGGCCGCCCTCGGTGGTCGAGATCAACAATTTCTACACCCTCACGGTCTATAACAAAGGAGCCGAGGTCATTCGCATGCTCCACACCCTGCTGGGACCTACAACCTTCCGGCAAGGCATGGATATCTATTTCGAACGCCACGACGGTCAGGCTGTCACCTGTGACGATTTTATCGCGGCCATGGAGACTGCCTGGGGCAAGGATCTGGGGCAGTTCAAACGCTGGTACAGCCAGGCCGGAACCCCGGAACTGAGGGTGCAGAGTGAGTACAACCAGGCAGCGCAGCAATTGACCCTCAGAGTTGAGCAATCCTGCCCACCGACCCGGGAATCAAAGGAAAAACAACCCTTTTTCATGCCTCTGGCCGTGGGGCTCTTGAACGATAAAGGAAGGACCATTGATCTCGACGGCACGACGAACCTGACGACCAAGGTGCTGATCCTCTCGAAACACCAACAGGATTTTGTTTTTTCCCACATCAAGAGCCGGCCAATGGTCTCTTTTCTCCGCGACTTTTCCGCTCCGGTGCGGGTCCATTTCGAACAGACCAGCGAGGAATTAGGGCTGATGATGGCCCACGACCCTGATCCGTTCAATCGCTGGGATGCGGGGCAGCAGTTGGGATTGCGCTATATTTTAGAGCAGATCGAGCGATACCGGCGGGGCGAAAGCATCACTGTACACGAGCAGCTGGTCGAGGGGATGAGAAATCTGCTGCTGGATGAGGACAACGACCCGGCCTTTCTCGCCGTAGCCCTGGCCCTGCCTTCAGAAAACTGGATCAGCCAGCAGATGGCGGTTATCGATCCAGTGGCGGTTTTTGCAGTCCGCCAGCAGTTTCGCGCCCTGCTTGGCCGGATTCTGCGCAGTGAACTACTGCAGCGCTACGAAACCTTACAACTTACTGGCCCGTATCAATACAGCGCCGTTGCCGCCAGCAAACGAACCCTGCGCAACAGCTGCCTTGCCTACCTGATGACTCCGGATCAGGACGGTAGCCTTGAACCCGCACTGCTGCAACTGGGAGTGCAGCAGTATGCGAGCAGCGACAACATGACTGATGGCATAGCGGCGCTCACAGGGGTGGTCAATGCGAGTCTCGATGCCGGAACCGCACTGCTGACCGACTTCTACACCAAGTGGCAGCACGATCCCCTGGTGGTGGACAAATGGCTGATCCTCCAGGCCGGTTGCACGCTTCCAGGCACCCTGGAACGGGTCAAGGCCCTGACCACCCATGCGGCCTTCTCGATCAAGAACCCCAACAAGGTCCGGTCCCTGATCGCCACCTTCTGTTCCGCCAACCATAGCCAGTTCCATGCCGGAGATGGCAGCGGCTACGCCTTCTTGGGCGACCAGGTGCTCCTGCTCGATACCCTTAACCCCCAGATCGCCGCGCGGATGCTTACCCCGCTCACCCAGTGGCGGCGGTATGACGCCGCGCGACAGCAGCTGATCCAGTTGCAGCTGGAGCGCATCGGCCGCCAACCATCGCTCTCCAACGATGTCAAGGAGATTGTCGGGAAGTCTTTGCACTGATGCTGTTTCAGCTCAGAAATCCTGCCTTGAAAGTGACGCGGAGGTGGCACAAGCATGCCCGCGGCAGGCGCACTCTGGGTAGTTCTCCAATTCACGAGGTGTGAGTCAATCAGGGGAGTGCGCCGCAAGGCGCTTGTGATCAATATCCGAGCGAAACCGACGAGATGTCAGGTTGTGCTCAATTACGAGGCGCCACACCGTTGCCTTGGCTAGCCTGCACAAGGGGAGCCAGCCCCACGTCACTCTGAGGCAGGAGGTTCCTGGGTGTTGATCCGGTTGATCTGCAAACCCGAATCCCAGAGCTCGTCAATGAGGGTGTCCATCTTCTCTCCTTGCACTTTGAGGGTGACAAGTTGATGATCCTCGCTGAAATCAGGATACACTGTTATTCCCAGAATGGTCATTTCACATTTCTTAAAGATCTGGAGCATTTTATAGAAAGACGCCGGCGTGTGGTCTATCTTCAGTTCGATCCGTGCCCCGGGCTTTCTCGCGCCGAGCACTTCCAGAAAGGCGTCAAAGATATTTGTTTCGGTAATGATGCCCGCAAGTTCTTCGCCCTGCATGACCAGAAGAGACCCTAATTTATGGGTTCGCATCAGCAGTGCGGCTTGCTCCAGGGGCGTCGAAGGTTCAACGGTCAGCGGCGATCGGGTCATGACGGAGGCGGCATCGATTCGCCCGGCCTGGTCGAGTGTTTCCGGACTGATGCTCGGGTCAAAGATAGAGGGCATGGCCCTGAAGAGATCCTCGCGGCTGATGTTGCCGACAAGTTTGCCGTTATCCACCACCGGCACCTGGCGAATACGGTTCTCCCTCATCATCTGTTCTACCTCGATGATCGGCTGGGTGCTGTTGACAGTGAATACATTGCTGGTCATCCAGAGTTTGACGAACATGGTTGCGCTCTTGGGTTATTTTGTTAGCGGAGATGCGATAATGCCAAGTTTTGTTTTGTGATCAGCGAGTGTCAAAGGGTTTTGCAGTTGAAACTGGATGCTCGACAAGGTCCTCTCCAAAACCATACGGCTGTTGCCGATGCGTATCTCCGTGCCGGCAAACACCTTGCCCCGGACAACGATAGTGCACTGTAGAGCATGGGACAAACCTCTGTCGATTGATTTCTGGCTGTCAGGGCAAATCAAATTAAGGTGGTCCAATTTGTTTTCGTTTTCTTCCTTTGCCGCCGTCAACTCGTCAAGCTCATCGGATATGGCTTCCCGACCGAGCCGCATTCGCAGTGTTTTGATTTCTTTTATCTGCGCATCTATTGTTCGTTTCCTTTCAAAATGCCGATGCAGTTGCTCTGGCGAGACTGCTGCGGCAAGCAGGGACGGATCAGCGCTGACCGATCCGACAGTGCCGGTGGTTATCGACCCGGCGGCAACCAGTTGGGAGTGGACGATCCGGGAAGAAGACTCACAGTGGATGTTCCCGCCGGCGTACAAGCGGCAGAAGTAGGCGCTCGTTCTCAGGATAATTGTTCCTCCGGCATTGATGCGGCCGTGTTCAACGAGTTTAATGTCGATATCGCCCTTGGCATGGATATCAGCAAGCTCACCGATTAAACCGACTTGAACCACCACGTTGCCATCCGATTTGACCTGAGCCTTTTCAATGGTGCCGGTGACCAGGATATCTCCCCGGGCATTAACCTTGAACTTCGGCTTGATTGAGCCCTTGATTTCAAGGGAATCGTGTGAGTTGATATTGCCGGTCTGGAAATTGACGTCCTGAGCGATGACCTGTCGGGAGCAGACTTTGACGGACCCTTCGGACACATTGGAGAGTACCCCTGACCGGGTTGCGCGGATTTCGCCGGTTTCCTCGTTGTAGGCCGCATCATCGGTGACATCAAGGACAATATCTTTTCCTGGTTCCTGCGTGACTGCGGCACTGAAGATATCCTTGCCGGGCGTCCCCGCGGTGGCCGGGATTTTAACAGCGATAAGCTGATTTTTGTTGACCCCGATAAACATATTCCGTTCCCGAAAGTCAATTTCACCGTTGCCCATAACCTTACCGGGCAAGGTGCCAATTTCCATTTCAAAACGCAGCCAGGCGTCTTTCCCTTTGACCGGTAAAGTCCCCAGAGCGACTACCGCCTGTTGAGGCAGCAGTTCCTTGACGACTTTCTCGAGGCATTGTCCGATGGCGTGCGGCAAACGGCCAAAAGAGATGCCTTCTTCATCGAAGAGTTGCAGAAGAGCCTCTTGGTCAGGAAAAGGCTGGCCGGTTGGTGGCGGTCTGAGAAAAAGGATGGCTTGCATCCGGTTCGGCGTGATCGTGATCAGTTTGTCGATGCTGAGCGTACGCTGCTCAACAGACCCTTTTTGAGTGGTGGTGATCAGAGGGTAGCCGCTGGCGGTGGTAATCAGCTGCTGCAGTTCCTCGTCGAAAATCACGTGGGCGCCGGGAAGAAATACCTGCTCTGGAAGGAGCGGGCAGGATATTTCCTGGCCAAAGACATTGCTGCCACGCTGCGCGATCAACGGATCGTTTTTGGCAAGAATATCCCCAGGACGGACAAGGGAAGAAAGAATGACTTGGGATTGCTGGCTTTCCCCGTTTGCATCGATTTCTTCGATGGGTACGGATTGGGTGACGAACTGCAGCCGCATGCCCTGGGATGCCGCAACCGGTGGGGTACCCGAGGCCAGCACCAAAGGTTCCTTCAACGATTCCGCCTTGTTGATGCAGTCAACGGCTCTGGCGATAGCCACCGGATCCAGGCCATGGATAATTTTTTTTTCGAGGAGTAGTCGATTCAGTTCTTCGCCCGAACCGAGTTGCACGGTTTCGTATCCGGTCGCGGCAGAGTGAAGCGTGACGTAAAGAAGGTCCGGGGAGACCTGGAGGAAGTAGGTTTTACATTTCACGCTATGCCGTATCCATGAAAGATATAAGGGATTTTTTAAATGTTAACAGAAAGTTCCATTCGCGACAAGACAGAAGCACTGAGAACAGTAACGATGCGGTTGCCATGGCCACGGGGCGAAAACCGGAATCGGCGTCTCGAAGGGCTCTATATATTTATGAAGCAAAAAAAGGAAGAGCAGTATATTTTGCTCGGTTGCTCAAACACGTCTCCGGCAGCCAGCAACTTTGCCACGCTCCTCTGCTTGCCGTTTTTTTCAAAATAATACTGTAACAACCAACAGATCCGATGCAATCGCTCGCAGAACCACAGCCCGCTCTTGAGCGTTCCGCCCTGTTTGTCGCCACGTTGACCTCCTTCATGGGGCCGTTCATGATTTCCGCTGTCAATGTCGCCCTGCCGGCAATTCAGTCGGATCTGCGGATGAATGCCGTCCAGTTGAGTTGGATAGCCTCCTCGTATCTGCTGGCGGTGGCGGTGGGATTAATACCAGCAGGCAAGATTGCTGATATTTACGGCCGGAAAAAGGTCTTTACCACTGGCCTGGTTATCTACACCCTGGGTTCAACTTCGGCCGCCTTTGTGGATACAGCGGCCTGGCTGATTTTTTTCCGGGTTGTGCAGGGCTTGGGTGCGGGGATGTTTGTCACCACCGGCATGGCCATTCTGACCTCCATTTTCCCGCCACAAAAACGAGGCAGGGCGATCGGCATCTACGTGGCCGCTGTTTATGTCGGCCTGTCGGTAGGGCCTTTTGTCGGCGGTTTCCTGACGCAGCAGTTTGGCTGGCGCAGCATTTTTCTGGTCATGTTCCCAATGGGTCTTGGCTCCATCGCCATCACGCTCTCTTTTCTCAAGGGCGAGTGGGCCGATGCCCGCAATCAAAAACTCGATGTTCTCGGCAGCCTGATCTATGCCATCGCCATTCTCTTCTTGATCTATGGTGCTTCCATCCTGCCTTCCTTGACCGGCGGTCTGTTGATCCCGGCTGGTCTACTGGGGTTAGGCCTTTTTTTCCGGCAGCAGAGCCGGACTCCCTATCCGGTGTTTGAGGTCTCCCTTTTCCTCGAAAACCGCACCTTCGCCTTCTCCAGCCTGGCTGCCTTGCTCAATTACTCGGCCACTTTTGCCGTTACTTTCCTGATGAGTCTCTATCTGCAATATATCAAGGGGATGACGCCGCAAACAGCCGGGGTCGCCCTCATGGCGCAACCGGTGATGATGGCCCTGTTTTCGCCGATTGCCGGCCGGCTCTCGGACCGCATGGAGCCGCGCCTCTTAGCCTCAGCGGGTATGGCAATCACCGTTATCGGCATGGCGGTGTTCACCCAACTGCACACGGACTCTTCCCTGGTGGGCATCACCGGCAACCTGCTGTTGCTCGGGTTTGGTTTCGCCCTGTTTTCCTCTCCCAACATGAGCGCCATCATGGGGGCGGTGGCGAAAGAACAGTACGGCATTGCCTCAGGAGCCGTCGCCACTATGCGGTTGATGGGCCAGATGTTCAGCATGGCGATTGCCACCGTGGCCCTGGCGCTGCTGGTCGGCCGCCAGGCGATCGCGCCCTCCAATTACGACCGCTTCCTGCTCTGCACCCGGGCAGTCTTCACCATCTCGGCCCTGCTCTGTGCAATCGGTGTCTACTTTTCCCTGTTCCGCGGGCGCTTGCGGCAACCATGAGGTGTGCCGATTGCCCCGCTCCCCTACTGATTATGGAACAAGATGATAACCAAAGTTGACTGGAAACCCGGCACCATGATCTATCCTCTTCCGGCGGTGATGGTCAGCCTGGGGGAAACAATTGAAGAATACAACATTATCACCATCGCCTGGACAGGCACCCTCTGTACCGACCCGCCGTTGTGCTATATCTCCGTACGGCCGGAGCGGCATTCGTATGAGATTCTCCAACGCACCCGGGAGTTCGTCATCAATCTAACCACCCGCTCCCTGGCTTTTGCCACCGACTGGTGCGGTGTCCGGTCAGGCCGCCAGTACCGGAAGTTTGAGGAAATGAAGCTGACGCCAGGGCCTGCCTCCAAGGTCAAGGCCCCGATCATCATGGAGGCCCCCATCAATATTGAATGCCGGGTCATTGAGGTGCGGAGACTGGGGAGCCATGACATGTTCATGGCCGAGGTGGTCAACGTCAAAGCTGATACCCGCTATCTCGATCCCCGAACCGGCGCCTTTGATCTCGCCAAAGCGGAACCGCTGGCCTATGCCCACGGTCAGTATTTCACCCTGGGGCAAAAGCTCGGAAAATTCGGTTTCTCGGTGGAGAAAAAACGAAAGCAACGGGTTCCCAAAATTGAGGGGGAAAAGAAGGGAAGGGTCAAATAACACAACGGGATCGATGCCCTTTCACTAAGGTGGTGGTGCTAAGCAAACTACGGCAACGCCGCCTCCTCAGCGCGACGGACGTTTTGCATCCCGAAACCATTCGCGCACCGCCGTCATTTGCTTGATCTGGGCAGCCGGCGCATGGCGTTGGCAACTCGCATATTCTTCTGTTCCTGCTTCCGCCCCCCAGCGCACCTCAACACAATCATTCGGGTTATACCCCATCTCAAAAGCCGGTTTACGCGCTAAAACATCCGCAACCGACAATTCCTGAGACACACCATTACTGCGGATATACTGGATTTTTTTCTCTGTGATCAGTTTGTCGTGCAACTGCTCTATCTCGGACTTAACCTGCGGCGCGGATTCGGCGGTCAAATTGAACAACTCCGGATAACTCAGGATTTTTTCTGGGAATTTCAGCAACACATTCATCGCAATCAACAAACGCATGTCCCGTGATGGCGTGGCGAAATCTTCCCACGCGCCGACTGTTTCAAAAATCGCTGCGCCATTGGGCATGGCAATGATGGATCCCCGTTTGTGAAAATACGCTTCCTCGTTTTCAACTGAATTGACGCGCGTTTCCAACTGTTCCACCAAAGCGGTTAAGGTTGCCTCGTACGCCTGCTTCGCATTCAATCCCTCGGGGTTGATGAGTTGATACAGTTGCGCGTAAAACTCATCAGGACTCAATGCTGCCTGTTCCATCGAATAATTAGGCAATTCTTCATTGCTCGCCAGGCGGTTATTCGCAATGGGACGAAACGCTTTAAAACCGGGGCCGGCACTTTTGATATTTGTAAATAAAAAGGTTCCTTCCCAAAATCTTTTTCTGGCAATGGAATTATCCGGCTGGGCATCGACCGCAAAGAGAATTCCGGGGCTATTCGGGGTCTGGTCGACCCATTTGGTCAGCACCAGCACATGCCCGTAAGGATCGGCATAAATCGTTCCCGGCCATAACGCCTCGCGCTTTAAGGGCAAGGGATAAAAGTCGGTGTTCTGACTGGCAAGTGCCGTGCGGCCGTTGCCTGATTGCACCGCATCCATTACGCTGTGAATCAACACTTTAAATGTGGCCAACGGTGCTGTCTTTTGCACAAAATCCGCTCTGATAATGGCGGATTCGCAGGAAGGCGGGCTGGTTGCCGAGCCGCGATTGCAAAACCGGTAGCTCAGCGGTAAACCATTTTTCCAGGCAAAATAGCTGCGCAGAAAATAGGGAAAATCTGCGCAATCCGGTCTTGCCGGAAGGTCTTTATCTTCATGCATCCCCAATGAATTATGTAAAAAATTGCGTTCAGAATCCCGCAGCACCGGTTCTAAAGAGGGAAAACTGAGGCTTTCATCAACCGGACCATCAAACATCTGCTCTATCCAGGCTGAGTAAAAGGCCTCATAGGTCTCATTCCATACCGGTTTTTCCCTGCCGTTATCACCAATAAAAATTTCCCGACACCCTAGCAGGTTGTCATGCGCTTTCACTTCGACCCGATACTGACCGCTCCCCAATGGATCTATTTGCGCAGTTAAACGCCAAGGCATTCCATCCGTATTAGCCGTGGTTTGTAACGTTTGGGTTGCACCTTGTGGATCGATCAACAGCAATTCGTTCATAGGCTCGGAGGTGGACACCGCCATAATCTTGACAGGCGTCCCGGCTTTAATCACCTGCGGGGCAATCCAGATATGGGTGGATGCGCCCTGTACACAGCTGGAGGCAAAACCGGCCTGACTGACAACCCAGCTCAGCAAGATCATCGCTAGAGAGAATGGTATTTTCATAAGTTGGTAACCTGAGCTAGTTGCATTGGAATTTGATTGAATACACACTTCGTGGCAGGGTGCTCTTTTACAGGAGGCTCATTCGTTTCTCGTTTCTCTATGTTCTAAAACATATTGCCGATTGGCTGCGCTTTCTTACCGATGCGCACCAACTGGTCGGCAAGATCATCGATCTCTGCCTGCCAGTATTGCCGCGAGCCGAAATCAGGGATGACGCTGGTGGCCCCATCTTCAACCACCTGATGGGCGCACCAGGCTGAATAGTGGATAAAACGCATGGCCCGCAACGGTTCGATCAGACGGAGACTGCTCCGATCAAAGTGCCGGAATGTCTCGTAGCCTTCGAGCAACAAATCCACCTCGACAAAAGAATCTTCATAGGGACCAGGCAGGAGCATCCAGAAATCCTGGACTGGCGGGCCGATAGCCATATCGTCAAAATCGATCAGATAGAAAGACTCGCCCGGACGATAGATAAGATTGCCCGAATGACAATCACCATGGATCCTGATGAATTCGCTGTTGGCAAACAACGGTTGAATCTCGGCAATAATTCTGCTGGTGATCTGCGCATACGCCCCCATCAGATCCTCCGGGATCAACCCACTTTTCTGAATGAAATCCACCTGGGCAACTGTCGTCACCGCCGGATGCATCCGAGTTCTATCCTGCGGTGCCTGTCTTGCCCCCACCATATGCGTGCGCCCGAGCAGATGCCCGATAGCCAACCATTGGTCATCATTGAATTCATCGACACATCGCCCTCCTTTTTTTGGAAAAACGGCAAAATACATGTTTTCATCCTGCCCGATGGTCCCACCTGTTTTCATCGGCAGAGGCGCAATAACCGGAATTTCTTCTCCCGCTAATTCCAACAAAAAATCATGCTCATCCTGGAGGGCCTGGCGTGACCATCGTCCTGGTCGATAAAACTTGACCACCATGCCGTTTCCCTCCCTATCCTCCAACTCATAGACCCGGTTAATGTAGCTGTTGTAGGGACGACAAAGATTGCTGCAAGAAATACCAAGCGCTGATTCGACTTGCTGCAGAATATGCTCGGGTGTCAGCCGGTTTAATGCCGAAAAATCTTTTATATTATTGTCCGCTGTCTCCATACACGATTTTCCCCTGATGGTTTTTCGCGAGCACTTCCGGGCCGCGATACCTAAAAAATAAGTGGAAGCGGACCTGCCTCTGCGCGGTGTTCCCAACACAGACAACTCCTGGAAGCTTAGGGCTATACCAATGCCACACTCTACCATGCTTTGTGCATAATGGGTGTATCATGTCGATCCCCCTTCTTCTTCGGCAAGCAATATCTATCGGACAAACCGCAGAACGCCACCTTGTTGCCGAAACGATTGCGGTATGTTTGGCAGGTATTTTTCCTCGCGAACACAGGAAGTTGACAGGCAGGACACCTGACAATGCGCTGACCAATAGCAATATTTTAAATAGCACATCTCTGGGAAGAGGGGATTGTCCGGCAGAGAGTATCGGCGATGAAGAGGAGTGACTGCGAGGAGGTGCTTGAACAAATTGAAAAATGGATGCGTTCGTTGAAAATAGCTTTGATAACGGCAGGTACCCACACGCGGGAGGACTCCAGCCGACCCGTTGCGAGAATTCGATCCTAAAAAAGCCGACCGTCTCGGGGAATGGACTTGGAACCAACCGGTGAGGGTAGCTGCGTTATTCAGGCCAGATCAGGGAAAGAACAAGACCAGTTCAATGGGCCATGGAAAGCAATTCTACCGACAAGGGGTCACCTTGCGAAAACTGTCTTTGGTCCAGATTATCTGCCCATCCGGTGTTTTACCGTCATTTTTCCATTTATCCATTACCTGAAGGCAATAAGACCCTAAATTAAGGAGTTCCGGCTCCTTGTTGCCTGGCGCATCCCCACCGATACGCATCAGCTCGGGATTAGCGGATGAGTAATTGGGGTTTACCGTGGTCGTGCCGAAAACACCGCAACCAGCCATGGTCACAGCAATAGCTGCGTAAACGAAAACCGCGCGAATCTTGTTCATGGTTTGTGCTCCTGATATTGGAAGTTAAAAAATCGTTTAAACCGAAGCTCTCCGGTGTCAGAGAACCGACTTTCCATGCTAGACGAAAATAATCCCGAAATCCGCAACTGCTCCGGCAGATCGGAGTCGGGCCTGCTGGCCGCTGGCATGCCACCACCTCTGCGCATATTCCGATGCAGCTTCGAACAGAATTCACACTGTAACTAATGACATCTGCTTTCGAAAGATATTTTTTACAACGAGGGGTTGTTTCGAGGACGCTGCCAGTTGCCACATATTACGGGTAAACGAATCTGCAAGCTTGATTAGCAGCAATGGCCTTGAAGAGAGATACCAGTAATGTCTGGTTGTAAATTTGCAACGTACTCCAAACATTACTGGTCACATTTGAACCTGGTAATAACGGTTGCTCATTTTTGAAAATCCAGTTCCTCGCAGGTGAACGCCACATCTATTGCCCAAACCAGAACCTGAAAACTGTCTTTTCCTTATTCAGCCAGGAGTATCTGGCAGGCAACCAGCATGAACTCACAAGCGCAGTCCCCTGCCGTGTTATTTACCCGGTGTAATCTTGGTTATTTTGCTTCCCTGGATGCTTAAGTCGGCCATCAAGCCCTTCTGACTGAAGAAAAAAGCATAGATGCCGGATTTGGCGGTGGTGGTAGTCAGCGAACGAGCTACCCCTTGATCTACCAAGACGACATTGGGCTCAACTCCGATTTCCCATCCGTCGCTTTTGTTCAGATACTTCAACCCATCGTTATCGAGGAAGAACAAGGCATAACCAAAGGATTCTGCTCCTGCCTGCAATCCGTACGATGCGGAAACGGTGTTGTAGTACCCGGTAGTTTTACCCTTCACCCTGAGGGCACCCTCGCCGTATTCACCACCAATGATGAGGCCGCCTTTGATGATGCTGGGAAATACCAGGATTCCCTTGGCTGACTTGGCGAGCATTTTCGCACCCGGGGTGGTTTTATACAGCGTACTCAAAGCATTGCTTACATCCCGATCAATCTCCTGGGCCGTCGCAGCTGACACTGCCTGGGGGAACGTCAAGACGAAAACTGCCAACAACAACCCCAGGCAGGCAATCGACATCATTGCTCTCTGGAAGACCCCCTGTTCGTTTTGTGTTTTCATGGCATTTGCTCCTTGTTGTATTTCAGGGAAAGAGACATGGAATAATCTACGACCGACAGCAAACCTTCTGGCTTCAGCAACCACCTGGAAAAATCCAACTAGTTACAACTGGATGAAGTGACAAATTATCAAACAGTTCCTCTCACAATTCCCTGTGGGGATGATCATCCTTGTTGCATTAACTATGCGCAACGGAACATAAGGAAACAATAAAGAAAAATAATAGAGATAATGGATAGCAATTATTTAATTTGTACAATTGGGAGGATTACACGAGGAAAAAATATAAACGAAAGCTGCGGAGGCAAAGGTCTGCTCTCCTTTCCCTTAAAAAATCGCTGCTTATTCGGAACGCAAGGCTTCCAATGGATCAAGGCGGGCGGCCTGCCGGGCAGGCATGATCCCGGCAAGGATACCGATGATCATGGCCAGCAATTCTGCCAGCGCCACGAAACTCCAGGGAGTGTGGACCGGCAGCAGGGGGACGAAGGTACGGATGAAGAAGGTGCAGCAGAAACCTGCGGCCAACCCGGCTGCACCGCCGAGTGCGGCGAGCAAGGTCCCTTCCAGAAGAAAAAAATGGAGAATCTGAGCGCGGGTGGAGCCGAGGGCGCGTAGCAAGCCAATCTCCGCAGTTCGCTCACGCACAGCAATAGTCATGACCGTGAAAATACCGACACTGCCCACCAGCAGCGAGATCCCTCCCAAGGCGCCCACCGCCACGGTGAGCATGCCCAGCACCGAGCCAAGGACATCAAGCATCTGCTGCTGGGTGGTAATGGTGAAATCTTCCTGGCCGTGGCGCTGCAGCAGCATCCTTTTGATGGCGGCCACCAGTTCCCCGGCCTCGGCTCCCTCGCGATAGAGGATATCGATCTCCATCAACCCTTCACGATTGAACAGATCCAGAACCCGCACCGCGGGCAGGTACACGGTATCATCCATATCAAAACCGAGGATCTGGCCCTTGGATTCCATCACCCCAATCACCCTGCCGGGGAGATTGCCGACCAGGATGCGCTCCCCCAACGGATTCTGCCTGGGAAACAGCTCCCGCCGCACCTTTTCACCGAGCACCACAAAGGGGCGAGGGGTACGGGCATCATCCTGCGGCAAAAAACGGCCGCTCTGCACCTGCATGCGAAAAGCGCGGTCCATCTCAGGTCCCACACCGTAGATGGTAATCCGCCGGGTACGGCCATTGGCCTTCACCTCGGCATTACCCTGGACCATGGGCACCGAGGCCTCAACCCCCGGGATCCGACGCAGGGCGTCGCAATCCTCCAGAGTGAGCAGCCGTTCCGAGCCGATGACGGCAAGCGAAGTCCCCAAAGTGGTGACCTTGCCCGGCCGAATGGCGATCAGATTGGTGCCGAACTGGGTGAATTCGGCAAGGACATAGCGCTGCAACCCCTCGCCCATGGAGGTCAGCAGGATAACCGCGGCAATGCCCACCGCGATTCCCAGTCCGGTAAGGAAGGAGTGGAGCCGTTTGGACCGGATGGAGGTGGTGACGAACCGGACCTGATCAAGAATATCCATGAATCGCCTTCAGTGCTGGGCCAGGGCCTGGATGGGGTCCAGCCTTGCTGCCCGGCGGGCCGGCAAAAGCGAAAAGACAAATCCGGTCAGCAGAGCCGTGCCCAGGGCGGCAACGATGGCCCAAAGCGGTGGAGTGGTTTGCAGGGTCGGGTAGAACTGGACAATAATCTTGGAGCCGATAAAACCAAGCAACAGTCCGAGCAGCCCCCCAACGGTCGAGAGCAGCAGGGCCTCGGTCACCAGCAGGGCCATAATCTGCAGCTGACCGGCACCCAGGGCCTTGCACAAACCAATCTCGGCGGTCCGCTGGGCGACAGCCATCAGCATCACATTCATGATCAGGATGCCGGCAACCACCAGGCTGATGGCGGCAATCCCGGCAACGGTGAGGGTGAGCACCTTGAAGATCTTGTCAAAGGTCGCCAGCACCGAATCCTGGGTAATGATGGTGACGTCTTCCTCTCCGTAGTGCCGTTTGGCAATGGTGGCGGCAATATATTTTTTGAGACGATCGAGACTGTCCACGTCCTTGGCCTCGACCAGAATGCGAAACAATCCTTCGGTGTTCAGCAGCATCTGGGCAAAGGCCACCGGCACAATCACCAGTTCCTCAGTATCAAACCCCAGAGAACGGCCCTCGGACTCGAGAAGGCCAATAACCCGGCAGCGAAAACCGCCAAGCCGCACCAGTTCCCCCAAAGCCGCCTGGGGGCCAAACAGCTCCCGATAGACCTTGGCCCCAAGCACACAGACCGGACGGGCGACTTCCATGTCTTCCTCGGGCAGGAACGAGCCACGCTCCAGACGGAGATGATGCACCTCAAGCAGGGACGCTGTCGAGCCGAGCACCGGCACCTGCCTCTCCTTGCCATGCCAGACGATATTGAGTTCACCGATGTTGAGCGGCGCCAGCCGTCGCACCGCGTCGCCCCGTTGCAGCTCTTTGGCGTCATTGAGGGTAAGCTCTCGCGGCGTTTCACCGATCAGGGTCGCGGGGGTATTGGAAGCGGTTTCCGTTCGTCCCGGAATGACAATGACCAGATTAGTGCCCAGGGAAGAAAACTGATCAACAATATAGAGCCGGGCGCCATTGCCGATGCCGGTGAGCAGCACCACCGCCGCCACCCCGATGCTCATGGCCAGGAGCATCAACAGGGTGCGGACCCGGTTGCTGCTCAGACTCGTCAGGGCAAAGCCGATGGCGTCAAGGGGCCGCATGGCCTTAAGTTCGCACGCTATCGCCGGCGATCCGGCCATCCACCACCCTGATGCGCCGCCTGGCCCGCTCGCCGATCTCCGGATCATGGGTGACCACCACCAGGGTCAATCCGTCCTTGTTCAAACCTTCCATCAGTTCAATGATATCGGCCCCGGCATGGCGATCGAGATTACCGGTGGGTTCATCTGCGAGGAGCACTGCAGGTTCATTAATCACGGCCCGGGCGATCGCCACCCGTTGGCGCTGGCCGCCGGAGAGTTCCTCCGGGCGATGCTTCCGTCGGTCGCCGAGACCGAAGGATTCGATCAGGCGGGTGCTGCGTTCCAGCCTTTCTTTACGCCCGACACCGGCAAGCAACAAAGGCAGTTCGATATTCTGCTGGGCGGTCAAACGGGGAATGAGATGAAAAAACTGGAAGATAAAACCGATCTTGCGGCTGCGGGTCGCTGCCAGCTGGTTGTCACTGAGGCTGGTGACGTCCTGGCCATCGAGGAGATAGCTGCCGCTGTTGGGGGTGTCGAGCAGGCCAAGGGTGTTGAGCAGGGTCGACTTGCCGGAGCCGGACGGCCCCATGATCGAAAGATATTCGCCCGGCCCGATGACCAGCGACACCCGGTCCATGGCCCGCACCTCCTGGCCGCCGACAGTGAAGATACGGCTGACTTCGCGCAATTCGATCATTTTTTTGCCGAGGATTCCGGAGTACTCTCGATCTGCGCCAGCACCCCGTCCTTTAGCCCCTTCCGGTCGATGGACGTGACCACCCGGTCGGCCTCAGCCAGGCCGGAGCTGACCTCAGTGAACTTCCAGTTGGAGAGCCCGGTTTTAACCTGACGATGTTCCAACCGATTGCTCTCAGGGCGAAGCAGATAGACAAAGCCGTCCTTTAATACCGCTTCGGTGGGTACCCGCAAGACCGAAGACCGGGTATCCAGGATGATTTCGACATCGGCGCTATATCCAGCCAGGAGATTGCCGGGTCGGGAAGACCCTATAAAATCCGCCTCGATTTCCACGGTGCGCGCCTGCTTGGCCAGTTCCAGAACATACGGGGCAATGGAGCGCACCTTTCCCTCGAAGAACCGTTTGGGGAAGGCATCGAGGCTGATCCGGGCAGCCATGCCCGGCCGGATCTGGGCGGCATCGATCTCGTCGATGGGGGCGGCAATATAGAGCGTTTCCATGTTGATCAGGTCAACCGCCGGCAGCGTGGCGATCCCCGGCGGCGAGGGGGTAAGGTATTCGCCGACTTCGCCATTGACCTCGGCGACGATGCCGTCAAAGGGGGCGATAAGGATGGTCCGTTCAATTGCGGCCCGCGCTGCCTCGACGCGGGATGCACTGACCGCGTGCTGCGCTGCGGCCGCCTCGCAGGCCGCCTTTTTGGACTGCGCGGCGCCCACCGCCTCGTCATACACAGAATCGGAGGTTGCGCGATGCTGGCGGAGTTCGGTCTGCCGTAGAGCTTGACGCTGGGCAAGATCAGCCGTCAGACAGGTTTCCCTGGCCGTGGCCTCGGTTGCCACCGCCTCGCTTTTTGCCAGCTGCAGCTGCGCCTGCAAATCCTTATTCCACAGAGTCAGCAACACCTGGCCCGCCTTAACCGTGTCGGCCTTGCGCACATTGAGGGTGGCGATCTGGCCGCCGGTGGCCGGGGTGAGATTAGCCCGATGCCGGGCCTTGACCGAACCGGCACGGGTATTGGCTACCGTGGCCTCCACCACCCCCCGGTCAACCGCCTGCACCGTGACATTGACCGGTTTTTCCTTGGCCAGATAACGGTATCCGAGAAGGAGACCAACGACTATAATCGGAAGGATAACGAGATAGGTTTTTTTCACTGGGTCGCGGGTGCATTAAAGAAATTGGAGGAATATTGCCCTTCATCATTTTCCGCTGGTTCGCCCTGCCGGGAAAGATGGAAACATCAGGGAATTTTCTCTATGGTTTACAAATCGTCCGAACAAGACATACGACTATATAGAATCCGCACAAAATATTCTTTTTGTTTCTGCAAAAAAAAGGCGCCGAAAGCCGCCAGGAAAGAATCTAAAAGAGATTTCAACCTGCAACAGCTCGGGCCAGCCTTTTTCGTACCTCTTCCAGGATAAGTAGCATGAGCGCGAAGGGGAAAATAAAGAGCCACACTTTGCCGCCGATAGGTGCTGTTCCAAAGATGGAATTGCCCCAAGGGGTGTAGTCGATGAACAGGATGAGTGCGATTTCCAACAGGACGCCCCACAAAATAAGGGGATTGCCGAAGAGACCCACGGAAAATATCGACCGATAGCGGCTGCGGCAGAGAAAGACATTCACGATCTGGGTTACAATGATGCTGCTCAGGCAGGCGGTGGTGGCCTGCAGATAGAGTGGATCCTCCAGGGATAATTTCTGGCCGTAGGACCACCCGCCACCATGCAGGACGAAAAAAAAGCCGGCCATGGCCGCCACCGCTTCAATGGTACCCAGAAAAAAGTAGGCGCGCAGTGCCAGGGACCAGTTAAAAAGCCTTTCATGTCGGGAGCGGGGAGGTTGCTCCATGACTTTAGGGTTTGGTTTCTCAACTCCCAGCCCCAGGGCAGTCAGCGAATCGGTTCCCATATCCACGGATAAAATCTGGATCGGTGTCAACGGCAGGGGAATCTGAAAGAGCATGAAGGCCAGATAGGGGATCAACTCCGGCACATTATGGGCCAGAATATAGGTGAGAAACCTCCGGATGTTCTCGAAGACCGCCCGCCCTTCCTCGACAGCATTGACGATGCTGGCGAAGTTGTCATCCAGCAGCACCATGTCTGCCGCCTCCTTGGCGACATCCGTGCCCGTGATGCCCATGGCGATGCCGATATGGGCGCTTTTCAGAGCAGGAGCGTCGTTCACCCCGTCTCCGGTGACCGCCACGATATGCTGTTTTCGTTTAAGCGCATCGACAATCCGCATTTTTTGCTCAGCGGTAACCCGGGCAAATATGATCTCCGGTTCATCCAGCGCAAGACGCAATTGCGTTTCAGAATACCCCCGCAGGATTTCCCCGGTGACGACCAGTGGGGCAGCTGAGCGGACAAGCCCAATTTCCCTGGCGATAGCCCGGGCAGTACTGGGATGGTCTCCAGTGACCATGATGACCCTGATCCCCGCCTGGTGGCATTTACGAATCGCCTCGGGAACCTCGGGGCGTGGCGGGTCTTCCAGGCCGGCAAGGCCCGCAAAGATGAGATCTTCTTCGAGAGCAGCGTGCTGCCATTGAACCGGCAAGGGACGATACGCCAGGGCCAGGACCCGCATCCCCTGTTCAGCCATGGACTCCTGTGCGGCTCGGATAGTCTCCCGCATATTGTCTGTAAAAATAATTTCTTTCCCATCCGTTAGAATCCGGGTGCAGAGGGAGGCAACCACTTCCGGAGCCCCTTTACAGAGAAACAGAGGGCCTTCCGGCGTTGCATGCACCGTGCTCTGCCGCATCCGGTCGGCATCAAAAGGAATTTCATCCAGTTTTGGATATTCAGCGGGTAAAGGCATCGCGCCTGAGGCCATGTCAACCAGGGCGGTTTCCAGAGGATCTCCAAGAAAAGCACACTGGCCGCCCTGTTCGCATTCCCGCAGATCGTGGCACAACCGGGCGACCAGAAAAAATGGCCGGTAGTCCTTTACCAGAGATTCCATTTTGCCGGAATCGCTGGCAGGATAGACGCTTCCCCCTAAAAGAATCTGCTTTACGGTCATACGATTCTCGGTGAGCGTACCGGTCTTGTCCGTACATATCACGGTGGTCGACCCCAGGGTTTCCACCGATGGCAGATGACGGATGAGAACGTTTCTCTTGGCCATGCGTTGGGTGGCCAGGACCAGCGCCAAAGTCAGGGTGGGAAGAAGACCCTCGGGGACCATGGCAACGATTATGCCAACGGCAAAAATAAAATCGTCCCACAACGGAATGCCTAAAATATAGGCGATCACGAAAAATACCAGACCGATGAGTACGGCAAAGATGCCGATCAGACGACTCAGATGGGCGATTTCTTTGCGCAGTGGCGACGTCACTTCCCCGCTGGCCTGGGTGAGATGGGCAATCTTGCCGAACTCGGTGCGAAGGCCGGTGGCGAAAACCATGACTTTAGCCTGGCCCGCAGCCATCGCGGTGCCGGCGAGCAAAATATTTTTACCGCGGGTAAACTCCTCTTCCTCGGAGGGTCCCGCATCCCGTGCCTGGGGCAGCGACTCGCCGGTAATAGCGGCATTATTGACCTTAACCCCAAACCCTTCAAGCAAACGGCAGTCGGCAGGAACATGGTCACCCTGCGCCAGAAAGACGATGTCGCCCGGTACCAGCTGCTGGAGGGGGAGTTGGCACACCTTGCTATCGCGGATAACTTCAACCTGTTGGGGAAGCAGTTTGCGCAGGGCAGCCAGGGTTTGTTCAACACGATGTTCCTGCCAGAAGGAAAAGATACCGCTGACCAGGATCACAACGACCACGGCAACCCCCAGCCTGGCCATGCCCTGGCCGGGTGCGAACCACTCGGCGGCAAAGGCCAGTGCGGCGGCAACCCAGAGGATGAGGGAAAAAAGATGGGTGAACTCCTTGAGGAAGCGCACCCACAGAGGTTCACGGGTAACCTGTTCCAGGCGATTGGCGCCGTATTCATGGAACCGGCGCTGGGCCTCGGCATGGGAGAGCCCGGCAAGGGTGGTTCTCAGGCTGGCAAGGGCGTCCGGTACAGAGAGTTGATGAATCTGCATGGGTATCCGTTAAAGAATAACTGCTATTGATCTCGGGTATTGAAGCGCCCTGTAGAGGACGATTGCGCATTCGAGATGTACTTGAAACGGACAGGGCTATAAATTTGGTGTCTTGGCCAGATTAAACCAGAAACGACTGCACCTGTCACGGTTGGCAGGGAGAAAATCAGATGGTGCCATTAAACCGGCAAAGGGGTTGGGTCCTGCCGACGCCATGTTTGGTCATGACGATCTGCCAGAGCTGGATACTTCTTGCCCGGAACGATCCGGCGCAGGACAGCAGATAATATTCCCACATGCGTTTGAAGCGGGTGTCATATCGTTGCTGTAGTAACGGCCAGGCTCGTTGAAATCTTTCGTTCCAAGCCAAAAGTGTTGTGTCATAGTGGGGGCCGAAGTTATGCACATCTTCAATCACAAACAGATTCTCAGCCGCCCTGGCGATCTGCTGCAGGCTTGGTAATAAACTATTGGGGAAGATATATTTAGTTATCCACGGATCGCAGTGTTTCATCGAGGTATTGTTGCCAATGGTGTGGAGGAGGAAAATACCTTCCTCCTTTAACACACGGTGCACCAGCTCCATGTAGGTACGGTAATTTTTTCTACCGACATGCTCAAACATGCCCACTGAGACAATTTTATCGAATTGTCCCTTAATCGTTCGATAATCACCTTCATGGAAATCCACCGGTACAGCCTTGCAGTATTCGCGGGCATAACTGAGTTGCTCCTGGGAGATATTGACCGCTGTCACCTTGCATCCGTAGCAATCAGCGAGGTGATAAGCCAGTCCTCCCCAGCCGCACCCGATATCCAGCACATGATCCTGGGCGGAGAGATTGAGTTTTTTGGCGATCAGGGCCAATTTGTTTTGTTGCGATTGCTCCAGGCTATCCGTTCCTTCAAAAAATCCGCAGCTGTACTGATGATAGGGATCGAGAAAAGAAAAAAACAAGTCGTTGCCCAGATCGTAATGCTGCTTGGCAATCATATAGCTGCGTGCCCTGGACTGCAGATTGAAAAGAATTTCCGGTAAAAACCCGACAGCGTACCGAAACGTTCCCTTTAATTTGTCGTCCAGGCCGCCACGCAGCAAGCGGCAGATCATTTCGTCAATCTGCCCGCACTCCCACCACCCCTCCATATACGATTCACCCAGGCCAAGGTTCTTTTCCTGCATGACCCGACGATACCACCGCTTGTCATGAACCTGTACATCCCATGGCTGATCCCCGTTAATGGTGACGCCGGCCTGTGCAAACATCCCGTGGAGTATTTTGGATATCATGTGCGCCTCGTTCCATATTCTTGTGAAGAGAGGAACAACCCAGCCGTGCAAGTTCTCCTTTCACAAGGCAACGGCAGGGCATCCTCATAACAGGCTCACAACAACCTCATTTTTGCATCTAACTATTGAGCAATTGGCTTGGTTATCAAGGTTTTGATATAAGCGATCAGATTCTGCATATCTTGGCCTTGAGGGTCGATGGCTGTGCCGCCCAGGGGTTTCTCGATGCAGACATTGATGACTTCAGCCAGGCTTTTCTTGGTCATTGCGCGGTAGTGTTTGCTCTCGAAGATATCTTTACTGAGCCCTTCCCCGCCAGCGTGGCAGGTCATGCAACTTTTTCCGGTAGTGCCATTACCTAATTTCGGACTTTCAAAAAGGGCTTTGCCTTTGTCTGCGCTGGCAGCATACAGACTCAGAACACCTGCCATCATCAATGCCATAAACAGAATAAGCGTCTTGGTCATCGTCCCCTCCCTTCGTTGCTTGCTGATGGTTATCCACAGGCATGACAGCTTTTGGCTACAGTGCGATAGCGGGTTTACGCCCATGGTTAGGATTTTACGATTTTATTGAGTATGACCGGATGGTTGAGAATGTACAATGAAGCAAGATAGAAAAGGAAATGGATAACCTGCATATCTCATCGCTCAGGGGGCCCGTTATGGCAAGACAGGACAACCGCAGCGGAGCATTTCTGCCATTTCGAAGAAGTGACCGCACCAAGAGTAGCCATGTGGCCCCGTTGGGAGTTGAATGAAATCTAAATTGAGATACTGCTCAGGCGGAACAGATAAGGCGATGGAAAATCAATGAATTCAGGAAACCGGACGGTCCGTGCATGTCCTCCGGCAAAAACGAGGTGGCAAAAAGGAATTTCCCGAGTTCGGGACCTCAGGGGTATCCGGCCATCGTGACAACCAGGGGCGACAGAAGTGCATTTTTCCGCTTCATCTATTTTTTTGGCTCGTCTTCAGCTTTTTGAACTCCGGCTCATATCCCACGGTGTACGGAGAGACCGGGGTGTTGCGGAGGCTAAGAAAAGGGGCCTTGCCTGTAGCAAAGGGACAAACAGGTATGACGCAGCGCTCAAATCCCACTTTCTGATAAAATTTTGGATTGCCCAGGACAAAAATGGTGCTTTCCTGGATGACATCTTGCTTCAAGGCAAACCGGAGCAGTTCTGAACCTATCCCCTGATTTTGCATCTGCGGTTTCACTGCCAGCGGTGCCAGATGCAGCCCGCACACCTTGGAGCCGTTATAGGCATTGGTAAAAGCAATATAGGCAGTAATCGTAGTGCGATGAATACACACCCATTCATGCAGAGTCCTCCCTTTTTCATGAAGTTGATCAAATAACTGGACTTCATAGCGGCTGGGGGAAAACGCCTGCTGCAACAAAGCGGAAACCTTGGGATAATTCTCCGGGGTGAGCTTACGAATTTTCATTGATGCAATTTGCCTTTATTATTGAATATCTGAAGCTGGTTGCCATCGATTCCCAAACTTCATCGAAGATATGCCAAAGCTGGCCATCGGGTAAGTACAACAAGAGATTCCTTATCCTCTTCTCTTGCATCCTGTTTTCTGGCGCGAAGGATAGCATGCATCCCGCGACTAAACCAAACTTTTTACGGAGCAAGGCAACCCACCGATTCCGACACCTTGCAGCCACACCGCTTTTGCGCGAGAGCCCCTTTTCTGTTTGCCGCTGCAGGGGGACCAGACGCGACCAAAATCCCCGGACGGGCGGGGCTGCGAACCGGGCTCGTTTTTGCCGCTGATCACCTCTGCAAATTGCTTGTAAATCAACGACAGAGAGGGTAGGTCAAGGTGCAGGAAACCGGTTGAACCTCGACCGCAGCCATTGTCCTTCCTCCTGATCCTGAAAAAAACAACAACTCCAACCGATACGGACGACCTCATCCATGGAACAATTCTTTAATCCCAAAAGCATCGCAGTTATCGGCGCCAACGACAGACGGGGTTCCTTTGGATCCACTCTGGTCGACAATCTGATTCTGGGTGGTTTTGCCGGAGCCATCATCCCGGTCAACCCCAATCATGCGTTGGTCCACGGGCTCAAAGCCTACGGCTCGATCACCGAGATAGAAACGCCGCCCGACCTGGCCATCATCGCCACACCCATTGCCACGGCCCCGGAAATTGTCCGTCAGTGCGTGCGGGCCGGGACCAAAGGGGTGATTATCATCGCGACCGGCGGTCGGGAACTGGGGGAAGAAGGCAGCCTGATCGAAGAGCGGATCCTGGCCGCGGCCGAGGGCTCGGGACTGCGGATCATCGGCCCCAACTGCCTGGGCGTCATCCGCCCCGGCAAGCAACTCAACGCCAGCTTTGCCACAGGTATGCCTGCCAAAGGCAATCTGGCGGTCGTTGCCCAGAGCGGGTCCATCTGCACCGCCATCCTCGACCGGGCCGACCAGGAAAATACCGGATTCAGCCATTTTGTTTCCATTGGCTCCATGCTCGATGTCGATTTCGGCGACATGATCGACTACTTAGGAAATGACGGATCGGTCAAATCCATTCTCATCTATATGGAGAACCTGACCAACACCCGCAAATTCATGAGCGCTGCCCGTTCAGTCTCCCGCATCAAACCGATTCTGGTGCTGAAAGCCGGGAAAAGCAGCGCCGGCGCCCGAGCGGCCACCACCCATACCGGAGCCCTGGCCGGAGAGGATGCGGTCTACGATGCCGCTTTCAAGCGCGCGGGCATTGTCCGAGTGCCCTCGCTGGCCCGGCTGTTCGACTGTGCCGAGCTGATGGCCAAGCAACCCCGGCCCTCGGGTTCCCGGCTGGCGATTATTACCAACGGCGGCGGTCCGGGGATTATGGCCGCGGACACCTTGGCCGAATACGGGCTGGAGCCGGCGCAGATACCCGAGGAGACCATCTACCAACTCAACCAGATTCTGCCGCCGCACTGGAGCCAGGCCAACCCCATCGACATTCTGGGGGATGCCACCATCGAACGGTTCACCCAGACCCTGGAAATTTGCCTGGCCAGCAAGGAGTTCGACGGCGTTCTGGTCATCATGGTGCCCCAGGCCCTGACCCGGCCGGAGGATGTGGCCACGGCCCTGGCCAAACTGGTGAAGCGCAAGCGTTTTCCGGTCTTCACTTCCTGGATGGGCGGCAAACAGATGGCCAAGGCGCTCACCATCCTCAATCAAGCCAATATTCCCACCTACGAAACCCCGGAGCGAGCGGTGCGCGCCTTTCTCTACATGGTCGAATACGGCAAAAATCTGGAACTGCTGTCGCAGGTGCCGCCCAAACTCTCCACTGATCTCTATTTTGACCGCGATTTTGTCTTCCGCACGATTCACGAATCGTTTGAACAGGAAATCTCAGTGCTCTCCGAGACGCAGAGCAAAAAGATTCTGGCTGCGTACGGCATTCCGGTGAATGAGACCGTGCTGGCCACCTCCATCGAAGAGGTGGTGGCCCTGGCTGCGGAAATGGAGATGCCGCTGGCGATGAAGCTGGTGTCGCCGGACATCAGCCACAAGTCCGAGGTCAAAGGCGTGCAGCTCGACCTGCGCAACGAGGCTGACCTGCGCCAGGCCTTCACCCGGATCATGAACGGTGCCAGGGCTTATAATCCCGAAGCCCGGATCACCGGGGTCTCGCTGCAACCCTTTATCGCCCATCCCGATTTCGAACTGCTGATCGGCAGCAAGACCGACCCGAACTTCGGCCCGGTCATCCTCTTCGGCGCCGGCGGTATCTTTGCCGAAGTGCTGCACGACCGGGCACTCGGCCTGCCTCCCCTGAACCGGCTCCTGGCCCGGCGGATGATGGAAGAAACCCGCATCCTGCCGCTGCTCAAGGGATACCGCAACCACCCCCCAGCCGATCTGGAAAAGCTGGAAGAAGTGCTTATCCGGCTCTCCCAGCTGGTGATTGATTTCCCCGAGATCGTTGAACTGGACATGAACCCGGTGGTCATCAAGGAAGGTCAGCCCTGCGCCGTTGACGCCCGCATTCGACTGGCCCGCTTCGAGGGAGCGGCGAATTTCCATCTGGTGATCAGCCCTTACCCCCAACATCTCGAACGGCACGACCTTACCGATATGCAGATGCCGCTCTTCATCCGGCCGATCAAACCGGAAGATGCACCGCTCTTTGTCGAGCTGTTCAATACCCTGACCCCCACCAGCATCTATTACCGTTTTTTCAGCGTGGTCAAAACACTTTCTCCGGAAGTCCTTGCCCGTTTCACCCAGATCGACTATGACCGCGAGATTTCTTTTGTTGGTCTTGACGACCGCGAAGGCGAAGAGCGGATGCTCGGTGTGGCCAACATTGTCGGCGACCCGGACGGGAAAAAGGGAGAATTTTCGGTACTGATCGGCGACTTTTGGCAAGGCAAGGGCATCGGCGCCAAGCTCCTCCTGCAATGTCTTGAAATCGCGCAGGAACGCGGCATGGAAATTGTCTGGGGAACAGTGCTGGCGGAAAACCGCCACATGATCGCCCTGGGCAAGAAGCTGGGATTTGCGGTCAAACAGGATGAGGACCCCTCCGAGTACAAATTGACCATTGACCTGAAAACTGCAAAACTATGAGAAATAACACCTCGGCAGAATGGTTTTCGCGCCATGAGGTTCTCATCAAAAAAAAAATCGGCCCTCGAAATAACAGGGGTCGATTTCTCTATTTATCATCATACAGAAGGATAACAATATGTCAGAACAAGTATCTATAAACCAGGCAGAGTGTTTGGGTTGCGAGGCCTGCGTGGAATTATGCCCGGAAATCTTCGGGTTTGATATCGATGAAACCAAGGCCTATGTGCTCATGGCCGAGGATGGCGACGAGGATTGCATTGAAGAGGCAATGGCTTCGTGTCCGGCGGGATGTATCACCTGCGAGTGATCGCGCCGGAGATTTCCTGATCAGGCTGATATCCCGTCAGCCGCTTTACAAAGGTGGCGTTCAACGCGGCTGAGATTCTGATCGTGTTGGTGACGGTCTTCTTCGGCGTGACCTTACTTTGATTAACCCTCGCCCAATCTTTGGGGCAATATTTTCTCTGATACCCGAGCGCCACCACGGTCAAGCCCTGACCATCATGCAACGGATTGTGAGATTTGTGCCCAACAACCACGCCGGCCACATTTCCGGCTGCCTCCCGGCACTCGAATCAAGCAGCCTGAAAAAGCTCGATATTAGCCGAAAGCATTGTTCCCGTAAGCAGATCTTCCATGGCCTGCAAAAAATGTTCGGTTTGCAGGCCGGGAACCAGCCCGTGACGATGAATATGGGCAAGCACCACGATATTCTGCATTCTGGGATCGGGAATATCCGGTTGCATCACGCTGTGGGAGACAATACCCCGCTGGCCGCAAACCTTGTCAATATCGTCGGTACTGACTTCAGATTCAGTGCCTAGACGGACGCCCAGAGGTTCGAGAGAGGTATTGTAATAGATCAAGGTGCCATGGTCCCGCAGCGCCACCTGCATGCCCCGCAGCGCCTCATGCCGCTCGAGGGCTACGACAAGATCAGCGGTCCGCTCGGCGATCAGCGGTGTACACACCACCCCACCGAGCCGGATCTGCGAAATCACCGTGCCCCCGCGCTGCGCCAGGCCATGGGTATCCACTGCCTTGGCGGTATAGCCAGCATAATCTGCGGCCCGGAGAAGAATTTCACTCAGCAGGCCGATCCCCTGGCCGCCGACACCGCACAGATAAATATTGAAGGGTTGCATTCTGTTTCTCCTTTCAGGTCGTTAGCGGGTGATGGCTTTGGTCGGGCAGGTCTGGATACAGGAGCCGTCGCCGATGCACAGCTCCCGGTTGACCGTGACGGTGCCATCCGCAGCCCTCGAAAAACTGGGACAGCCGAATTCCTGGACACAGGTGTGGATTTGGGCGCACTGTTGCTGATCGATCCGGACAGGGTGGGGAGCGTATCCGCTCTTTTTCCTCTGCTTGCGGGCAAAAAGGAGCATGCAGGGATGACGGGCGATAACCACGTTGAAGGTGTCGAGGGCCATCGCCTGGCGCATCATATCGGCCAATTCCTGCTGTTGATAGGTATCGGTTTCAAAAATATGTTGTACGCCCAGGCCTGCGAGTACCTGACGAACCGGAATTGCCTCGGTTGCCTCGTTGAAATTTCTGCCGGAGCCTGCATGATCCTGATGCCCGGTCATGGCCGTGGTGCCGTTCTCCATGAGCACCAGGGTCAGGTTGTGTTTATTGAACAGGGCGTTGATGATTCCGGGAATGCCGGCATGGAAAAAAGTGGAATCGCCGAGAAAGGCGACTACCTTGCGGGTGGTGTTGAATAGGGTCATTCCCGCGGCAATACCGGGGGAGGCGCCCATGCACAGCAGGACTTCGCCCATCCTGTACGGTTCCTGGAACCCCAGAGTATGGCAGCCAATATCGGCAACTGTGATGGTGTCATCGGCGGGCAGAGCCTGCTTGATGGCGTGAAAGGCACTGCGGTGTCCGCATCCCGGGCATAACTGGGGTGGCCTTGCCGGGATCGGAACAGTTGCCGCAGCCGCCGCAGTTTTCCGAGGCGGAATGCTCTCCGGCCAGGTTCGGTGGAGAATATCGCGGACCTTGTCCGGGGTATATTCTCCTATCCAATCCTCCACTGTTGCCTTGCCCCGGACCCGGGTCGTCAACTGATGGTCAAAGGCGAGCGCTTTCACTTCTTTTTCCAGGGTATCATCGAGTTCTTCAAGGACTTTGACCTCCTCATGCGCAGCCAGAAACTCGGCAATCTTCCGGGAGGGCAGCGGATAGGGCATGGCCAGCTTAAGGATGTCCGGTTTATCGACGACCTCGGCAAGAACCTCCTCGACCGAAAGGTAGACCATCCCGGAAACGATGATGCCGCGGGCACTGCCGTTGTTAATGGTTCGATGGAGGTTTCGCTCGTCCACCCATCGCTCGACACGTTGCAGATCCTCCAGGGCTTGACGCTTTTTAGGGAAGACCGCCGAAACCAGAGGAATGTACGGCCCGCGAGCCGGATCGAATCGCGGGGTGTTGTCCGGTTGCGCAGGCGGCGTCCAGCCGGCAAAGGCCACCCGCTCCTTGGCGTGGCAGACATGGGTGGTGAGCCTGAGGATGACCGCCTTGCCCATGGTGGCTGCCAGGGTTGCGGCCTCCTTGTAGAAGCAATAGACCTCGGTCGGATTGGCTGGTTCCAGGACCGGAGTATAACTCATGTAGGCATAGTGGCGATTGTCCTGCTCATTTTGCGAGGAATTGACCCCCGGGTCGTCGCCGAGGACAATGACCATGCCGCCGACAAGATGCATCAGGCTGAGCTGAACAAAGGAATCCGCCGCCACGTTGAGGCCGACGCTCTTGAAAAAGACCGTGGCCAGATGTCCATTGAGCGAGGCGCCGAAGGCGACTTCGGTGGCCACCTTCTCATTGGTGGAAAACTCGAAATAAAAGGGGCGCCGGTCGAGCGGGATGGATTTTATCGCCGTGGCGATCTCCGGAGTCGGGGAGCCGGGATAGGAAGTAACCACCCGGGTCCCGGATTCAATCATGGCCCGCACCAGGGCCGTATTCCCCATGACGATTTCTGAAAACGGCGGCCGTGTCAACAGCATGTCACCCATATTCTTCATACGCTTCCTCACCGGTTGCTAAGGTTTGCAGGACGAGACCCTATCGATTTCCACACCATCCGAATTGCCGAATAGGCGTATAATTCTAGCATGAAACCAGAGAGTTCGTCAAAGAAAGCTGGATCAGTTTCGCAACGATCCCTCTCGGCCAAAAGGACATGCAGCCTGTCCACAGACTCCGGAATGAGGCAGCACGCATTTTTTGTCTTCTAATGTTCTGATCTTATGCTACAATACTATATCCGCAGACAGTTGCCATGCACTCGTTGCCGACCTGCCCCAGTGGTCGATGTCGTCCGAATACAGCCTCCAAGGAGATCGCGATGCTCAAGCTGATTGAAACCGATATCACCCTTCTCAAAGTCGATGCCATCGTCAATGCCGCCAACGAAACCCTGCTCGGCGGTGGCGGGGTCGACGGCGCCATCCATCGGGCAGCGGGCCCGGAATTGCTGGAAGAATGCCGCAAGATCGGCGGCTGCAAAACCGGTCAAGCCGTGCTTACCAAGGGCTACAACCTGCCGGCCAAGTATGTCATCCACACCGTCGGCCCGATATGGCAGGGCGGCAACAACAATGAACCCGCCCTGCTGGCAAGCTGTTACCGCAATTGCCTGGAACTGGCGGTGCGCAACAACATTCAGTCCATCGCCTTCCCGGCTATCAGTTGCGGCGCCTATGGTTTTCCCCTCGATGAAGCAGCAGATATCGCCGTTGATACTATTCAGTCTTTTCTCGACCGCAACCGCAAGCCCCAGGAGGTGTTTATCGTCTGTTTCCAGTCGCGGGCCAAATTCGCTTTTACCCAGGCCATGCATGGATTGGATTGAAATCAATCGTCTCGCGACGTTACACTTTCCACGCAACCTTCACATTGTACCCCATGCCGCCCTTCCAACCCGCAACTGACGATCTTTTCGCCTATGGCTCGCTGATGTGCGCGGATATCATGGCCTCGGTGGTCGGCGGACACCTCCGGTGCACCCCGGCGACCCTGCCGGGCTACCGCCGCTTTCTCGTTCGGGAGGAACAGTATCCCGGGGTGATCGCCGGGATGGGGGGCGTAGTGGCGGGTCTTGTCTATCACGACATCAGCGTGGGAGGCTGGTCGCGGTTGGACCGTTTCGAAGGCGAGATGTATACTCGCCTCCCTGTGAGCGTCCAGGATACAAACGGCCGCGAATTTCGGGTTTGCTGCTATGTCGTCCGAAACGAATTCCACCATCGGCTGACCACGACAGAGTGGAATTACGCCGCTTTTTTGCGCCAAGGAAAAAAGATTTTCCAGAATCAGTATTGCGGCTTCAAGGAGATTGATTAATACCTAAACCAACGCTTCCCCATCCCATTCACTCAGGCAAGGAGTTGCCATGCGTATAGGAATCGATATCGGCGGCACCCACACCGACTCCGTCCTCATCGACGGAACCCGACTGGTTGCCGCTGCCAAGGCCCCCACCAACCATGACAATCTGCTGGAATCGATCAGCCAGGTGCTGCATCTCATCCTTGCCGGTCAGGATCCCACTGCGGTAACCACCCTTAATCTGAGCACCACCTTGAACACCAATGCCATTGTCACCGGCCGGACCGACCCGGTGGGCATGCTGGTGGTGGGCGGACCGGGCATTGCCCCGGAAAATTACCGGATCGGCGAGCATTTCCACCTCATCTCCGGCAGCCTTGATCATCTCGGTACTGAAACTGCTGTTCTGGATGAAGAGGAGGTGGAGGAGGCCATTACCTCATGCCGCACCCAGGGGGTCGCCTGTTTTGCGGTGGCGTCCAAATTCTCGCCGCGCAATCCGGCGCACGAGAAGCGGATACAAGAAATGTTGACCAACCAGGCCGATTTCGTCTCCTCCGGCCACCTTATCTCCGGACAACTCAATTTCGGCCGCCGCATTCACACCGCCTACTACAATTCCGCGGTGTGGCGGACCTTTCGCGCCTTTTCCACCGCTCTCACCGCCAGCCTCTCCGGTTTTGATCTCCATGCCGAAGTCAACATCCTCAAGGCGGACGGCGGCACCATGCCGCTTTCCCGCGCCCTGGAAGCCCCGGTGCAATCGATCTTCTCCGGTCCGGCAGCTTCGGTCATGGGCATCCTGGCCACCACCCCGGCGTCCACGGATATGCTGATGCTCGATATCGGCGGCACCACCTCGGATATCGCTCTCTTCGCTTCAGGACAACCGCTGCTGGAACGGGAGGGCATAGCCATCGACGGCCATCCGACTCTGGTTCGCGCCATCCATGTCGAATCCATTGGTATCGGCGGCGATTCGCTGATCAGCATGCGGGAAGACGGGCTTCAGATCGGACCGCAACGAATCGGACCCTGCATGGCCAGCGGCGGCCCGGCGCCCACCCTGATGGACGGGCTCAATGTTCTGGGATTAGCGGCCTTCGGCGAGGTGCAGTGGTCCCGCAACGGCATTGAGGCCCTGGCGGTCAGCCACGGCTTGACCGGCCGACAGTTGGCCAAGCAAGCGGTGGATGCGGCGGTCAACACCATCAGCGCCAAGATCGAAGAACTGATCGCCCATGTCAACGCCAAACCGGTCTACACCATTCAGGAGATACTGGAAGAGCGAGAGATCAACCCTAAAAAAATCATTGTTATCGGCGGCCCCGCCGCTGTCTTCAAGGAACTGTTGCAGATGCGGCTGGGCATGGAGGTGGTGGTGCCGCCGCTGCATGGGGTGGCCAACGCCATCGGTGCGGCCCTGACCCGTTCCACCAGCCACCTGACCCTGACCGCCGATACCTCCAAGAGCAAACTTTCGGTGCCGAGGCTCGGCATCTTTCGCTCCATTCCTCGAAGTTTCAACCTGAATGCCGCTATTGAAGAGGCCAAAACCCTGCTCAAGGATGACCTGGAGCAGGCGGGTATCACCATCCCGGCCGACCAGATTCAGATCACTCAGGCGGATTCCTTCAACATGGTGGAGGGTTCCTACACCATGGGAAAAAATATCCGGGTAGTAGCCCAGGTCCAGCCTGCGGTCGTTGCCCGTCTGGAAGCGAGCGCCACCGAAATCGCTATCGCCGGCAGGCCCTGAACCCTCGCTCCCTCCATCGATCAATCTTCAGATTTTAGAGGCCACACTTCCATGCTGAAAGCAGACTCATCTCTTGGCGTTATCTTTTTCCCCGCCTATGACTGGGCGATCTCACCCACCCATCCCGAACGGGAAGAACGGCTGCTCTACACCCAGGACCAGTTCCGCGAGGAAGGGCTGTTCGATATCGAGGGCATCAGCGAACATCGCCCCCTGTTCGCCACCGACCAGGATATCATGCGCGCCCATTTCTGTTTTCCCTCGGTGGAGGCCATCTGCACCGAATCGCACCGCATCTCGGCAGGCGGCGCCATCCAGGCGGCCCGGCTGGTGCTCGAGCAGGCGACCCGGCGCGCCTTTGCTCTAGTGCGTCCGCCCGGTCACCACGCCATGAAGGTGGTGCATGGCAACCGCGGCTTCTGCAACATCAACATCGAAGCGGTGATGGTCGAGTGGATTCGTGAGCACTACGGCCGCAAGCGCATCGCCATTGTCGATACCGACTGTCACCACGGCGACGGCACCCAGGATGTCTACTGGCACGATCCGGATGTGTTGTTCATCTCCCTGCACCAGGACGGCCGCACCCTCTATCCGGGTACCGGCTTCCCCCATGAAAACGGCGGTCCCCGTGCTCTGGGACGGACCATCAACATTCCCCTGCCGCCGCGCACCGGAGACGAAGGCTATCTCTACGTCCTCGAAAATGTGGTTCTGCCCATCCTCGCCGACTTCAAGCCGGACCTGGTGATCAACTCCGCCGGTCAGGACAACCACTATTCCGACCCGATCACCAACATGCTGTTTACCGCCCGGGGGTATGCCCGACTCAACGAGCGGCTCAAACCCGATATCGCCGTCTTGGAAGGCGGCTACTCGATCAAAGGCGCCCTGCCCTATGTCAATCTCGGCATCTGCCTGGCGATGGCCGGCTGCGACTACTCGGCAGTGCGCGAACCGGACTACAACGCCGCTGCTCTGCGCGAGGAGCCGGAAACTTTGGAATATATCAAGCAGTCCTGCGATCCGCTGCTGGAGGGTTATTTCCATCCGGCCATGGGGGATTTTGAGAAGCAGGGCGAATACTTCGTCCGTGAGCGTAAGATTTTTTACGATACCGACGGCATCTTGGAAAAACAGCGGGAGGAGTTGAAGGACTGCGATCAGTGTCGAGGCCTGCGCCTGATCAAAAGCAGCAGCAGCCGACTCCTGCCCTGCCTGGGGGTCGAGCTGCCCATCGACTGCTGCCCGGCCTGCGAACGCGAGGGTTATGAGGCGTTCAACCGGAAAGGCGACGAATTCCTGGTGGCCCAGATGCTGGATCAGAAGAACAAGCAGTTCTGCTATCGACCCCAACGGTAAGAGGGCGACAGGGCGCCCCTGACCTTTATCGACAAAGCCTTCTATCCCCTTGATGCCCTCCTGTTCGCCAACCATTTTTTCCTGGACGCAGCTTCCTTGCCCCGGGTGGGCGGAGTCAACGCGGGCTGCGGTTGGGATGGTCTGTTCGTTAACTGAGCAACACTATCGACGAGCAAACAATACCAAAAAAATGACGGATTAACCCAAGGATAGCTAGGAATCCGTCACTACGGGCCTCTTCAAACGCGGCGCGCGAGCATCAACTCGATATCTTCCTGCAGGGCCTGGAGGTCTTCCTCATGCTCAACTTCATCCTGGAGGATCTGCAGGGCCATATTGTAGGTCACCGGGTCAGTCTCGCGGGTCTCGGCCAGCATGGAATTATAGACGCTGATGGCGCACTGCTCACCCTTGATGTTCTGTTCCAGCAACTGCATCACATAGGGATCTTCCGGGGCGTCATAGCCGCAGTTGGTAAAATCATACCACAGCTTGGGGCTGATTGGCGGGGTCCCGCCTAGTTGGATGATCCGCATGGCCACAAGATCGGCATGCCGCAATTCGTCAAGAGAATGCTGCAGCAGTTCGGCAATAACCGCCTCCTTCATCGGCCCCTTGGCAATCTTGGCGCCAAGCCAGTACTGGTAATAGGCCAGCCATTCATCGGCAAAGGCTTTGTTGAGCAGTGACAGCACTTTTTCGGCATTGACCCCGACGATCTCTCTTCCCCTGGTTCCCATAGCAGTCTCCTTGATTGAAAATCATGAAATATGACAACGAGTTCGTCTTAAAGTTTATTGCCTTTCCCACGGGACGGCAACCAGGTTTTTGTGAAATATCAGTTTAGCCGCCGGGATGTGCTTTCCACAAAGAACGCCGAAAGGCTGGCGACCGCCCCCTCTGCCTTTTTAAAAAGGACTTGCGCAGGGGATGACCGATACCTAGTTTGTAAAAACCATCAACCATTTCACAGGAGGAATTTCCATGCATGACCGACGTGATTTTCTCAAAACAACCGCAGCGGCCGCCTCTGTTTTGGCAATCAGTTCTGTCCCCCGGGCTTTTGCCGCCACCACCCCCATGTACACCAATATTATCTTCACCAAGGATAACCCCGGCATGTGGGCGGGCGTAGTGGCCAGCCACACCCCGCAGGTTACGGTCACCGGTTCCAAGGTTACAGTGGTCACCAAACACTCGATGTCGGAAAAGCACTACATTGTCCGCCATACCCTGGTGCTTGAAGACGGGACCTTCGTGGGCGGCAAGACCTTCACGCCTAACGATAAACCGGAATCCACCTACGATTTGCCCGCCGGCTACAAGGGAAAGTTCTATGCCACCAGTGCCTGTAATATGCATGATTTCTGGTTGGCCGAGATGACGGTCTGATTTCGTTCCATTTGGAGTAATCGTCTCAGATAAGGCTATGCTGCCCGGCATAGCCTTATTTTTTGCCTTTTGCACCCACCTCATCCGGATCCGCCATTTTCGCGGGATCTGGCAATTGTTTGTCCTGGCGGGCAGCGTCTGCCCATCCTTCTCCTCCAGCATCAACGACCAGCAGACACTGCAACTGGCCTCAGGGTGATTTAATGGTGCGATCCAAGCGAGGGAGCCAGTTGTTTTTCTGATGATCGAAGGTTCTGATTTCGACCCGGTCAGGATAGAGGTACAGGGAATTGGTCCAGATTGTCTCGTGTTTCATATCCGGATTGTGGATGTTGGTCACTTGCCCGGCGTAGATATTGAGGGGAGAGGCGTAACTTTCTTCCGTCGGCGGCGTATGGGTGTGGCCGGAGACCCAGAGAAACACCTGCGGGTTCTGGGTGATCAGGGTATGGATGGCTTCTTCTGGTTGGGCTATGGCCTGGGGCTGGTTCACGTATCGCTTGAAGTTGCGCTGGGTTCCCTTGAGCGGTCCATGAAAAAAGATGATAGTGGGCATTTGGGAATGGCTGGCCAATTTCGCGCGCAGCCAGTTGAGTTGCGGTTCGGATATCCCGGTCGCGTAGCTCTCGTGGTCTGTGGAGAGAAAAACAAGGAGATACCCGCCGACTTCCCTAGAGTAATAATAATTGGCCAGGCCAAAGGTCTCGCGAAAGGTGCTCAGTTTGGCCTCCTGCGAGAGGCGTGATCCCGTCATATAGCCGCCGCCCGGCCAGGACGGGGTCATGTAGAGGTAGTCGTGGTTGCCGGCTACCGGCAACAGGGGTTTGCGCAGGATGTTGAAAAACTCACGTGCCGCCGCGTATTCTTCATTGGTGCCGTATTCCGAGCAGATATCACCGACGGCAATCACCATTTCCACGTCGTCCCAGGAGTTGATCTTCTCCAGAACGCGTTTTTTCTGTGCAAGATTTGGCCCCGGCAGGTGCGGGTCACCGAGGATGACAAGATGGTGGGAGGTCTCGCCCGTAGCCTTATAAATGGATTGCACGCAGCCGCACTGCACAACCATCCATAGAAGGGCGGCAACGAGCAGGCATAGCTGGAGTACCGGCCTGATTGATAAAAGAGCAACATCAAAGGCATTGAAAGCGTCCTTTCTGGTCGGCGCCATCCAGATCTCCTGCAATACCGGCTTCATCTCGGGCTGCTCTAACTTCGAAACGTTATTGAGCACATTGGCGGTGTTATGAACCCCGCAGCGTTGAGGTATTGTTTGGGAAAACATTTTGCTTAACGTTTTCCAAAACCCCGGAGCCCCCTCGCCGTCTGTCAGCTTGAGGGCATGCCCAAGACCTTGCGATTTAATACGCAATAGCGATTCCGACCAGCTCTGTGCGGATTCCCGATAGCCGTCTTCCATGGCAACAAATCCTTTTCGTCCTAAGTAATACTGAAATAAGGCAAAGACTGACACCGCCACAAGGATCCAAGCTGTGATCTGATCCGTAATTCCCAGGTGTAAAAATTCATCTTAAATGAAGCTAAAAAAGCAGACACAATAATATTACACCTATAAAGGTGACTCAATATAGCCATTGGTTAAATGCAACCATTCCATCAGGATATCCACAACAGCCTTTTGCATGCCACACTTTTTTTAAAAAAATCAGTATTATAAGCTACATATCGCCTAGTGTTTAAACCGGCACAAAGATTGATTTATTAGGCTTGATCTCAGGCCTGGACTTGATGAATAGCCCGTCGAGTATTGTTGGAAGTGTTCAATCGGGCGATGAATCATCCCATCATTGTGAACCACTCACATCCTTCAACCTACCCATTCCATATACTTTTTCACTCCATTGTCCATGCTTTGGAACGTAGTCATAGTTACAAATAAGAATGGGGTTAAACCAGGAATAGACGAAACAATCGGTGCTGAGTAGTCCTTGTGGGGCTCCCTCTGCCTCCACAGTAGGACACGCAGGAAGAGCAGAGGGAAACTTAATGGAATCGGAGACTATCTACGCATGATCGATTTGGTTTCCATTTTTCCAACCAACAACTTCGAAAGGAGGGGCAAAATGTTATGGACAATAACTGTAATATTGTTGGTTCTGTGGGTACTAGGCTTAGTGAGTAGCTATACTCTGGGTGGTTGGATACACCTCCTGCTAGTAATAGCCTTGATTGTGCTGGTGTTTAACATCTTTCAGGGCCGCGGAAGATTATAAACTGGTTTAAATAAAGAGTAAAAGGCAACCTGGAGGGTCCATTCTCTCTCTGGGAATGGACTTTAAGGCTGTTTGCTTTAAAGAATTCTCACGCTAGTGCCTAAACCAGCTAAATATTGCATCTATTTTATATGCAATATTTTTTCATTTCCTTCAACTGTAGTCATTAATATTTTTATTTTAAAAAATCTTCAGTCAGCCGCGACTGCGGGTATAATTTTGTTCGTCCTGAAGTAGTTCAGCTGGAGACCAAGGCGTCGGGTGCGATTGTGGGTCGCTGTAGTCGGTTTTAGATCATCAATTTGTCACATAATTAAAAATTGGCACAGGCCTGGAACCACACTTTTTACTGGCAGAGCCTGCAACCAAAGGGCGGTGGTGAACCGCCCGCCAAGCTGAAGCAAAAAATTGAGGTTTCTTTTGGAACCGTGGAAGCCTGCAAAAAAGAGTTGGCAACTACGGCTCTTGCCCAGTTTGGCAGCGGCTGGGCCTGGCTCGTGCTCGATGGCGAGAAACTCAAAGTGGTCAAAACCGGAAATGCTGATGTGCCAATGACCGCTGGCCAGAAACCGTTATTGACTATCGACGTCTGGGAACACGCCTACCACCTTGATTATCAGAATCGCCGCCTGGACTCTGTCAATGCGGTGCTGGATAAACTGATCAATTGGAATTTTGCGACAAAAAATCTTGGCTGATGAAGAAGGCAAGGTTGAAAGATATCAATCAGTGACAGAACCTGTCTTGGAGGTCTTCTTTTCTTTGCCGGGAAGTATAAAACTTACCACCTGATTATAAATTCAACGAATGGCCAAGGTGCAAACTTTTGCCATGGATTCTATTGGTTACCAACCTTTTATTGGAGGAAGCGAAAATGAATTATCACGATAGTGACCCTTTGGGCATCTACAAAAACAGCCCCGGCAGCGGACCGGGACCTCATTTGATGGGAGCCAACACCCTTATTGGAAATGATGTGTACAATCATAAAGATGAAGATCTAGGTGATATCAAGGAAATCATGTTGGACATGCGGAGCGGTAAAGTGGCCTACGCGGTTTTGTCTTTCGGTGGCATTCTTGGTCTGGGGGAAAAGCTTTTTGCCGTGCCGTGGGCTGCGTTGGCCCTCGATACAAAGAATAAACGCTTTGTCCTCAAAGTGGAAAAAGACACGTTAAAAGATGCGCCAGGATTTGATAAGAACCATTGGCCCGACATGGCAGACGCAGATTGGACGAAAAAAATTCATTCTTACTATGGGATTGAGCCGGACCCGGACGCTACTTCTGTCACACCCGTGTAACACGGGCAACAGGTGCGCAATCAATCTCTATGCATTCGAAAACCTGCATAGGGCAGGTTTCGATATTGAACATATCTGGAGGATAAATAAATGAAACGTTTAATGGTTATGCTTTCCATGGTCGCGGTTGTCTTATTTGCCACTCATGCTTTTTCTGAGGATAAAGAAGCCATCAGTAAAAATGTTGATGGAATTGTTGCTGCCATTAATGGTGGCAAAGATGCTTCTAGCTTTTCAGCAGATGCTTACACTCCATATGTATTTATCATGGAAGCACAAGGTAAACTCATAGTGCATCCAACTTTAACTGGGAAGGATCTTAAAGTTGAAGGTATGCCAATATATGAGGCAATAAAGGATGCAACTTCCAAAGGGACATGGGTTAAATACGAATGGAAAGGCAAGGAGAAAAACACCTATATAAAGAGGACAAACAACAATATCATAGTAGGCAGTGGATATTAAAGGTTTAGAATAAGGTTATTTTTTAGTTCACAGGGATTCCATATGGAATCCCTGTTTTTTATAATTGCTTAAGAGGAGACTGAAAATGAGAGTATCATGTAAGGGTTTGTTTGTTGTTTTTATGCTGGTTTCCGTTCTCGGATTGGCTGCGTGCAAACAAGAAGGACCAGCTGAAAAGGCAGGGAAAAAGATTGATCAGACGACCGAACAAGCTGGGCAGAAAATTGAAAAAGCTGGGGTGGTTATGGATGATTCCGCTATTACAGCCAAGATCAAGTCCGAAATAGCGATAGACCCATTGCTTAAAGCCTTCCAGATCACAGTGACGACCAAAAACGGTGTGGTGAAGTTGAGCGGCGTTGTTGATTCCCAGCAAAGCATTGACAGGGCGTTGGAAATAACCCGCAATGTCAAGAATGTGCAATCAACGGAAAATAACCTTGTTGTGAAGCGTACCAACTAGTGCCCTGGGCGGTTAATTAGACATATTTATTAATTGATGCGTCAGAGTACCGTAAGGTAGCAGCCATAAACTTAATCAAGGTGTTACATTCTCCGCCCTAACTACAACGAGGTGCACATGCGAAAGCGTATACTTAATCAAAATCCTCATCAAGATATCTTACCGATTGATAATGGTTGGCTAGACCTGCAACACCTGTCATTAGTCGAGCTTACTTCTGAGGATGTAACACATCCAATCGAGGCGGCTTTAACAACTGGTTACGGATCGGGTTGGCGAGCGGCTCAATCAGGGGAACAAGTAATTCGTTTTCTTTTTGAAGAGGTGCAGAACATCAAACGTATACAACTGTTATTTCATGAAGATAAATCCACTCGAACTCAAGAGTTCGTCTTAAAATGGTCGTCGGATGGCGGTCAATCTTACAGGGATATTGTACGTCAACAATACAATTTCAGTCCCCCGGATGTGACGCATGAGCTTGAAGATTACACGGTTGACCTTGTCGGCCTTACCGTATTGGAACTGAAAATTATTCCCGACATAAGCGGAGGAGATGCACCTGCATCGGTCGCGCAATTCCGCATCGCATAATCTTAATTTTCAGTTATCGATGAAAATTGTAATCCTTTGGAACTCAGTTCCCTATGCCAATTATTCACCATTCTGTCCCTCGCGTTTACTGTGGACACTTTTTCCCTCATCTGAAGGTTTCTGAAACTCGTCTCGAGTCGGTGTCTGTCTCTGCTTCGGCTTCTTGGGTTTCTTAGGGCGCGCCTTCATCAGGCGGATTAACGGCACGCTATGTTTTGGAACAAAACCATCCGCAACTTCCCGGGCCAGAAGCTGACAGATACGCGTTTCGATTGCCGAGAGGAGGTTGACCTCATCGGCACTGACCAGAGAAATTGCTACACCCTCCAGACCAGCCCGACCGGTGCGGCCGATACGATGAATATAGTCATCCGCGACTTTCGGCAGATCAAAATTGATGACATGGGAAAGTTCGTTGATATCGATGCCACGCGAAGCGATGTCTGTAGCAACCAGGACACGGATTGTATTTGCCTTCAGGGCGGCCAGTGCATGGGTACGAATTTTCTGGCTTTTATCGCCATGAATAGCCTGGGCTGAGATCCCCTTGTTGGTCAGCTTCTGCACCAATCGATCGGCACCGATTCGGGTACGGGTGAAGACCAGCACCTGTTGCCAGTTGTTATTTAGTAGTAAATGACAGAGCAAATCCGATTTTTTGCTTTTGTCCACCTCATAGATCCACTGCTTCACGCTTTTGGAGGCGGAGTTTGGCGGGTCGACTTCTATTAGTACCGGTTTTTGCAGCAATTTCTCAGCAAGTGTACGGATAGCATCCGGAAAAGTCGCAGAAAAGAGCAAAGCCTGTCGTCTTCTTGGCAAGAGGCCAAGGATCATGCCAATATCGTCTAAAAACCCTAGAGCAAGCATCCGGTCCGCTTCATCAAGCACTAGGGCCTCCACCTGCGAAAACTTCACTGCATTCTGCTGAAAAAGATCAAGCAAGCGCCCCGGTGTAGCAACCAAGATATCAATCCCGCTGCGCAATCGCATCATCTGAGGATTGATCTTCACTCCACCGTAAACAACCCCTATTCTCAACGGCAGATATTTGCCGTAAGCGGCAATGGCCTCGGCAACTTGCATAGCAAGTTCGCGGGTCGGTACCAGTACAAGGGCGCGGATATGGTTGGACTTTACTTTGGATCCGTCGGCAAGACGGTTAAGTATCGGCAAGCCAAAAGCGGCAGTTTTTCCTGTTCCCGTCTGGGCCGCGGCCATGACATCCTTGCCGGAGAGAACGGCAGGAATCGTCTGAAGTTGCACCGGAGTAGGAGTGGTATACCCCAACTCCTCAAGAGCATGAAGAAGTGGTTCGGAAAGGCCGAGTAAAGAAAAGGACATGTTTAATTTTTTAAAGAGTGAAATATTGCCGAACTAAGATTGGTGTTGCATATCCAGACAAAAAGACTTTTTTTGAGGCCAGACTATACCAGATCCAAGGTGTTCCACTGACAATTTATCCTTGCCCCTTTGTAATGCAAGAGATGATTCCAGATTTTCTTTTAGCGGCCAAGTCAATATTTTGCAGAGATATGTTGACTCAAATTCCAGTGTCTGCCGATAACCATTGGGAGGCTATAGTTATGGTAATTTTTGACACCCAAATCTTATTTTTCGTTAAAGGGGGAGAATAAGGGAAGCAATATACTACGCAGGAAAGGTATTACCGTCCCTTCCATTTGACCGAATAGAGGTCGTGACGACGGTCTTTCAAGTTTTGTACCGTGCCGTTAGCACGTGCCATTTGCAGGGCTTCAATATTCAGATCCGCCAACAAAACGGTTTCGGTATTCGGGTTTGAATCCGCAGCAATACCGTCGCGGGAAAAGGGGAAATCACAAGGGGTCAAGATACAACTTTGTGCATATTGAATATGCATATTTTTGACGTGAGGCAGGTTGCCGACGTTACCCGACATTACGACGTATATCTGGTTTTCCACAGCGCGAGCCTGACAGCAATAGCGAACCCGGAGATAGCCTGCCCGTTCATCGGTGCAAAAAGGAACAAAAAGCATCATTGCTCCCAAGTCTGTTAAACGGCGCGCTAATTCTGGAAATTCCGAGTCATAACAAATCAAAACCCCTATGAGGCCGCAATCGGTTTCGATGGGGCGCAAAATATCACCGCCTTCCACATTCCACCAGGATTCTTCATTGGCTGTTGGATGGATTTTTGGTTGTTCATGCACTTGTCCATCACGCAAAAAGATATACGCAATATTTAGAATGCGTCCGTCTTCTTTGCGCGTCGGATGAGAGCCGCCAATGATATTGATGTTGTACCGTAAGGAGAGTTCACGCATGGCATGAATGAATTCCGGTGTTTGTCGTGTAATTTCTTCAATGGCATCAGCAGGACTTAAGGTCTGTTCCTGCATAGAGAGCAACTGCAACGTGAACATTTCTGGAAACACAACAAAATCAGCTTTATAGCCTGCGCAAACATCAACAAAATATTCAACTATCGACATAAATTCATCAAAGGAGCTGACGCGTCTTTGCAGGTATTGCACAGCAGCGACACGCACGGTTGCTGGCAATCGGCCACGATCACCCTCCCATTTCGGTTTGGCACTGCCATCGGGTGCCAAAAGCGGATTTCGCCACATTAAATGCGCACCCCATCCCATGGAGTCCACATCCTCCTTCAGATAACCCGGCAGCAGGCCAATAATCTCAAACCCGTTACGCAATTGAAAATTAAGGACATAATCCCGAATTTTTCCAGCTTTGACCAACTCAATATAATTTTCCGCTGTTTTTATTTCCTTGATCCGCTTGCGCAATCCCGGCAATCGGCCACCAAAAATAATGCCTTTGATCTCGAGTTTTTGCACAAATCGTTTCCGCTGATTATAAAACCGCTGTCCGATTTTATAACCTCGATAGGCTGAATCGACACATACATCCATGCCATACATCCAGTCTCCATTCTCATCATGCCTCGACGCATAGCCGTCACCGGTAATGGCTTCCCAGGTGTGGGCCTTCAAGGCAAACTTACCGGAAATCCGGAAACTGGCACTATAGCCGACCACGACATCGTCCACTGTCGCTACCCATTGCCCCTCAGAAAACTTGCGTA
>Ga0364909_10020_pt1 | contig 83543 bp, 63 predicted proteins | sample SorcelJu500001C3_3_FD_206966 | JGI IMG/M metagenome (GOLD analysis project Ga0364909, IMG submission 206966) | Enriched cells from Trout Bog Lake Hypolimnion, Wisconsin, USA - BchlTB.June25.5000.01.C3 | ecosystem: Environmental > Aquatic > Freshwater > Lake > Hypolimnion/Profundal zone | place... | reverse complement strand
GGTTTGTGAGCTGGTTTGTTTCTGTTTTTACTCAAGTTCTCCATTTCTTTATAAATTTTTTTATATGATTCCTCGTCCTCGGGAGTTAGCGTGGTTTCATCATCTTGCGCTGAAAGATTCTCTTCAGCGCCGCCTAGTGTAGCGGTTTCAGCAAATACTTGTTGAGTTAAAAGTAAACTGAGAGTTAGGCATAATAATATTCGTATAAAAAGGCGTGAGTTCATCATGTCAGCGATAATATCCTTATCTTGTTGATTAATCCTATATGTATTTGTTCCTATTTTTCTGCTAATAAGTTCCAGGATGTCGGGCCAGCCTTATAGAAGATCTATAATAGCTGTGATTAGGGTGCATTGACAATTTAGCCAGGTATGATGGTACGAAATTTCTCTCAATAGCGTAGCGGTTTTGTTCTAGCATGGGCCGCATACTTGAGTCACAAACCCTATACCAATAACCTCTGTACAACAGGTGGATGAAGCTCCTGCTGTTTGAGTTGTGGTTGCAGCATTTGCATTGGATGTTGAACTATTTCCACTGTTCGAGCCTGTTGTATCAATTACGGCGGGCGTACTTGTTGCAACGCTTTTTGAGGCAAGATTGTTTGTTACAAATTTGGGTTGTTGATGGCTATTTGATTGGGCGGGTATTTGTGCTAAAAATCCTTTTGTCGCGGTAGATTGCATATGGGTACTAACGATTGTTCGCGATACTAGGTTTTTTACGATATAAGAACCATTGGGGTTTGGGGTGAAACTAAATAACGGCTTGCCGCTTTGACTGCGAATTTCGATGGTTGTTACTCCAGCTGTGTTTTGAGTTATCACTTGGTGTGGATAGATACCCCTTGTTTGTGAATGATGGATAGTCGTTACTTGATTCAAGGTAGGGCGATCGGCGGCAACTGGAGCTGCAATACTACCTGCTGAGCATACCAACAACCATATAAAAATAATTTTTTTCATATATTTCATAAGCCTATTTAAAAGAACGAAGCCCAAAAACACTATAATGAAAATGCTTGGATGATGCAAGAATAAAAGACGACCAAAACATTAGTAACTGATTGAAAAGTAGTAAGTTACACGTGCTGTTTTCTGGTTTTGGCTGAACATATTCGCCTCCATTTGTTATGACTGTATTGCAAAAGTTTGAGCTCATGCCTAGAAAATAAGGTCAATTTTAAGTGCTCCTAAATTATCAAAATAATTCGTACCTCGTTGGGTAAATTGGTACAAAGGACTCACTCTAAAAAACTTGTATGTGTAAGAGAGTCCTGTTCCTAACAGAAATCCGCTATCTGGTAAACTCAGCTGTGGTAAAGGCGATATAGATGTGGGTTGAGTGATAGGATTGCTATAGCTTAAGCTAACAACTTGAATCAATCCTCCCATAATATACGGTTGAAGATAATCATTAACCTGATAGGATAAGCGCGCATTTTCAGTGAGCAATCCAATACGGGTAATGAGTGAGAGCACTGGCGTTGATGTGCCATTAGTGTAATTAATACTGTAACCAGGTTGTTGGTAGTTACTGAAAATATAACCAGCATCACCTTGAAGGGTAAATTGATTAAAACTTTTCATGGCAGTAAAGCGCCCACCTAAATACTCATTGAATCCTGACAAATAAGCCCTTCCAAACTCGTTGACCGTTGGAATTTTCTGGGTTTGGTTGTAACTACCAGGCTTGGGGAAAATGGCAGTATTCGTCAGACTAAATTGACTTTGTCCTAGACCTCCTGCAATGTCTATACTGAATGGTTCTGATAATTGGCGTGTTACGTGGGCATGAATGGCGGTGTTATCGATACTTGTGGTGGTGTACTGATAGTTTTGAGGGGCAATTGATAGGCTACCATTCATCCGTGTATTGATGGCGGTGACAGAAAACCCAACCGTCACATCATGATAGTCAATGTTATCGCCACCTAAGTTAATAAATTGGGTCCTACCATAGAATCGATTATAGTAGTTACCAATGGTTGAGTTAAATTTAAAGGCATCATAAAGCGCTTGAACTGATAATTCAGGTTTGGTTTTTTGTTCCGTTGATTTTTTTTCTAATTTTAATATTTCACTATAAATACTTTGGTAGGTTTCTTGGTCGTCTTCTGAAAGATTGCTGCTGTCACTAGTAGAGGCCAACTCTGTTTCCGCTACGACAGGATGGGCAAAAAGAGTACTTATTATGATCGATACTAATAGGCGTTGACAGATGATCATATTTTTCATATTCAGCATAACGTCCTTGTTTTGGGATTCTTCTTTACTTTACTTTACTTTATGCCATAGATTTATTCGGGGACGCGACCATTAATCCTCATGGCGCTTAGATAAAATCCATGGCAACATGACAAATAAAACTAAACCAGCAATTAAAAATGATTCAAATAGTGCGATATTTTTGATGGGGATTTGGCTCGGTGGAACAAATCCAATCGCCATGGCTAAAAGACAGCAACCTATACCACTTCCGGCAACAAGCCACATCACCCAATTTCCTCCTGGGATCCGATAACTACGATGACGGTTCGGTTGAATATAGCGTAACTTAATCGCAGCCGCAAACATAAATACATAGACTAAAAGCGCTAATTGGGAGCATAAATCACTGAGCATCCAGTAGGCCGCATTGATGGAGTCTGAGAGCAGGAATACTGTGCTTAGTAGCGAGTAAATCAAGCTTTGAAGAATTAATATAGGTATCGGCGCACCGTGACGATTAACTTTTGCAAAGAGGCTTGGTAATGATCCGTCCTGTGCAGAAACTAAAAGCCCTTTGGTTGGTCCGATAATCCAGGCAGAAACTCCACTTAATGCCCCCAGAACAATTAAAATAACTAGGATTGGGATCATCCAGGTTAAATTAAAAGCTGAAAAAAAGGCAACATAGGCATCAACTAGGCCAGAAACGACACTCAGCTCACTGTTGGGCACAACAATAACAATCGCCAGTGAGGCCAGTACTAAACTTAAGAAAATAATCAGTGTTGAATAAATAATCGCACGGGGATAATCATGTTGGGGATCACGAACTTCTTCCGCATGAACTGCGGACATTTCGAGACCAATGAGTCCAAATAGAACGCCGGGAAATAATGCCATGGCGCCAAAGTCCTTGAAGTTGGGGACCCAGTTGCTATGGATGTCACTGGCAATGGGATGTCCTTGGATGATCCAAATCGCCGCCAAAACAATAATGACTAGCATAGGTAGGATGGTTCCTAATAAGGCTCCAAGTGTACTGACAATGCTAGATACTCGCATCCCAAAACAATTCAGTAGGGTGAAAAACCAAAATAATCCCAAACTAGAAAACAAAACATAATACTGATTTTGAGCAAGCGCTGGTGAGAATAGATAGGAAATGGTGGCGACGATAAAGGCCATAATGGTTGGATACCAAACAACATTATAAATCCATTGTAACCAAATGGTGATAAATCCCGCCCGTCGGCCAAAGGCCTCCCGAATCCAAATATAGAGACCACCAGTATTGGGATAGGCGGTTGCCAGTTCAGCAGCAACTAATCCAATGGGAATAAAAAAGATCAATGCGGCAGGTAGATAATAAAAAACTAATGAAAAACCCAGTTTTGCACTAATAGGGAGTGTCCTTAGACTATCTACCGCAATGACATTAATCATAACCAATGAAAATACGGATAAAACTTTACGAGATTTATTCATAACAGCTTCTATAACGCCATATTACGTAACACGTATTGCAAAATACCGCCATGGTGGTAATAAGCGAGTTCATTAGCCGTGTCAATTCGACAAAGAAGCTGTGCTTCGCTGCTTTGACCATTCGCATGAAGAATAGTGACCTGAATAGACTCACCGGGTTGAAGTGAATCGGAGAGACGTATGCTAATTTGCTCATCGCCGCTCAATCGCCATGTGATTCGACTTTCCCCTGGCTTGAACTGCAGGGGTAAAATACCCATGCCAATTAAATTTGAGCGATGAATCCGTTCAAAACTTTCAGCAATGACCGCTTTGACGCCTAACAGGAAGGTTCCTTTGGCGGCCCAGTCACGTGAAGAGCCGGTACCGTACTCTTTACCTGCAAAAACGACAAGTGGTTGCTTCGCTGCTTGATAAAGCATCGATGCATCATAGATCGGCATGACGCCGTTATTGGGTATATAACGAGTGACGCCACCTTCCACCTCTGGTGTCATTTCATTACGTATGCGAATATTGGCAAAAGTGCCTCGCATCATGACTTCATGATTACCACGTCTTGAGCCGTAGGAATTAAAATCAATTTCTTTAACACCCTTAGATTTTAAATAAAGACCGGCGGGTGAGTTTGCTTTGATGGAGCCCGCGGGTGAAATATGATCTGTCGTAATGGAGTCGCCAAAAATTGCGAGAATATTGGCCTTCTCAATCGATTGAATAGGTAACGGGTTTTTAGGTAAATTTTCAAAGAATGGTGGATGTTGAATATAGGTTGAATCAGCATTCCATGCATAGGTTTGGCTATCATTGACTTCAATAGCTTGCCAACTTGCATCACCATTAAAGACCTCAGCATATTCTTTACGAAACATGGTGCCAGTTACTTTGGCCACTTCAGCGGCCACTTCCTCGTTGCTGGGCCAAATGTCTTTTAAATAGACTGCATGACCTTGTGAGTCTTTACCAATTGGATCATGAGTTAAATCAATCGTTGTCGTACCCGCTAAAGCGTATGCTACAACTAGCGGTGGAGAGGCTAGCCAATTGGCCCGAACTTGCGGATGTACTCGACCTTCAAAATTACGATTACCAGATAATACGGAACTCACAATAAGGTCATGTTCGGTTATTGAGGCGGCAATGTGCTCTGGCAGAGGGCCTGAGTTGCCGATACAGGTCGTACACCCATAGCCTACCAAATTAAAGCCTAACTCATCGAGATATTGTTGTAATCCTGCTTTTATTAAGTAATCGGTAACTACCTTTGAACCAGGCGCGAGGGATGATTTAACCCATGGTTTACATTGGATGCCTTTTTCAACGGCCTTTTTGGCGACCAAACCTGCTGCCATGAGCACACTCGGATTTGAAGTGTTTGTACAGCTGGTAATCGCGGCAATAACTACGTGTCCATGCTGCATATGAAATGTTTCATCTTTAACAGCATAGGATTGATCTTTTTCAGCGGATTGACCTGATTCGCTTAAATAACGGTTAAATTCGATCGGTAAGCTGGTTAAGTTGACTTTATCTTGTGGACGCTTTGGACCAGCAAGTGATGGCTCTACAGTGCTCAAATCAAGCGACAGAACCTTAGTAAATATAGGGTCTTCGGATGATGCATCAAACCAAAGTCCCTGGGCTTTAGCATAAGCCTCGACGAGGGCAATGGTGTCTTCATCGCGACCGGTTAATTCAAGATAGCGAATTGTTTCTTTGTCAATAGGGAAGAAGCCACAGGTTGCGCCGTACTCAGGGGCCATATTAGAAATCGTGGCACGATCAGCTAACGCTAAATCAGCTAATCCTGGGCCATAAAACTCAACAAACTTACCAACGACACCTTGCTTTCTTAACATCTGAGTAACAGTTAATACAAGGTCGGTTGCTGTAATACCCTCGCAGAGACGACCTGAAAGTTTGAATCCAATGACTTCGGGGATCAACATAGATACAGGTTGTCCTAGCATGGCTGCTTCTGCTTCGATGCCACCAACGCCCCAACCGAGCACACCTAATCCATTAATCATGGTTGTATGAGAATCAGTACCCACAAGTGTATCCGGGAAGGCGAAAAGCTTGCCTTGCTCCTCTTTAGTCCAGACTGTTTTTGCGAGGTATTCTAAATTGACTTGATGACAAATGCCTGTACCGGGTGGAACGACTCGGAAATTTGCAAAAGCTTTCTGTCCCCAACGTAAAAATTGATAACGCTCATGGTTGCGCTGCATTTCAATTTTGGTATTCAGATCGAGCGCTTTGTTGCTCGCAAAATAATCAACCATGACAGAGTGATCAATCACTAAATCCACTGGAGATAGAGGCGATATTTGGTCGGGGTTCCCGCCCATTTTTTGTAATGCTGTTCGCATGGCCGCTAAGTCAACAATGGCTGGGACACCGGTAAAGTCTTGCATGAGCACACGTGCAGGGCGGTAGGCAATTTCATGTTGGGAGGTTCGTGTGTTGAGCCAAGTGGCTAATGCATGAATATCTTCTTGCTTAACCGAAAGATTGTCTTCAAAGCGTAAAAGGTTTTCAAATAGCACCTTTAAGGAGTAAGGTAAACGCCCAATTCCTTTGAAATGGTTTTGTTCTGCTTCCTTGAGACTATAATAATGGTAAGTTTTACCGTTAACATTTAGTTCACGTTCTGTTTTGAAGCTATTTAAACTCGAACTCATAGAAAAGAAACTCCATCAATGACAAAAACGCTAATCATAGCCTAAAATCACGCCTTCTGGAATCGATTTAATATGCTTCGTCTCCGTACCGGACAAAAAACGTTTGTAACGTGATTCTATGTTTGCAAGGCTCGAAAAACCGCATGCTAATATTGTTCTTACTTTGATGAGCGCAAGTAACATCCCAACAAAACAATGCATACGACACCAGGGTTGTCGGATTAAAACCCCGAAACATAGGCTGGGCCTTGGCCCAGGAATCGGTGCATGTTGGGCCAAGGCCGCAACCTACCTGGATTGGAGAGCTTTGATGAGACAGCCCTGCATACGACACTTGTTCCAGTTGAAATATGCGTTTAACATCATGGCAAGCTCATGGTTCTCCATAACAAAACATCCTTTTTTTCGTAGAAATCCAGATATTTTGGATAGTTCGTTGAGCTTCATCAAGCGCAAAGTTTATCCTTATAATGCTTTAAAAGCCGGGCAAGGGCAAGGGCACCATTATAACATTGGGCACGGGCACGTATTAGTTCAGTGCTTTTTTGTCCGGTACGGAGATGCTTCGTATATGCAAGGATTTTACAGTGTCACATGTTGGGATTGATCGTTTGTTTTATTTGGCCTATAGTCCAGGTTTTAAAATCTAGATTATGTAGAATTGCCAATACACCTTAGGGGCTGTCCCATGTAGATGTCGTCATTGTGAACGAAGAGAGGCAATCCAGCGTCGATTGTTTTAAATAATGCCACTAGATTGTTTCGCCTGTGGCACGCAATGACACGCTTTGGAGAAATATAAATTCTATCTGAATTTTATTCGTTCTAAAAATATAATGGGACAACAGTCTTGGTGTAATTCAAACGATGTCAAAGCGTTTCTTGATAGGAGATAAATGATGAATAGGCTTCAATTAAGGTATTTTTTGTCTTTGCGACTTGAGAGTGAGCGAAAACATTCCAGTAAAAATTCGGTTCGGCATGAATTCTATCGACAGTTTATGCAATTGCTCGATGATCAAATTCAGCCTGTTCTCAAGGATGCTAGAGCGCGACTTGGTGATTCAAGGGGGCGTTCGTCTGCTTTTATTCCATATCGATTTTCGCGTGATTCAACTTCTACTTTGTTCCGAGAGTTAGAAAAGGATTTGATGCCTAAAGCGAAGCCTAAGGATCAGAAAAAATGGCAGGAATTTTATGCTATGGTTAAGGATTTGCTTGACAACGCTGAAATGACTGTGCAAGCAAGAAGGTCGAGTAAGACAGTTGCTCCACCAACTAATGTCGTTCCAGTTGAGCCAGATAGTTCGGGCGATGATTTTGAATATATTGCGAGACATCAACGGTTTGCTTTTTTAGAGACTCATCAAGTTAAGGTGATTCGTCCGAAACCTATACGCGCTGTCCCTCCCGTTGCAGTGGGGCTGTCTAAAGAACGAAAAAGCACTCAATTTTTAGGAAATCCAGTATGCGGAGATCCCGGGGCAGCTGTTAGTTCACACGCTTTACCTGTGCGACAGACATTTTCTAAATGATCGAGTAGTAACACAATTGAGCGCCTTTCCCTTCGCTATGTTTTTAAAGTATAGCGGTAAAACAATGCATTAAACGATTTAAATGCGCCATTTTTGGACTAATTGCATTATATTGTCTATACTCTACATGTTACAACAACTTGAAGGAGTAACATGATGGACACTTGTTATCACACACGTAAAGTATCGGTTAGGGGTATCCTATCGACAAGTGCATTGTTTGTTGCTTTGTTAATAGGGCAGGCGTCATTGAATGTAAGCCATGCGGCGATGACATCAACCGATGCAGTTAACTTTAAAAATACCACTCAACTTGCTTATTGGTGGGGACCTGGTCCTTATGATCGTGGTTACTATCAACGACATTATTGGAGTGGATGGCATCCTGGACCTGGTCAATGTCAACAACGATGCTTACATAACCGATGGACCGGAGCTGTTGCTCGATGCGAGCGAGTTTGTAATTAATCAGGGCTTTTGATAGTGTTCTTCTACAACCTGCGTATTAAGCGCGGGTTGTAGATTTATCAATTCGATTAGGTTCTGTAAGAAGTTTACTGAGCTGGTAGAGACGGTTCATTTTTTGAATTAACCCAGGATAGATGTTTTGGGACTAAAATCCAGTATTGACCTTGATTTCGCATATTCCCAGCAATGTGTTCCGCACGATCTCCTGCTCCCCAATAGACATCACCTCGAACTACACCTTTGATTGCACCGCCAGTATCTTGAGCAATCAATAAGCGTTGTAAGGGTTGATTTTTAGGCTGTTTAGGATCTGGGTGAGTCGTATCGAGCCACATCGGGGTGCCCAGCGGGATCCACTGACGATCAACGGCTAGTGAGTAGCCCTCGGTGAGTCCAACCCCTTGAGCGCCTAGGGCCATTTGCTCATTCAAGAGCTTGAAGAAAACAAAAGATTTATTTTGATTAATAATGGGGTCAATTTTTTTAGGGTGAGACTCTAGATAGGCGCGAATTGATTGCATTGACGCACTATCTCGGGTCAAAACGCCTTTATCGATTAAGATGCGCCCAATTGGTGTATATGGCGCTCCATTACCTGCAGCATAACCCAGGTATAACTCCTCACCATTTGGTAATGCGACAACACCAGAACCTTGAATTTCAAGATTTAGACGATCCATGGCGCTTTTTGCCCACGCGATTACAGGTGCATGATGATCAATCGCCCCTTGGTTAATTTCTTGGCGAGTAAAAAAAGGAACAACTTTTTTACCATCAACACGGGCCGAAAGCCGCTTATTAACCCATTTATCATCAAAATCACCTAGATCAATGGTTAACAAATTGTCAGGCACGCCATAGATAGGAATCTTATATTCTGTTGTTTTTGCGAGACTCCCATGTAGTAATGGCATGTAATATCCTGTAAACAAGCCCTTTATAGGCTGTTTTTCATAGGGCGTTACAGGAATAAACCAATGTTCAAAAAATGTTTTGGCTTGTAAATCGTTGAGTGACTTATTTTTTGACTTTAAGGCGGCTCGACATGCTGGTTGTAAGTCTTTCACTTTCAGAGGGATCATCTCTGTGCCAGCGTTACTCGATGGATTTTGACGAAGCAGGGTTTTGCATGATAATTGAAACGCAATGAAGGATTTTTGATGATCAGTAGCCGTTTCCCACCCCGGTAGTTGTTTAAAGGTAGCTCGATGCAAATGGGCTTCGATCTTTTCTGTTGTAGGTTGTGGCGGTAAAGTAGTTGGCTTGGAGGCTAGTTTCAGATATATCCAATATCCAATGCCACTTAATAACGTGATAATAATGAAGATTAGAACGGTTTTTTTAAATTTCATAATTACTTTTAGAGCATGAATGGAACCAGCGATCATATTATTGGGTCCCTTCAAAGTCAAATTGTCTGCTAATCATCAAACGTCTGACGGTCTAATACTTTTGTAACTACTTGAAATTTTATCACGTCGCACTTGCACGATTTGTTTGGTTAGTGTCAGTGGTATGTCACTATTGAGGCTAGAGGCGAGAAATTATATGTGTTTTAGATTTGGGTGTAATGAGATGGGTGAGGGATATAAGAAGCTAAATTATTCATTTTAACTGACTATATTAGCAAGAACTCTCGTTTTGCAGTGAATAGTTCTCGAATTGTCAGTGTCTAATCTATATAATGGTATCCCTCGTTGGTTCACTTTTTAAGAGTTTACTTAATAATATGCGCTACTATATATATAGGACATTTTTTTTAGTGGTTTTTCTTTTTTTACAGTCTTGTCACCATGATCTCGATTTCAAGGGAAATGCATCGCCGTCTATTCAGCGACAAGCAGAGGCCGCCTCATATAATACACAATTAGGACTGGCTTACTTGCAAGAGGGACAACGTCCACGAGCGAAGCAAAAATTGCTCAAGGCATACGAGCAGGCTCCTGACTCACCGAATGTGAATGCGGCAATGGGTTTTTTCTTTGAAAAAACAGGTGATGTCAAAAAGGCTACCGAATTTTTCGATAAAGCATTAGCTTTGGCTCCTCATGATGGGATTCAGTTAAATAATTATGGCGCATTTTTATGTCGCCAAAAGCATTATGCGGACGCTGAAAGCTATTTTTTACAGGCAGTTAAAGATGTTCATTATGTTAACAGTGCGGGTGCGTATGAAAATGCAGGCCTGTGCGTTGCCCAGATAGCGGAATATAAAAAAGCAATTCATTACTTTAAAAAGGCCCTGAAACAAGATCCATCTCGGAAACAATCGATTGCAGAGCTACTTCGTATCGAAATGAAGTTGGATCAACCGGGTAAAGCTTTAGCACTCGTGAAGCAATATGATGAACAAATCAAAAATGATCATCAGTTAACATCGCTAGCGATGGAAGTAACCCATCGTAACAGAAAAAATGACACAGAGATTAATTAGGTTGGAGAAAATAATGGATACAGCATCGATCGTGGATAAACAAAGTTCAGATCTGATTGAAAAACCGGGTAAGCAATTAGCTGCTTACCGCACAAGTAAAGGCTTGTCCTTAGAATATGTGGCCAGTAAATTGTTTTTGCGTACCCAATTACTTGAATCATTGGAAGCAGATAATTATACCAAATTACCACAGGCTGTTTTTATCAAAGGTTATATTCGTTCTTACGCCAATCTTTTAGGTATGGCACCTGAACCTTTAATCTCAGCATTTAATCAATTTTGTGTTGAAGATCGTAAAACGGAAAGAACATTATGGCAGTCACGTAGAACACCTAATACACAAGAACGTTTAGTTCGATGGGTTACTGGTTTAATCGTGATGTCAGTACTCGTAGGTGTGACCATATGGTGGGAGCAAAGCAATCACTTAGCCGAGCAATTGACCGAAAAATTTAAATCATCACCTCAGGCTACAAACTCTTCGTCACCCAAGTTGATAGAAGCTGATTTGACTCAAGTATCAAAATTGCATTCATTATTTGAGCCTGCTCCTAGTGAAACAGATCAAGAACAAGTGGAGAAAGCTGGTGGCTAGTTTGATTCAAGCCATTCGTGGAATGAATGACGTACTGCCTAGTGAAACGCCACTATGGCGATCGATAGAACGGATACTACTTGAAACATTAACGCAGTATGGGTATGAAGAAATTCGTTTTCCATTGGTTGAAAGTACCCAGCTTTTTAAGCGAACAATCGGAGAAGCAACCGATATCGTCGAAAAAGAAATGTATACTTTCACGGATCTAAATGGTGATAGTTTAACACTTCGACCTGAGGGAACGGCCGGTTGCGTGAGGGCCTGCTTGGAGCATGGTTTACTGTATAATCAGCAACAAAAAATTTGGTACATGGGGCCGATGTATCGTCATGAAAAACCTCAAAAAGGACGGTATCGTCAATTTAATCAATTTGGTATTGAAGTATATGGTATTGCAGGTGCTGCAATAGAATTAGAATTAGTCTCCTTATTTCGGCGAGTTTTGCAACGATTGGGTTTAGCTGATAGTGTGCACTTACAGCTCAATACGCTAGGCAACTTATCTGAGCGAAAAGCTTACCGCGAAAAATTAGTTTCTTTCTTGCAGGCACATCGTGACGCTTTAGATCCAGATAGCTTAAAGCGGCTTGATCGAAATCCACTACGTATTTTAGATACAAAAAATGAAGCGACACAAACCTTACTCAAACAAGCGCCTCGGATGATTGATTCTTTAGGTGATGAAAGTAAGACTTTATTTGAGGATTTGTGTAAAGGACTTGATCATTTAAATATTAATTATACAATTAACCCGAATCTTGTTCGGGGTTTAGATTATTATGGTCATACAGTATTCGAATGGGTGACCGATCAACTCGGTAGTCAGGCCACGGTTTGTGGGGGTGGTCGATACAATATATTAGTTGAACAATTAGGTGGAAATCCAACGCCTGCTGTGGGTTTGGCGATGGGCTTAGAGCGGTTGTTATTGTTGGTTCAATTAAACAATCAATCATTGCTTGAGTCACCACCATTTACGTTATATTTTATCGCTAGCAATGAAGCGGCCCTATTGCGAGCATTAGCGTTGACTGAAAAATGGCGTGATTTAAACCCTCATTGGCGTATTCTGATGAACACGAGTGGTGGTAGTTTTAAGAGTCAATTTAAAAAAGCAGATAAAAGCGGTGCAAATTATGCGATTATTATAGGTGATGATGAATTACTTAATAATACATTAAGCCTAAAAAATCTTCGTTCACACGAAGATCAACAGACTCTTTCCGAAGATGATTTGCTCACTTACATGAAAAATAGGAGATAGTGATGTCGGTGTACATGACTGAAGAAGAACAAATTCAGGCAATAAAAAAATGGTGGTCACGATATAGCTCGCCCATTTTGGTTGTTCTTTCAGTGTTGATGCTTAGTGTATCTGGATATCGCTATTGGATATGGCATCAAGAAAAAGTAACAGCAGAAGCGTCTACTTTGTATGAGCATCTGATGCAGTCTTTTTCAAATCATGATGTCAAAGATATTCGTTCTTATAGCAATCAGTTGATCAATCGATATAGTCAAACCATATATGCTGATGCAGCGCGGATGACATTAGCTAAATTGAATGTTGAAAAAAATCATTTAGAACTGGCTAAGAGCCTATTACAAACGGTTGCTATACATTCTAAAAATAGTGCTTTTAAACAAATTGCAAAAATTAGATTGGCTCGATTAATGATTGCGAATAAGCAATTTGCTGAAGCACTTGATCAATTCGCAGTGATTGATGATAGCTCATATATGACTATCGTCAATGAACTGAAAGGGGATATTTTTGTTCAACAGCGCGATTATGAGCAAGCTATCCAAGCCTACAAGCAGGCTATCGATCAAGCGAAAGCACAAGGTATCGGAAATTTATTTTTAGAAATGAAGACGAATGAATTAGCTGCGCTGACCCAATCTAGAAATATACAGCAGACGGTAGTTAAAACAGCTTAAGAAGTCAGGAATATGACGCGATGTTTAATTTTCTGTTGAAACCGACGTCCTGCTATCTTTGTGTGGACAGAATGAAGTCATTTTGAAGGAAGTTGTAAGATGAAGATTCGATTGATGGGGTTTGCTTTATTATGTGCTTTAGTCACGGCATGTACTCAATTTGATGATTATATGTTAGGAAAAGACAATACGCCGATTCCTAAGCAGTTAAAGCCGATTAATTCAACGGTCACTTTGACAAAAGCGTGGACAGTTAAGGTTGGTAAACCTCAACGCTATGGCATTAATTTTAATTTAAAGCCCTTGCTGAGTGGTAATCAAATTGTCGTTGCCGATGCATCTGGGCAATTGCAAGCACTGAATAAAAAGTCAGGCCAAGTAATATGGGTCAATAAAACCCCTTATCATTTTGTGAGTGGGCCAGCTTTAAGTGATGGGATCTTAGTTGTCGCGACGAATAACTCAGAAGTATTGGGTTATCGTCAGAAGGATGGGCAACGCCTATGGGAACGGAAATTATCAGGTGATGTTCTTGCGGCGCCGTTGATTGTTGGCTCAAAAATTTTGGCTAAAACGATTGATGGCAATTTATATGCGCTGGATCTACATCAAGGCAAGATCTTGTGGCATATTGACCATGGTGCACCAAACTTAGTTCTTAAGGCCAGCTCTTCTCCAGTCATGTGGAATAATCATATTGCCTTGGTAGGCTACTCAGATGGCAAGCTAGATACGGTAGATACTGATACAGGGCATAGCTTGGCTGAGCGGAGCATTGTCTATCCTACAGGTGCGAGTGATGTAGAGCGATTAGTAGATATTGATGCTGATCCAATCATATTTGATGATACTGTTATTCTCGCAAGTTATCAGGGATATATCGGTGCGATATCTTTAAGAGATGGTCAATATCTCTGGCAACGACCTGGATCCATTTATAAGAACATGAAGTTACAAGGAAATTCATTATATTTTACGGACAGTCATGATGTTGTGTGGTCAATAGATAAACGCACTGGGCGGGTGAATTGGAAGCAACCCACTCTAAGGGCACGCAATTTGACAGAGCCTGCCTTACAGGGGAATCGATTATTTTTAGGTGACAAAACAGGTTTACTACATGGACTTGATACATCAACAGGCGCATTAGTTGCGCGTGTTCCAATGTCAGGTGCTGTGTACGTTGCACCAATTGTTTCAGATAATCGACTCTATGTTTTAACATCAACTAGCGAGCTTAGTTGTTATTTAGTGAGTTAATATGACGACGCCAGTTGTTGTTTTAGTCGGTCGGCCTAATGTTGGTAAATCGACGTTGTTTAACCGATTTACCCGCACCCAAGATGCTTTAGTTGCTGACTATCCGGGGTTAACTCGTGATCGACAGTATGGTCAAGCTATATTTCATGAAAAGCCATTTATTGTTGTTGATACAGGTGGGATAGGTGTTGATGATTTGGCGGTTGATGAGCTAATGTCTCGTCAATCGGAAGTAGCGCTTTCTGAAGCAACCCATATTTTGTTTTTAGTCGATGCCAAAGATGGTTTAACCGGTATTGATGAAACAGTTGCATTGAAGTTACGTAAGATTAATAAGCCTGTCTTTCTGGTTGTGAATAAAGTCGATGGACTTGATGAGCGCTTGGTCGATGTTGAGTTTCAAGCCTTAGGATTTGAACATATTTTTTGTATCTCAGCCTCTCACGGACGGGGTATTCAGCAGCTTCTGACGGAGTTAACAGAGCCATTTCCTGATATTAGTTTAGAGGAAGACGCGGTTGACTCACATAAAACTAAAATTGCCTTTGTTGGCCGGCCAAACGTTGGAAAATCAACTTTAATCAACCGAATGTTAAAAGAAGATCGTGTTGTGGTTTACGACATGCCTGGCACAACGCGTGATAGTATTTCCATTCCCTTTACGCGGAATGATGAAGAATACTTATTGATTGATACGGCTGGCGTTCGTCGTCGTTCTCGTGTTGATGAAAAAATCGAAAAATTCTCTATTATTAAAACACTTCAATCGATCAAAGCGGCCAATTTGTGTATTCTCTTAATTGATGCCACAGAGGGTTTGACAGATCAAGATTTACATATTCTTCGTTTTGTTACTGAAGCGGGCAAGGCAATTGTATTAGCTATTAATAAGTGGGATGGTTTAGATTCTGAGCATAGAGAACAAGTCAAAGAGGAAATTTCAAGAAGGTTGCAGTTCTTGCATTATGCAAAGATAAGATATATTTCCGCCTTGCATGGTAGTGGTGTTGGTGTGCTTTGGGAGGATATCGAGCAGGCCTATGCTTCCTCGATGCAGAAATTATCGACCCCCGGTTTGACCCGTATTTTACAAGATTTAGTGACTCAGCATGCTCCACCTTTAGTAAACGGCCGTCGTGTTAAAATGCGCTATGCACATGCTGGCGGACAGAATCCTCCGATTGTGGTGATTCATGGTAATCAAATGGACGCGCTGCCTGATAGCTATAAGCGTTATTTAATGAAGGGATTTGCTACGGAGCTGGGTTTAGTAGGAACGCCTCTAAAGTTAGAGTTTAAAGGGCATGCCAATCCGTTTAAAGATATTCGCAATAAACTAACGCCGCGGCAAACTAGGAAAAAACAGCGCTTGATGCGATTTGCTAAAAAGAAAAGGTAAGAAGCATCGTATCTGTGTATCAATTTAACTCATGCTGTATTTTTTGCTTCGCATGCTCAGGGAAGAGAAGAACCTACCTATAAAGATTGATAGCGCCTGTATTAGCGTTATTCGCTCTTCTTATGGTCTAATAGTTAGCACATCACAGGGCGCATGATTGACTACCGCATGAGCCGTACTGCCTAGAAAAGAAGGGATATGATCATTAGGATCATGACTTCCGACAATCAATAAATCACACCCTAAATCGCGGATTTTATCCAGGACATGTTTTTTGATCGAGCCGATTTCTACATGTTGTTGTGATTTGGGAATATTCAGCGATTCACCCAGAACACTTAAAACTGTTAATGCGTCATCCCGTATCGGAGCAGTTAATTCAGCAAATCCTAAGCCTTGTGCCAGTTGAAGTGATGCAGGGGGCTCGATGACATGTAATAAATGTAATTTTGCGCCAAAGCATTGGGCAATGTTTGCTGCTTGTTGACAAAGCTCGTAGTGATTTTCTTTTAGATCGGTTGCATGCAATATCGTGGTATACATCTTAAATCCTTTCTGAGAGAGTATGATTTAAGTATACACTCGAATGATAGAATGTGCTGAAAATAATTTTGGCTGCTTTATTTATGATGAGTTGGTGGCCGCGGTTTGCTCTCATCGCCATGGCCTTCATCGGGCGTATTCTTATCCAGAGAAAGATTAGACGACGCTTCTGAATCCACATCGGCTTCAGCCGCAACATGGCTAGGCTTTCCTTCGTGCAAATGATGCTCTGAAGCCGTAGGTGAGGGCGGTGGAGTAGATAGCGCCTTTGCTGGCGGAATGTTTAAAAGCTCCAAGCCCTGCGATGATACAATATCCTCTTCCTCTTCTTCAGCTACATCTGGGCTCTCATTGGCTGCATTAGCGGGAGGTAAGGCATTTTTGCTTGATGACAGTGCATCAATACCTAATCCTGTTAAAGCGCCTAAAGACGTGCCTGCGATAGTACCCAACGCTCCTGCAGCAGCCATAGACGGAAGAATCCCGATTAAGCCAAAAAATGGTATAGCTGCTGGCGCCAATATCCCTGTCGCTAATAGAGCAATGCCTATGGCCCCACCCATCAGGGCACCAATCCAAGCACCGATGATCAAACCTTTACGGCGACTCGCTCGAAAGTTAGTAAACAATTGGCCTCGTCCCTCAAACCAAGCTCGTGTATTTGCAAATGGTCGTCTGGCATTAGAGAAGTTAACAAAGGGTAGTAAATTAGCTAACCCTTTCAAGGACGCCAGTACAGGGATAGACCAGTGACGATAAATTACTGCACGACCATCATGAGCGGGATCATAATAGTCGTAGACAGTTTTTTTCAAAGGCGCTGTCGATGGATGCTCCTTTGATAATAATTTGGATGATTTTCTATCCAACTTCAAAATAGGTAACTGTACCTTCAACGAGTCGACTTCAAGAGGATGTTGATCCGCATCTTTTAAATCAACTTGTTGTACATCAGCACGTAATGTATTCCATAACTTTTGTGTTGTTGCTTGATACTCGGCCAGTAGTCGATTGACTTCATTTTTATCAATTTGATTCGCTTTTAAAGTTTCTCGTATAAGAGCCCATGGTTCGGTCCATGCCTTGTCCGCTTTTTCAAAAAAAGCAGTCCACTTAGGTAAAATAAGCCGACGTTGCTCATTCGGAACTTGTTGCATCAAATCATAGAAAAAATTATCAATAATTTTTTTCCTAAAATCGCCTACTTGGTTTTTAATTAAGCGTTCAACTTGCTTATTACGATCCATGATGGCTTGTTCGCGTTGAATATAAGCTTCGGTATGGGTATAAAATCCATCGGTTAGGGATTTTTTTCCAAATTGCTTTTTCAACGCTTGCTTATTTAAAACGAGGGACGACTCACCAGGTGCACCAAAACGACCACTGCGACCAATAATTTGCTCTAAATCACGCTGTCTGGGCAAATAGGTCAACATCACATTTAAACCATGTAGGGTCGAAGCATCCTTCAAGCTGATATCTGTACCACGTCCCATCATGTCAGTTGAAATAGTGATCATGCCTGGTCTGCCAGCCTCGCCAATCAATTTCGATTCTTCTTTTAATGATAATTGGCTATGAATATGCTGCTTATTAAATAAAGGTAACTTTCTAGATAATACGTCGTATAACGCTTTGCTTTCAGCATCATTTTCAGCAATGATCAATATGGGCTGATTTTTCTCTTGAGCTGCCTTAATTTGCTTTATTAATAGTTTTAATTGCTGTTCAGGATTGGCTGTTAAACGAACACACTTGTCTTGACGTTTCAATCCCTTTTCTCGGGGCACATCAATAAAGGCCATTTTATGATGTTTACTTGCATAAACCTCGGTAGCCTCTTCACGCTCCATGATTGAGCCAGAGGTTCCTGTCACTGCCTGTAAGGTACCATCAACATAGTCATCTAATAGGTTTTTGTTGGTAGAAGAGTAAACAATTTGTTTTTCATCAGCAATATAAAATCCTTGCTCACAAGCTTTCAGGGTTTCTTGAAGTTCATGATCAGGTTCTAATTTCAGGTTAAGATGGGCTCTATTGAGACGGGCATGCAAACATTGATGGACCCCGAAAGAAAATTTAGCGTCCTTTGATATTCGATTTGAAAATAATAATTGAGCCTCACTGGCAATTTTAGGGCCTTTGGGTGTCGTAATGAGCGCATCTGGCTCTATCACAAAATCCGTTTTAAACTTTAATTGCTTCGCCGTTACAGCAGAAACTTGCCATTGTTCAATTTGTGCATCGGATAGGACTTGTAATCGATTATAATGAGCTTTATCACAATGGGCTTTCGCGTACGCCATGAATTGTTCTCGACTTATATCAGTGTACGCATATAAAGCCATGGGGGTAAATTGCGTTTGCCCATCAATAGCTGGCTCAACAAGGATTGTATCTTGTGCAAAATAATCCATCAGTAAGGGGTAAACCCATGCCATATCACGAGTCAATTCATCGCCTTCTTTTGAAAAGTTGAATCGCGTATCAGCAACATCAAAATATGTTTTATCTGCTTCGTCTAATAAGAGCGCGCGGTGGGTTGCCCGCTGATCAATCACCAAATCTCCAAGACCTGTACTTCGTGCTTTATTTCGAAACAAACTTAAATTCGAGGGATCAGAAAAGTTAATTCCTCCTTTCTGATAGGCGTTTGGATCAGAGTTTGCGAAAATCATCGATGTTTTCGCACCAATCATTTCAAAATAGGGTTGATACTTCACATAATCACGTGTTGCTAATTGCAAATCGCTGGTGACAAAGTCAACCGTTTTACCGAGCGCAAATTGACAAGCATTGGCAATCATCATGATTCGAGATTTACCCTCGCCAGTCCCTATCTGACTTGTAACGTGCGTACCCGCTTTTAACATGGTCAAAACAGCCAGATATTGGGTGGTATTAATTTCTAAGCCTGTACTGCGGTAAAATAATTCGGCCATCACTGCAACAAGCCTATCGTAATTGATCTGATTAGCTTGAACGGTATCAGCATTTTTTTTAAATTGATCCAACATGAGTAACAATATACTTGAGGACCTTTCACGCATGAAAGTGATATTTGTTTGAAAAAGATTATGATCAAACTCAAGTAAGGTCGGATCATCACATTTAAAAAGAGGAAGCTGTGAGGCCACTTTATCAATATTTAGTCCATTTTGTTCGCTTCTTGGTGATGGCTCTAAGTCAAAAGCTTGATGTAAAGCCAACATTTTTTCAGCATATTGACTCATATCGCTTTGCGCCTCGATATGCCATCGATGCAATTGCCTATAAGAAGGATAGGGTGGCTTCTCATAAAAGTTTTGAATAAGTGGTAAAAGTTCTGGTGTCTGTTGAAGCATTTTTTTAAGATGATTTAGATTGTTTAAGCTAACGCTTTCATCGACATTCATCAAAGCAATGGCTATCTTAATGATTAAAAGTTGTTCGTCGATAGGCATATCGGCAATTTGATGCAGAAAATCAACGAGCTGATTGGGGTTAAATCTTCCATTTTCGGTTCCACTAAATTGCATACATAGAGACAGAACGATATTTTTATCAGGAATGGAGTCAAAGGTTTTTTCTAAAAGCATCATAAAATCTGCAAGATATTTCAGTGCATCACCATGAACGTTAGGTTGATAATCCAGAAAATATCGATCCACCAAGTCAAGGAATGACTTTTTAATGACAGGATTTTTATCGATGATGTCATTCATTTGATTTAAAACAAACATGAATGCGTTGGGATATTTTTGAATTGTTTGTGCTTCTTCAGTAATAGTTTGCTGGACAAGGTTAACTTTTTCATTAAATTGATGCATACCTTCCAAATCATCACCCAGCGCTTCAATGACCATTTCAAGTTGTTCTTCATGACCATTATCAAGCAAATGCTTATTAGTTGCTGCGGCTAAAACATTTGGCTTGGCTAGGGCAGGGAAAAATTCAGGATTTTTCCATAATGCATTGAAGTAATCTTGATGTTCCATCAGATTAGGATGCCTATCAAAAATAGGCGTCCATTTTTGTTTTTTATCTTCAGGAATGGAGTTCGGATTTTTTGCATACTCAGCCAATGTTAATAGGGCAGGGTTTGTCATTAGTTTTAATTTTTGAACAGGCGTTAATGGATCTTTTTTTCGATTTATTTCGGTACAAAACGCTTCAAGAAATTGTGGATCTTGAATTTCCCCATGTTCTATAAGCTTATTTGCTTCGGAGCTGATGCGTTTAAGATCGATGCGAGCACCATTTTTTAATTGCTCGGGCAATGGGGTCAACACCTCAGATAATTGATTGAAATAGGGTAGCTCTGGGCGTTCGATTTCAGACTTTGTAGTGAGTTGTTTAGCTGGTGTTTTTAACAAAAAAGTCAGAACACGTGGCGTTAGATCGGTCGGTGATAATTTCCAAGCTTTATCTCGTGCTATCGCAGGGATTAATGCATCGACGTAACATAAAGCTTTCTCGGCTAAATTTTCAATCACATAAGCTTGCTCTCCCTGATTATTCTCATAGGCTGCGAAAAAATCATTTTTTTGTTGTTGTGGATCTTTAAGTATTTGATGCTCTGCTGCAACTAACTGAAGCAGTGGATCAGGGGAGCCCAATTTAATGAGGCTATCTAATAATGCCAGGAATACATTATTGTCATCACTCAGTGCTTGAATAGGTCGATATAATCCTTCTGCTGAAGCTAATTTAGCGATAAAAATGCGTTTACCTACTGTATCCAATGGATCATAAATGGTTAATATTTTATCTAATAATTGGTTATATTGGGCAGAATCACCCGTTTGTGCAAAGCGCAGTAAAATATGTCGCACTTGATTTTTTTGTGCCTCATCAGCAAAACGTTCGTCTATCTTTTGGTTAATGACATTGTTTATACCTTCTTGACCATATTGATCCAAGAAGTGTTCGGGAAAGTATTTTGATAAACGTTGATTATTGGGTAGTTCGATCTCTTTGAAAATATCCACTATTTTTCGGTTTGGGGCGTCACGTACCGCGTTTAATATGCTTTTTAAATCATGGGTATTTAATTGAGTAAGATTGGAAGGTATGGCAATGCTTAAATTTTTCAATAAATCGATGGCTTGAAATTCACGAGATGATTGTTCGTTTAGATAACCTGTATCAAAGATCTCTTTTAACTCAGCTGTCTTCAAATGAAACTGACTCAAGATACGAATAACTCGTACGGCATAAGTCTCATTGCCGGGGAATTTTTCTGCTACACAATCAAGTAATTCCAAATACTCTTCAAATAGATGTTCATTCTCATAATCAGCTTCGGAGTATGATCCCATCCCATCATAAACTGCAGTACGATAACGATCTACATGTTCATCTAAGCGCGCATTCAATGCAATTAATGCGCGCCGATTATCTGTGCTGAAGGCTTGAAATCCTAACAGTCGAGAACGAATAAGTCGAACTAACTTGTTTAAAATAAGTAGAGAGGGCCGCTCTGGTAATTGATCAATTAGCCCTGACAAGAGATCACGTTGCATTTCTGCCGGCAACAATGGAATGGGAACATTTGTAATCGATTTCATGAGCTCATCAAATGCTTTTTTCGCTATCTCTAGAGAAGGGATACCCTCAACGGTTCTAACACCAGTGCTTCCCGCCGCTATTAATCGATACAGTTTATTTTTTACTTTAGGTGAGAAACTGCTATTTTGGAGGGTATGATGGACATACTGATAAAAGCCCAATGCTAACTGAGCATTTTTAGGTTGTTTTGCAACAAAGCGGAAGTAGTCTTCGACAATTTCATGATTTAATTGACCAATATCTTTGGATTTCTTTGGTGCAGTAAAGCCCATTGCAGCTGAAACATAAGTATCGATCTCGTTGTTGCCGTTTTGGCGTTTGCGTTCATGGGCTGCATAGATTTGCATTTGGGGCGTTACAAATGCAAATCTCATGTCATCAACGGCTGTCATCGGTCTAATCGCGCCAGTACTTGATAAATCGAGTTGATCGATGACTTGCCATTGATCAGCCAGATTTTGCTCACGCGTATTGGCTAGTATTGTTAATATTCTAGATAAGGCAACAGGTAAACTTTTGACGTTAGCTAATTTACAGTCCTCTGGTAGTTCTAATGGCGGAGTAAATTTTGTCAGGGCTTGCTTGAAGGCGGCAAATGTATCGACTAAATCAACCAAGTTAATATCTTGATTCACTTCGAGATGTTGCGCTAATAAACTATCCCACCATGTTCTTTCAGAGGGGGAGAAAGATTTGATCAGGTTCAGTGCTCGCTGATGTGAGTCATTCAATAAGGGGGCATAACTCGTTCTCTCATAAACTCCCATTTGAATTAATTTCGTTAATACGGTTTTATTTGTTGAGCACAAATTGTTGAGGGCATTAACGCCAGATTCACCATATTCTAGATACAGTGCAAGTAATGGCTCGATTTTGAACTTTGGATTCTGGGTTAATAAATGATCTACTGTTGTTTTTAAATCGTTATTTCCAGCAATTAATGCATGGAGTAACTCTGCAGAAATATTGGGTTCATCAATTTCACCCGATGTTTCAATCCAGCGACATAACGCTTGAATTTTATTTTCACCAAATAAAGACACCAGCTTATTACGAGTTGGGGTAGTATTTTGCGTTAGTGGTAATAATGTTTTCAACGCAGTACGGTGGGTCACTAAAAACTCGAGACTTTCTGGATTAAGTGTCCCATTTTCTTGTAAACACAAGTTAAATAATCCCACAGAATCACTTAACCGAAGCATGCTGGGTAAAAACTGTTTGAAGGTACGATCAAATACTCTGTCGTAGTCAGGATGTTGGGTTGAATACTCATGCCAAATATGCATGAGTGGATGGTTGGCAAAGTGCACCAACAATTGGTTAAACGCTTGATGCGTGATGATTGTTGGTAGATATGCTTTTTTTAACTGCACTTTTAGCGGAGATTTTGATTCAGTTAATGCTTGGGTGGCATCAAAGTGAATAAACGGCGGATTCCCTTCTTTTAATGAGAAACCAGAAGGTAGATTCTGCAGATCTAAACCATACTCAAATTGATTTTGATATCGAAATAAAGCTTCTATGGCTGGTTTTGATATCCTAATTTGATTTGCTGCCTCAGCGTAGGAAATACTACCGGTCCATTTGCACCAGATTTCCACTAAGTTTGGAGGATCAATGTGAATTAAATCAGCTTGTGAATCACTATTTTTACTAAACTTGCCTTGAGTGCTTGCTAATAAAAACTCTTGTAATGTGAATACAGGTATATCGCCACTGCGGTCATCTTGTTCATGAGGCATTTGATTTATAGCGTTTTGGGCTTGTACGGCAACTTCAACTTGTTGTTCTTCTTGAAGTTCGATATCTGTCGAAATAGTTTGTTTTTGCCCTACAGGCCGCTTTTTACCCACGCCTTCCCGAGGGGTTGGTGCCGCTTTAGTCATTGTATGCGTAAGCAATCTCATACGTCGTTGAAAAATAGCATCCGAAGTTGACTCATCGACAAGCCGTTGCTGAGGTGAATGAACTAAATGCTCAGGTAGCGTAATATCGATGGCGATAGAGCGAGCGCTAATAAACGACGACAGCTCATCCCACTCTGCTTCAGTTAGGGAATCAGGGCTAGCCTTTATTGTTAATTCAGCAAGATTTTGATCTGACATCGTGAGTAACATGGTTTTGAAATAAAGCAGGAATTTGTCACGACTTTCTTGCGTTGATAAAACTAATGCCGTTAAATCAAGGGTTAATCGTTGAGCAGGCAATGAAAATTGTTTTTGATTGAACGCGATTAAACCGATGATTGCTTGCTCATCAATACAGCTGATTTCTAATTCATTCAAAGTCAAATCTAACTTCGAGTATTTTTCTAATAGCAATGTTAAAAATTGTTCATAATCAATTGCTGTTAACACTTCGCTTGCTTGGCCTGGAAAAATAATTCTCGGATCAGTTGGTCTAATTTCGGCCAACCTATCTGTAATCAATGATCTTGGGGGGCCTGCTAGCAACGATGGGGGCATGGCATGATTGGTCAGCATATTTAAAACAGCAGGTTTGATTTTGCCATTGTCTAAGGTGGTCTTTATTGATTCAGACAGTAGGGCTTTATCTTGCGTCGTAACATCTATCCCATCCAATTCTATCTTAACGACTTGTTCTCGTATGCGGTTAGTATCTTTCTCATCGATTTGCGCAAATGCCTTGGCACGCTCATTCTCTGACTTCGTGATGCTGTCATGTTGAAATAAGCGATGCAGGATGGTGTATTCTGTTTGCTTTCCTAGGGGTTTCCAGGTAGGGGCAATATGCTGTACATGCGGAAAGGCCTGACAAGTTTCATCTTCCCTTGATTGATATTTAATCGCCTGATTTAGCTTGTCGGAAATCTTATTTCTTTCTGATTCTGTTATAGCAAAGCCGGGATTAATTTCATAAGTCACATCGTTTTCATTTTTAACATGGACGATAACGGATATCCATTGTGCTTGAGGCGGAGGAGGTGCAACCTGGATCATCATTAAAATATCATAAGCTTGGTTTGAATGACTATGGCGCATCCTTTCTTGGTGCAGGGCTATACCAACTTGCTCAATATCGAGGGGGATAACTTGGATTTGATTTGTTAACGCCATCGCTTTCACAAAGCGTTGAACATCGAAGAATGTTAAAGATTCATGGATAGTTAAACAGTGTTTTAGATATTTTTCTTGAATGCCGGTTCTTTCAATGTCAGCCGTCAAATTTAATTCATATTCAGCCATAATATAAGCTCCTCACTTGCTAGTTTGGCTTGTTTGATAGCCGTCTTCTAAATGTTCGGAACGAATCTTTGTGTTTAAAAAGTGATTTGCATAAGTTAATTATACACAAAATAATGAATTATACCAGAGCTGTCGCGCTATAATTTAATCAATCTGTCATGAATTGGGACTTGGTCCATAGCCGTCAGGCTAAGGTAAAAATCCTTTCGTTGCGAGCGATTAGACAATTACAGCTTAGCCTGACGGCTATGGAACTTGTTCTAACAGGTATGGCTCATATTCGAGTAGGTTGGGCCAAGGCTTCAACCTACAGTAGGAGAGAGTCAGTGAATCGTTGTACTCATTTTATGACGGAGGGCAGTGAGGATTTATTATTGCGCAGAAACTGCGTGATATCCTGCATCAACATGAAGTACCTCACCGGTTATTCCTGAAGCTAAGTCAGAGCATAAAAATGCAGCAGCCGTACCCACCTCATCAGTGGTTACATTGCGTCTGAGCGGTGTTGTATCTGCGTAAGAAGACATCATTTTCCGGAGATCTTTGATGCCAGAAGCCGCGAGTGTCTTGATAGGACCTGCTGAAATAGCATTAACGCGGGTTCCTCTGGGGCCTAAGCTTGAAGCTAAATATCGAACTGCGGCTTCGAGACTGGCTTTTGCAAGCCCCATGACGTTGTAATTGGGAATGGCTTTTTCGGCACCATAATAACTCAGGGTTAAAATAGCGCCTTGGGTGCCCTCCATTAATGGAGCGGCTGCTTTTGCAAGAGCGATAAGGCTATATGAACTGATATCGTGAGCGATACGGAAACCTTCACGATTAACACAGTCTAGAAAGTCGCCATTGAGTTGCTCCATGGGGGCAAATGCTACTGAATGGATAATGATATCTAATGAACCCCATTGTCGCTCTAGTTCTTTGATGACCTGATCTATTTCCGCATCACTACTCACATCACAAGGAAAAGTCATTTTTGAATCAAACTCAATGGCCATGTTAATGACCCGTTCTTGCAGTTTTTCGTTTTGATAGGTAAATGCTAATTCAGCACCTTGGTCATGAAGGGCTTTTGCAATACCATAAGCAATCGAGCGGTTGCTAGCAAGACCAACAATTAAAGCTTTTTTTCCTTTCAAAAATCCCATGATCATTCCTTGTTAATGAGTGTTGTGATGTTTAGCTAATAATTCACGCATTTTTGCTTGAATCATGTCAATTGCAATGCGATTTTCGCCGCCTCGTGGAACGATAATATCGGCATAACGACTAGATGGCTCGATAAATTGTAAATACATTGGACGAACGGTGGTTTCATATTGTAGCAATACGGATTCAAAAGATCGGTGACGTTCGATAACATCTCGTTTTAGACGACGAATTAAACAAATATCCAATGGCGTAGACATAAAAATACGAATATCCATTAGTTCACGTAGTTCTTTATCCTCAAATAATAATATACCTTCTAAAACAACGATGGTGTGTTTGCCTATATGCCGTGTTTCAGGGAGACGAATATGTTTGGAGTGTGAGTAAATGGGAATATCTACCCCTTTTCCGGATTGTAAGATGCGAAGATGTTCGCATAACAAAGCATGATCGAATGCGTCCGGATGATCATAGTTAGTTTTTTCCCGTTCTTCGAGGGGTAAATGACTACTATCCTTGTAATAGGCATCCTCTGAAATAACGACGACTTGGTCAGAACCTAATTCATTATGAATTGTTTTAGCGAGCAAGCTTTTGCCTGATGCGGAGGGACCAGAAATACCGATGATGATGACATTATTATTCATAGCAACACAACCTTATAATTTGGTTGAATAATAAGCTTTTACTGAGAATATTACAATCCTATGATTGATTTTTCGTGGTTTCTGTTGCATCACTGCTAAGGATATGAACTAGGGTGTTGTGGTAATGTTACAATATGCAAATTTTGACCTTAATTTGAATTTAAATAGTTTTTTTTTAACAAAACAGCTTGAATTAGAACATTAATTTACCGATAATCCATGTAAACAATATTTTGATAATTTTTTTGATATGGCTAGACAAGACCAAGTAAAGCAATTTTTTGATCAATTATATGAATTATGCTCAACAGAATCTGATGAAATATATGCAATACTTCTGAGCCTCGAAACGGGCAGCGATGCTGATTTTGCCAGTTTATTGACCGAATACCATGATAGTGTCATTTCGTTCTATCCCTTACTCGAGCATGATCGAGTTGATTTATTGACAGATGTTTTTATCTATTTGATTACTGTGAATGAGGCGGTACTACATCAACCTTTGTACCTGCATGAATTTCCTCACGAAACACTACTTGAAATACTTCATATTGACGATATAAACCATCAGGGTGTGCTTAAGTGGTTAAAACAGAATAAACCTCAAGTTATCGAGGATTTTGAATTGCGGCAGCGAAAAACTCGCGAATTACAAGAAATGGCCATTAGTTTGTATACTCAAAAAATGTATCAGGAAGTGATTCAACTTTTGGCTAATAATCCGCCCTTGATGATTCATAAAATCTTGGTAATGAATGAAGCTGAATGTCTTGAGCTTTTGTTAGAAGAATTAATCGTCGCAGGGGAGCAATCCATTTTACGATTCTTAATTGATCGAGATATCAATGTATTAAAAGTAGATCATTTGGGACAATCCTTGCTGGCTTCATTGTGTGAAGAGCCTACCCATTACATTAAATTGTTAAGGTACCTTGATGCAACTCATCGCCATGCGCTGGATGAGTTTCAAGTAGCGAAAATGAATACCGCAATCCTTGCTTATTCTGTAGAGCCAGATAAATCAACTAGCACGACTAAATCACCCGTTGTTGAGTCAACCAGTCAAGTTGACGCTGATGTGAGCTTATCAAGGCCCTTAATTTCGAGCTCAATATTGAATACATATTTCCTTTCGGATAGTACCTGGTGTTTACATCCAGAATTGATGCCCTATATTAATATGGAGTTACAATTAGAAAGTATTGTTTTAGATGCATTTATTCACCAAATATTGTTTAAGCCTTTAATGGATCAAGGTATTCTTGTTATGCCGGTGATACAACACAGTGAGCCTATTTCACTAGAGCAATGTCTGGGTCTTAAAATGGGGACAAAGCTGGATGTCGATTTTAATGTTGGCATTGAGGTACTTAATGAACAAGTAGAAGCTGTGCTTGCTCAAAAAAAATGTACTAAACCACAGTTTGTGATTTGGCCCATTAATAATAGTCAGTTACAGCATTACGGATTGTTTATCTTAGACTTGACCGATCCTAATGCACCTATTTCTACGCGCGCATTTTACATTGAGCCATTGAAATTAGGGAATCAAATTCGATCATTTGGGCCTTTAGATGGTGCAGAAGATGCGTTTGCTAAAGGCCGGGATGTCCCATTTAATCCAGCATTATTACCCTGCATGTACAAACGCTATATACATCACCTGAATGATCAAATTCAGATTGATCAAGCGCATATTCAATATATTCATTTGCATCAGTCCCCTGGTGTTAATTATTGTAGCGACTATATTCTCGCAGTTTTAATGCGCTTAGCGAGACAAACACTGAGTTTACATGATTCAACGATGCTTTTGGCTTTGGAAGGCGCTTATCTGTCACCTCTCGAAGTGAAAGCGATTCGTTTAATACAAATGCAACGGCTAGGCGTGGATTATTTTGCTGTTCAATTGGCTCCAGCATTGATAAAGAGTGGTCGAGAATATGTTCAGCGCTATCGTTCAGTACATGCAAAAAATGATGCAGCCACGATGATGAGCGATTCTCAAGTTAATTCATCATCAAATCTGCTTATTAGACCCAATACGGTGATGGATCGAGTGATTAATAAATTTGCTCATTATAGTTTATTCAGAAATAATAACAGGCCTAAGGCGCAACCTCACTCAGCTCAGAGGCAGGGCGCAGGCGTTGCCGCTGGTTTGGAGCAATTACATCCTGCAAAACACAAGAATGAGATCCAGGATAGTCTCCTCGAGACTATATCAGTAGGTGAATTTTTTCTGAATAAAAGGAAAAAGCCGTTACCCGCTAGTCCTTTGGGTCGACCGGAAAATCAATTCACTAGAAAATAAGCTGAATAAAAGCATGAGTGCTCAATACTGGAGGTTTGTCCAAACTCCAGTAAGAAAAATTATGGTGATACTGGGGGCTGTTTACATTTCAGCATAAAGCGCGGGACGTAGAGGGACGAAAGGTAAACAGCCCCTACTAAACTAGTATTATTTTTTTTGGGTTGCTGCCTCAGTGATGGCGGTTTCGGTGATGTAGTCGCTACCGATTTCTGAATTAGAAGTTGCGACTGTTTCATTCTGCCCGAGCATACCCTGAATTCTGTAGTTACGATGTTGCAAATATGCATCACGCATAAAGGCATAACGATCTAACGCTTCTTGCATGAGGCGGTCTGTCTCTAATAATTGGGAGCGCAAGTCAACATAGCGCACACCTAAGACCACATAAATGGTTGCATTGGTTGGTATGAGAGGGTATGGCGTTAATACGGCGTACTCAAACATTTGTGCCATTCCATCGCGGATGGTGCTTGGGCCTAAAAATGGAATAACAATATAGGGTGAGTTTCTGTCGCCCCATTTGGCAAAGGTTAGACCTAAATCATTGCTGCGCGGCGGGAGTCCGCAGCGGTTTGCAGCCACATCAAGTAGCCCGCCGACACCAAGGGTAGTATTAATGAATAAGCGCCAGAAGTCTTTTACAGCGTGTTTTAGATCGCCCTGTAGGACATCATTTGCCGTGGTTGGAATCATATTGACGTTGTCATAACCATTATTGATAGCTGTTCGGATAGGGGCGGGTAGAACCGCTTTATAAATTTGAGCTGCGGGTTTAAGAAGTAGGCTGTCAAAAAATTGATTGAATTTATAAGTATTGCGATTAATACGTTCGTAGGGATCATTCGGATTAGGGCCTTTGGTCATGCATGATGACAACAAGAGGACAGACGTACAAAGAACGAAACGACGTAATAAATGCATATAGTTTATCTATTTGAAAGACAGAACAGAACATTCATCTTACACGAGATAATTGCGCTTGAAAATTGCTTCGTGAACCTTGTATTCTTGTAGGCAGATGAACGGGGAGAATCCGGATCTTAATTATATCGAGGAACATATGTCTTTATTGCGCTGGCAACAACGTTTGGATAACTATTCAAAAGCATTATCCCAATTGCAAGATGCCGTCAATTTATTAAAAAAACGCCCTTTGAGTGAATTAGAGAAACAAGGTTTAATTCAAGCCTTTGAGTTTACACATGAGTTAGCCTGGAATGTGATGAAAGATTATTTTGTTGATCAAGGTAATTCAGCAATTACGGGTTCTCGTGATGCAGTTAGAGAGTCATTTAAACAAGGCCTTATCGTAAACGGTGAGGTTTGGATGGAAATGATAGTTAGTCGTAACCAAACTTCTTATACCTATAATCTTAAGGTTGCGAACGAAATTGTGCTAAAAATAAGTGACGAGTATATTTTTTTATTGGATGATTTTTTGAATGTAATGAAAGAAAGAGCGTCTTTAACTGATGACCAATTCAAGTGAAATTCAGTACGGATTGCCGCGATCGGTAATTAACAAAATATGTGTGGTATTTGAAAATTACCCATAGGTTAAACGTGTTTTATTATATGGTTCCAGAGCAAAAGGAACGGCTCAATATGCTTCTGATATTGATTTGTGCGTGGATGCCCCCTCATTATCGACAACAAAATTGTTTAAAATCATTGATGAGCTTGATGAATTATTCTTGCCCTGGAAAATAGATCTTTCTTTGTATCATCAAATCGATAATCCCGCTTTGCTAGAGCACATTCAACAAGTCGGGGTGCTTTTTTATCTCAAGCGCTATTGAATCTTTATTGCTATATCTGGCATAGTGTGTCGCGATAGAATCTATGGGATATTAGCCAGTATGAATGAAGATCTGTTAAGTTGTTTGAATGAACGTCAACGCGAAGCCGTTATTGCACCATTAGGTAGCACTTTAGTGCTAGCAGGTGCTGGTAGTGGGAAGACACGTGTATTAGTGAGCCGTGTCGCCTGGCTTGTCAAAGAGCAACATATTCCCTTGCATGCTATTCTCGCAGTAACCTTTACCAATAAAGCAGCGGGTGAAATGAAAGCCCGCTTGAATGATATTCTGGGGATGCCCTTAGGTGGACTTTGGGTGGGGACGTTCCATGGTTTGTGCCATCGGTTTTTGCGACGTCACTATCGAGAGGCTAATCTCCCTGATCAATTTCATGTACTCGACAGTGACGATCAATTACGAATGATTAAACGCGTAATTGCTTCAATGAATCTGGATGATACGCGATGGCCGGCCAAGCAATCCCAAATCTTTATCAATAGTCATAAAGATGAAGGCTTGCGCGCCAATCATCTCAGTCATGCTGAGTCCAGTTATGGCCCAAATCGTACCTTAGCGCAAATTTATCAAGCTTATGAGCAAGCTTGTCAAGTTGCGGGTGTCATTGATTTTGCAGAATTATTATTGCGCACGCATGAGTTGCTTCGTGATAACCCAGAACTTTTGGCACACTATCGGGAACGCTTCCAAGCCATTTTGGTGGATGAGTTTCAAGATACAAATGCTATTCAGTATGCTTGGATCCGCTTATTAGCGGGGGATCATGCCTCTGTGATGGCTGTGGGTGATGATGATCAATCTATTTATGGTTGGCGGGGAGCCAAAATTGAAAACATCCGTAAATTTTCTAAAGACTTTCCGAATGCACAGATCATTCGTTTAGAGCAAAATTATCGCTCGACGGAGACAATCCTTAATGCTGCTAATGCACTGATTAATCATAATCGCTCACGGATGGGTAAAGAATTATGGACCAAAGAAAATATTGGCGAAAAAATTATTGCTTATAAAGCATTCAATGAACTAGATGAAGCGCGCTTTGTCGCTGAGCGTATTACGATCTTGGTTAATCAACAAGGGCGAGAGGCGAGCGATGTGGCCATTTTGTACCGTTCGAATGCTCAATCGCGGGTACTTGAGGAGGCATTATTACGCGCTGGTATTGCTTATCGAATTCATGGTGGCGTTCGCTTTTTTGAACGAGCTGAAGTGAAGGATACCTTGGCTTACTTGAGACTTTTAGTCAATCCAACGGATGACTCTGCATTTGAGCGCGTGATCAATTTCCCTGTGCGGGGGATTGGTGAAAAAACGCTAGATGAATTAAGGCTGCTAGCAAAGACGCAACAGATTTCATTATGGGAAGCATCTAAACAAATCCTTCAAGGAAAACTTTTAACAGCACGAGCGGGGCACGCATTAGATGAGTTCGTGCGCTTAATTGATGGTTTACGCTCGAAAACAGCCCATTTAGAGTTGGATGAGCAAATTAGTGCGGTCATCAATGATACGGGGCTTTATGCCCATTTTTCAAAATCTAAGCAAGACAAGTCAGAGTCTCGGCTTGAAAACTTACAAGAATTGGTTAATGCGGCTAAGCAATATCGCTATGAAGATGAAGTTCAAGAAGAGCTGCCATTATTAGTGGCATTCCTTGCTCATGCATCGATGGAAGCAGGTGAAATGCAGGCGGCGGAGCATGAACATTTTGTCCATTTAATGACATTCCACGCTGCGAAGGGTCTTGAGTTCCCATTTGTGTTTCTCGTTGGGATGGAGGAGGGCGTTTTTCCATCACGTCAATCAGTAGAGGAGCCCTCCCGGTTAGAGGAGGAGCGGCGATTGTGTTATGTAGGAATGACACGCGCGATGGAAAAATTATTTTTAACCTATGCTGAGATTAGACGTTTATACGGCCGCGAAGAATATCATCGAGCCTCTCGTTTTTTAAGGGAGATTCCGATTGAGTTAATTGATGAATTAGGGGGGAAATCACAGTATGGGAAGCAACCCTTATCCAACAAGATGAAGATGACCGCTGATGAAGAGGCTGAAATAGGCTTTCGCTTGGGACAACGAATTACTCATCCTAAATTTGGACAGGGTACTATTTTGAGTTTTGAAGGTGGTGGGGCGCATCGGAGAGTTCAAATTAATTTTCTGGATCATGGCCCGAAGTGGTTGGTACTTGCTTATGCTAATTTGACTTGAATTATGCTGACAGTGGTGTTACCGTTTTGAACATTAACTATCAAGTGGAGCGTAGCGTGAAAATTAAAAAAATGATGACAATTGGAACAACCAGTGCACTTATGATGTTGGCGGCTTCTCAAACAGCTGTCGCAGCAGATACATTTAATGCGGATCAAACCAAAGCAATTCAAAATATCGTTCATGATTATTTAGTACAGAACCCAGAAGTATTAGTTGAAGCATCGCAAAACCTACAGAAAAAACAACAGGATGCGATGGCTGAACAAGCAAAAGTCGCAATTCAAGAGCAATCAGGTCAATTGTTTACTGACAAAATGACAACCGTTGGTAATCCTAAAGGTAATGTGACCATTGTAGAATTCTTTGATTATCAGTGCATTCATTGCAAAAAAATGTCACCTGTCATTGCTGATGTATTGAAAAAAGATAATAACGTGCGTGTTGTTTATAAAGAGTTTCCTATTTTCGGAAAGAGTTCTGAGTTGGCCTCTAAGGCTGCATTGGCAGCATCGATTCAAGGTAAATATCAAGCCATGCATGATGCCTTGTTGTCACAAGAAAAAAGTTTAAATGCTGACATTATTAATAATGCCGCTAAGAGTATTGGTTTGAATATGACTAAGTTCCAAGCCGATATGAGTAGTAAAGCCATCAGTGAACATTTGGATGCTAATCGTCAATTAGCTGAACAATTGAAATTGATGGGTACACCAGCATTTATCGTTGCTTCAACACCTGCCGGACAGTTTAAAGCAGGTAGTCAACCAGCTTTTGTTCCAGGCGCTATTAGTTTGACATCGCTTCAAGATTTAATAAAAAAAGCAGCGTCTAATTAATGCTAATGTTTTTGTAGTGACTTGCTTTGAATGACGTGCTGGAAAGTTACGGCGTCTTTTTTAGAAATGTAGGTTGGGCTCTGGCCCAATATTCAGGATGTAGCCTGGGTGTAGCGCAGCGAAACCCGGGTTCCGCTTTGCTACACCCAGGCTACGAGTTAGTTCCTTGTGTTTGGCAGCCCTGGTCAAATGCTCGGGATGATGTCCCTGGTGGGTACGGAGTTTTTAATAATGCAGGTTGGCTTTAGGCCCAATCTACGATTGTTTTGACGTGATAACTGGTTGTTTAATGAATAAAATTCATACTTTTCAAGATATAATCCTTAAACTACAACAATTTTGGGCACAACAAGGCTGTGTTATTTTACAGCCCTTGGATCTAGAGATGGGGGCAGGGACGTTTCATCCCGCGACTTTTTTGCGTGCCATTGGTCCAGAGCCGTGGTCCACCGCTTTCGTTCAACCCTCACGACGACCAACTGATAGTCGTTATGGTGAAAACCCTAATCGTGTCCAGCATTTTTATCAATTCCAAGTCATTTTGAAGCCATCGCCTATTGATATTCAGGAGATTTATCTCAATTCCTTGCGTGCCTTAGGTGTAAATCCTTTGGTCGATGATATTCGGTTTGTTGAGGATAATTGGGAATCTCCGACCTTGGGTGCTTGGGGATTAGGTTGGGAAGTCTGGCAAAATGGGATGGAGATTTCACAGTTTACCTATTTTCAACAAGTTGGTGGCCTAGCTTGTAAGCCAGTTACTGGGGAATTGACATACGGGCTTGAACGTTTGGCTATGTATTTGTTAGATGTCGATAATTTATTTGCATTGCCTTGGAGTGAGACACCTCATGGCGTAGTGACCTATGGTGATGTGTTTCATCAAAATGAAGTGGAGATGTCGGCATACAATTTTGAGCATGCTAACGTTCCTATGCTTTTTGAGCATTTTGATCAATATGAAGCCGAGGCGCAACGATTATTAGCACTCCAACTGACCTTGCCCGCTTATGAAATGGTCATTAAGGCCTCTCATGTTTTCAATTTATTAGATGCTCGGAAAGCAATTTCAGTGACTGAGCGACAACGAACTATTTTACGTGTTCGACAATTATCCCGTGCGGTTGCACAAGCCTATTATGAGGCGCGAGAAGCGCTTGGATTCCCGATGTTAAAAAATGGTGTTGAACATGGTGAATGATTTCCTATTTGAGTTAGGTTGTGAAGAGCTTCCTTCCGCAGCTGTTTTGGCCTTATCGACGGCATTAGCTGCAAAAATAGCCGAACTATTTAACAAAAATGGATTAACTTTCGATACCATTACTCCTTATGCAGCACCTCGACGTCTTGCTTTATTGGTTACGCAATTGGTTGATGAACAGCCAAAACAAACCATCTCACGCAAGGGGCCGGCATTATCCGCTGCATATCATGCAGATAAACAACCGACTCAAGCTTTACTCGGTTTTGCGCGTTCGTGCGGCGTTGAGGTTAATGATTTAACCGTTGTGAATACGGATAAAGGTGAATGGTTTTTTTACGAGGCGAGTGTTCCTGGAAAGCAAACGATACAACTATTACCAGCAATGATTAAAGAGGCGCTGGCAACATTACCCATTGCAAAGCCCATGCGATGGGGGAATTCTGATGATCCATTTGTGCGCCCGGTTCATTGGTTGGTCATGTTATATGGTGAGCAGATCATTGAAATGACTCTGTTTGGCGTTAAGTCTGGACGCCTCACTTTTGGTCATCGATTTCATCATCCGGAGGCAATTTCTCTTGATCGTCCTGCCCAATATGAACCAGCATTATTGGGGGGCAAAGTGGTTGCTCACTTCATGAAACGTCGTGAGCGCATTGTAGAGCAAATTGCACCCTTAGTTCATTCTATCAATGCTAAGGCTGTGATGTCTGATGCGCTATTGGATGAAGTAACCTCCATTGTAGAGTGGCCTCAAGCGTTGCTCGTTAAATATGATCCTGTTTTTTTATCAGTACCTAAAGAAGCATTAATTGCCTCGATGCAATCTCATCAAAAGTGCTTTGCCGTAACAGATACACAAGATCAGTTATTACCCTATTTTATTGCCGTCAGTAACTTGGAAAGTCTTAATCCACAACAGGTGATTGCGGGTAATGAAAGAGTGATGCGTGCACGATTAAGTGATGCGGCCTTTTTCTTTGAGCAAGATAAAAAGCAATCTCTTGAGGCGTTTATATCGCCAACTAAAAATGTGTTATTTCAGGCAAAACTGGGAAGTATTTATGACAAGACCGCTCGTATGCAGCGGGCCATTATGGGATTAGTTAAGCCTCTAGCGCTTAATCAAGATGAGGCAACTCGCGCTGCCGCGTTAAGCAAATGTGACTTGATGACGGGGATGGTTGGTGAGTTTCCTGAGCTACAAGGTTTAATGGGGCGTTATTATGCCATAAGCTCTGGTGAAACTGATGCGCTTGCATTGGCGCTAGAAGAGCAATATTTACCGCGATTTTCTGGAGATGATTTACCGACGAGTGCGTTAGGCCTTGCCTTATCCTTGGTTGAGCGTTTTGATACCTTGGTCGGCGCATTTTCGATGGGAGAAAAGCCAACTGGAGTGAAGGATCCGTTTAAACTACGTCGTCATGCATTGGCTGTTGCCCGTTTATTGATTGCTTCACCGATTTCATTATCATTGTCTGAGCTGATTGCTCGAGCTAGTGCGACCTATGAAGGGACCTTGGCATTGGAAAAATCTTTGTTACCAGAGTTAAAGCCGTTCATCCTTGAGCGTTTACCCGCTTATTACGAAAGTCAGGGTTTTGCAGCGGATTTAATTCAAGCGGTTCAAGCAAAGCAGTCAGACTATCTAGATGATATGGACAAGCGCGTTCGCGCATTGGCTCCCTTTGTGCAACGTCCTGAATGTGTCGCATTAAGTGCTGCGTGTAAACGAGTGAATAATATTTTGCATGCGGCTGGTCTTACTAATCCAACACCTACGGCTGTTGATGAGCAATTATTTCAAGATGATGCGGAAAAACAATTATTTGCTGCATTGGCCTCTATGGAAGTGATTGTTGCAAAGCATAATGCTGTTAATGATTATACCGCTTCATTGACTGTATTAGCCGATCTTCGTGACATTGTGGATTTGTTTTTTGAAAAAGTGATGGTGATGGTGACTGATCTTCAGATTCAAAAAAATCGTCTGGCGTTATTGCAGCGCCTACAGCATTTATTACAAGGCGTGGCTGATATTTCTCTTTTGTCCGCATGATGGCCTACAAGCTTGCTATTGCTTTTGAGGGTGCGGCGCAACTTTTAAGAGCTCAGCAACTTGCGCAGCAATTAAATCTTCCTATTGATAATCACGCGTCGGCTCGTTTAATCGTGATGGAAAATCATTTGGCATTAAAGGTTGAACCATTTCAACTGATGCATATTGATTTTAATGCTCAAACCTGGCAATCACGGCGTGATGCGGGTAAGCAGCAAGCATTGGTTCGTGCATGTAAGCCACGTGATGGAATGCTTATCATGGATGTGACGGCCGGATGGGGCCGAGATGCTGCTGTTCTAGCGAGTTTTGGAGCTAGTGTTGTGATGTTGGAGCGAAATCCAGTCATGGCCGCTTTACTCGTTGATGCGCTTGCGCGACAGGATTTGCATTCACAACGTCAATTAAAATTGAAGCTATTACAAGTTGAGGCTATCGATTTTTTAACCGCCTTACCTGAAAAAGATTATCCTGATTTAATTTACTTAGATCCGATGCATCCTACACGCCAAAAATCAGCATTAGTTAAGAAAGAGTTTCAAGTTTTGCAGCAGCTGATTGGTCCTGATGCGGATGTTCATGATTTACTCGCTATCGCTCGACAGCGGGTCAAGCATGCTGTGGTGATGAAATGGCCAGTTAATGCCGAAGCTATTGCGAAGCCAACGCATGTTATCAAAGGAAAAACAGTTCGATTTGATGTTTTTATGTAACTGCTCACCCCAACCTGTATTCTCAATGTCCCGCGGCTTGTCCGCGAGATCCATCATTCTATTTGCATCGCTGGATCCCGCGGACAAGCCGCGGGACGTAGGGAGAGTATGAGTAGTTACGTTTATATATAAGTAACTTGCCCTAGGCTTCAATACTTACGTCCCGCAGACAAGCTGCAAGACGTTGGAAAGCGGGTAGATAATTACCTGTTTTTTAAGTTAGGGCGGTGCTATGGGTGTTTCCGCTGCTGTAGGGGTGTCATCCCTACCTTTTGTGATAGCTTTAAATTGCTCTTTGAACGCTATATTTAGATTATTTCGTTCGGTTGGATCCGCTTTAGGGTTTATTTTTGGATCTTTTAACTCGGCGTATATTTTTTGAATTTCTTCAGCGTCATTTTGGGCTAATTGTAAATCCTTAGGATGTTCGTTGAATAGTTCTAATAATTTATCGCCGGTATAAACTGTGCCATTAAGGTTAATCGTGATGTCTTCATGTTTAAAACCAGAGCGTAGCGCTTCAGTGTATGCTTTTCGTGCCATTAAATTAGCATGAGCTTCATCTTTTAATTTATATTCCTCTTCGCGAATGGGTACATTAATCTTAAACAAAATCGTGTCGTTCCCACATGCGCGAACAGTTTGTGCGAGAGTACGCATGTCTTGTTGAATTCTGTATTGTGGATTTTTTAGTATCCCGTATCGAGTTGTTGAAATATTAAGAGAGAAGGATTTACCATCTTTACTTTTGTTAATTGTATTACCAGAAAGGGAGATAATGTCATGTAAATTTTCTACCTTAATACCCTCGAATTGCGCAAGGTCTGGATTAATAACGACCTGATTCGCAAGCATCAATGGACCACTCTTTTTTTGAGCTGCTATTGCCAGAAGAATATCCGCTTGCATCTTCTTGTTTGTATTATACCATTCATTCACAAGCAGGATGCGTTGAATCTCACTTTGATTCGCTTTGTGAATCGAAATCAGCTCGCCATTGACTTGTTTTTCAAATTCGTCAGTTTGTTCTTTGTGGCGTTCTGTCAATTGGGATTTTAGTTGAGCTGGTGTAAATCCAGCAGCTTCAACTTTTTTGACAAAATCAGGAATTGCTAGTTGGCTGTCTAGGGCTGCCATTTCACTGATATGTTGGCGCTTGATTGCATTGATGGCATAAGATTTTGCAATATGAATTTTATCAGCAACCGCGACGATGCTAAAGTTAGGAGGAGTTTTTTTATCGCCGATCAGTGCATTGATTGTGTCGATACGGGCTTTAAAGTTATCAATAGCTTGTTCGGTTGCGGGCTGGAGTTTTAATATCTCTTTAAGTTTATTTTTAAAGTTTTTCGCCTCTTTTTTTCCGGCTTTTTCTTTGTCTATACTATCAAGCAAATCAACCTTTTGAAGCGCATGAAATTGTTTGGTCGCCGATTCACCAGATTCTATTTTATCTGGCATACCGATACTGAGACGTAGCTCGGTAGATACTTTTCGGAGCTCATTAGGCGTCAAACCATGAAACACCTCAGTATTACGCCCTAATGAACCTTTGAGACTGTCTGTTAATGCTTGCCCGATTCCCATAATAATCCTCGTTGAGATACGCTATGAGTAAAGTATACACTAATTTTATTAGAGAAATATTAAGAAAATACTACAATAGGGCTTTCCCAGGACGCACCCCCTACCACGCTGGAATAGCGGCATCGCCAAAATGTTTTTTGGCGGCCAACTGAACTTCGGGCGAATTCATCGCCTTCACGAATGCGGCTAATTGTTGTTTTTTAGGGTTGTCGTCACGTATGACAATGAGATTGGCGTATGGTGAATCTTTGCGCTCTACATATAATCCATCTTTAGAGGGTCTAAGTCCGGCGGGTAGTGCAAAAGTTGTATTGATAACCGCAGCATCGACATCTTGTAATATTCGGGGTAGTTGTGCAGCGTCGAGTTCTTTTAATATGAGTCGCTTGGGATTATCTCGAACATCCGCTAAAGTTCCGTTGCTGTGCTTATTAAGAGTAATCAGACCCGCTTTACTCAAGAGCAAAAGAGCACGCGCTTCGTTGCTAGGATCATTGGGGATTGCAATCACGGCTTCATTCGGCAGTTTAGAGAGGGTATGATATTTTTCCGAATAGATAGCCATCGGATAAATAAAGGTTTTACCGATCACTTCGAAATGGTACCCATGAGCTTTCATTGCCGCTTTTAGGTAGGGAAGATGCTGGTAAATATTAGCGTCAATGCTGCCATCCTGCAACGCTTCATTAGGTAGATTGTAGTCATTAAATTCGATAATTTTGATAGATAGACCATCACGAGATTGCGCTACATCTTTGGCTATTTCGACGAGATCACTTTCTGGTCCAGTTATCGTGCCAATGGTTAATGTTGAAGGTGATGGCTTGTTACATCCGACTAAGTTTATGCAAATAATGAAAGATAACAGTATAAAACGCATGATTTAATTTCCCTTATGAGACCATTTGTCCCCGATCATTTGTATCAGCTGAACAATGATAATTAATATGATGATCGTAGCGATCATGACTTTGGCATCAAAACGTTGGTATCCATAGCGAATCGCTAAATCACCTAACCCGCCACCCCCCACTGTCCCAGCCATTGCAGAGTAGTTCACTAACGTAATCGCTGTCACGGTGATGGCTTGGATGAGCGGAGAAAGTGCTTCTGGAAACAAAATATGACGGATCATTTGCCAGGTACTGGTACCCATTGAGAAACCTGTTTCAATGAGCCCTTCGGGTAAGTGTTGGTATACATTATCAACGAGACGTGCAAAAAACGGGGTAGCGCCGATAATTAGAGGCACAATGGCGGCATGAATCCCAATAGAGCTGCCTACAATCAATCGGGTCAGGGGAATTAATGCGACCAGTAAAATAATAAACGGAATAGAGCGCGAGATATTAATGATGGCTGACAGAAAACGCGCTAATCCTGGATGTGGTTTCACTCGTTTGCTTAGAAACAACAACGTACCTAGCGGAAGACCTAGCATTACCGCGCCTAAGGTGCTGATCACAACCATGTAGATGGTTTCAGCGGTTGCTAGACCAAGATCATAAATGAGGGTCAGTGACATAACCAAGATGCTCCACGATTAAATTAGCCGCCTGACATCGCATGAGAAAACGCGATTGTAATTCGGGGTTGGCATTGAGTTCAATGACTAAGACACCACAGGTTACGCCATCAACGCGATCAATATTAGCTAATAAGATATTGATATTTAGATTGAGTTCGCGGCTAGTATTACTGATAAATGGCGCTGTTGCAGTATCACCATGGAAATATATACGGAGTAGGGGGTGATCGTTCTGAGCATTGGGCGACAAATGGCGTTTTAGGCATGATGGCAGCTCTGGGGTCAATTGGGCATATAACATCTTTCTCGCTAAGCTATGTGGATTTTCGAAGACGCCGCGTAATGAGTTGACCTCGAGCAGTCGTCCCTGTTCCATAATAGCGAGTCGATGGCAAATGCGCTTAACGACATCCATTTCATGGGTGATTAATACAATGGTAATACCAAATTGTTCACTGATTTGTTTTAGGAGAACTAAAATTGATTCAGTGCTTTCGGGATCTAAAGCAGACGTTGCTTCATCGCAGAGTAGTATTTTAGGGGAGCAGCTCAGCGCCCTGGCAATCGCAACGCGTTGTTTTTGTCCGCCACTTAATTGGGAAGGATAAGCATTTTGTTTATCGCTGAGGTTGACTAATGTGAGTAATTCGTTAATTTTCTCTCGAATCATTTGTTCAGGAAGCTTTTGGATGCGCATCGGAAGCGCAATATTGTCGTAGACAGTTTGCGAGTGAAGTAAGTTAAAGTGTTGAAAAATCATGCCAATTTTGTGGCGCGCTTGACGTAGCTCCTGATGGCTCAGGGATGTAAGGACTTGATTATCAACAATGACCTCACCTCGATCGGGGCGCTCTAGTAGATTGATTGTGCGTAATAGCGTAGATTTCCCTGCGCCACTTTTGCCGATAATGCCAAATATTTCACCTTCTTGTAAAAAGAGATTGATATTATCTAAGGCCACAGTGTGACCGAAGGATTTGTATAATCCGGTGAGCTCAATCATGCGTTTCATATTAACAGAGTTGATTTTTGCTGAGTTTATCAATATTCGAGAAAGAATGGAAACGCTGAAGACATAATATTCTCTTAAGCTTTCTCAGTTAGGATTCATAGATTTTTTTGTAACGCAATATGAGAGGTTGTTTGTGCCAAGAATATCTTACTGGCGTGGTGTAGTGGGTGCGGAAGCCTTAATTGCCGATCACCATGAAAGTCTTCTTAAATTGTTGAGTGGGACATATGCCGCGAATGATTTAGAAAAGTTACGTGGGAATTATCTTATTTATAGTTTACGTTTGGGTGGCAAAGCAAGACTATTATTTACTACGCTGACTATCGCTCATGTGAAATACATTCATTTGCTGGAGTATTTGCCGGATCATGAGTATACGCAAAGTCATTTTTTGCGGGCAGGTGTACTACGACGTTATCTCATTCAAAATCAGGATACATTCGATGATGCAACTATTTTTACTTTTGATGTGTTGGCAGAAACACCTGATGAGTTGCGTGCAGAAGAGGATGACGATGAAGAAGAGTTAGGCCTTGCTACCCCCCCGGTTGCTTTAGATTATTTCAATGGCCAATTTATACAATTGAGCCCTATCCAATTGGAGGCCGTAAGTCTTGATTCAAAACTTTTAAATGGTTCCCATTTACCTCAAGGTGAGGGAGTAACGTTTCCTGCCCTCATTTCTGGGCCTGCAGGTTCAGGTAAAAGTTGTGTGTCACTGATACTGATTGAATCATTCGTCCAACAAATGCTCCAGCATCTTCCTGCCGAATTGGACGCACCAATGCATATTGCCTATGTTGCAAGTTCTACACGTTTAATCAATGAAATGCAAAGAGAGTGGTGTGAACGTCCTATCTCAAAAAATTTGCCACCGATGATACAGATTCATTTTAAGATTTATGACGAATTGATGATGGTACCCGGCAAAACCAAAGTTGATCAAGCGTATTTTAATCAGTGGTTTGAACTGTTTGGTAAAAAATTTCATTTGGATTGCACGTCAGATATATTGTATCAATCCTTTCGACTGTGTTCCGGATTCACAGAAGAAGGTTATTCGCAACAGAGTAAGCGTCATGTTTTGCTTGCTGAAAGTGAAGCTGGACGGAAGACCATTTTCACTATGTATCAGCAGTATCTAAAACATTTAGGGGCTCATCAGATCTATGATCCTGCATTTGAAGATACTCAGGGTGAGGCGCAGTATGCTTTAATGGTTGTTGATGAAGGGCAAGACTTGAGTACACAACAGCTGTACAATTGTTATCGTCTGACGCAAGCGCATCGCTTTGTTGTGTTTCGCGATAATCATCAAAGTTTATGGGATGAATATTCAAAAGAGCCGTTTTTGAAGTGGATGTTTCATCAGCATGGACTTTCTCATGCTGTGCGGCAAATTTCACTAGAAGGAACGTACCGCTGTCCAGCAAAGATAGCGCGTGTTGCCAATGTTTTCTTATTAGCAAAATATGAGCTAACAACTGGGAAACAAGATCTATTTGAATGTGCAGAATTAAAATCTGTCTTGAATACAGAAGGAGAGCAGGGGAAGGTTGCATTGATTCAACCTAGTGAACTAGCTCGTCAGCCATGGTTTCAAGAGGATAAAAAAACTAATTTTGCAGTTGTCACCTTGAAAGAATATATTGATGAGGCAAGACACCTATTTAAAACTGAGCTTGTTTTTGATATGGCTCAAATCAAGGGTTTACAATATCCAGAAGTAGTTGCCTATCGACTGCTGTCCTCTCCCCATTTTTTAGCGATCTGTTCACGATTACCTGATGTAGTTGTAACAAGTGCGCCTAAAAACAGACCGAAAACAGGACGGGGAGATTTTACAGTTGGTCCGGTATTTCATCAACCGTATACTGGAATGACGCGTGCCTCTCGTTCATTGGTGATTGTTGAAGAAGAAACATTAGAAAACCAAAAAATATTGTTTCGTTTGAGACAAGCGATGCTTGAACCAGAAATAGTTAAGGATCATGTGGCGGTTGAAGTAGCACCAACATTGGAAACAAGTTGGTTAGAGGAGGCTATCAAACAGTATGAGTTGGGTAATTATCGTGTTGCGGAAGGTATTGTTCAATCAAGATTAACTGTATCGGAGCAGGAAACTTATTTATGTCGTACAAAGGTATCAGCGAAGGTGGCTGTACCAGTCATTTTGCGTCCACCCATCGTAAAACCGGCTCAAGCAAGTGCTCATCGAGAGTCTCCTCCGCCTAAAATTCAAGCGAAAATTGAGCCATTGGTACAATTCGAGCCATTTGACGTCTTAAGGGTGAATTATACGCCTGATACATTACTGGCATTTTTCAGGTTAGATTCTTCTAGTTTACAATTGAGCCGTAATAGTAAATCAAAGAAAAAACAATCTGTTAGGATACTTGATTTGATATTGCTGAATGATAATCATGCCCAAATATTCATTGAAGTTTTTTTGCGACATGCTGATTTGAAAGATAAAATGCTTAAGATCTTATTTGGTGTCGCTAATATGCAAGCGAAAAATACCTATTCTGCATTGACTGTACAAACAAAAACACTGTGGATTTGCACTTTGTTGGCGCATGATACGAAATTATTAAAAAATGAGATGATTTTTGATTGGATCAAAATGCTTATGGTCGTTAGTCCAGGCTTATTGCATTGGTTTACGCGTTCAGAATTACATGTACTTTATTTTCAAGAAGTTATTCATATGGATCCGAGCCTCTTGCGTCTTATACCTGCTGAATTTTGGGCTCATAGTGATTCAGCTGAGCCAAATCTTACTCCTTTTCTAAAGTTTATTGATACAGAAACTGGCGTGAGTTTGTTGTATCGATATACGAAGTTGGCTCCGATGTTCTTTAAAAAATTGCCGGATAATATATTACAACTGCCTTTAACAAAAAAGTCAGGTGCTAGAGAAAATTTGACACCGCTATATCAGCTAGCCTCTTCAAAAAAGGGTATTCAGTTATTAACAAATTTGTTGTCCAAACATTCGCGTCTATTTAAAACCAGCATGGTTGCTTGGGGGCTTGCTCTGACGCCGAAAGCTCAAGAAGAAGCTTATAAATCAGCTTTATTTCGGCTTGTTGAGACGGACGAAGAACAGCAGTTTTTGAATGCCATGTTGAATTTAACGCCAGAGATTCTAAAATTAATTCCCTGTAGCGTTTGGGCTGCGCCGGTCATGGTTCATGAGGATATGAGCCGGACTATCCTGAGCATGCTCAGTAAGGGTAGTGATGGTGGGGTAAAACTCCTAAAGTTTTTGGTTGAAGCACAGATCCCAGGGGTTATCAAAGGTATTGCTTTAACGGCTGGATGGAGCATGGTTCATCGTGAAACGCTTTTTTTACAATTAACGTCGCGAAGTATTGGTCATGAAGTATTACTCAGTTTAATGAAGAACAATCCGGAAGTATTGCTTGAAATGGATCCTGACGTGTGGATGAGGCCACACTCCTCTACGACCGATGAATATGTTAATAATACAGCTTTATCTTGGCTCCTTTCATCAAGTAGCGGACGAGCGGTATTTTTAGAAATTCTTGAAAGTTTCCCGCAAGTATTTGCCAAAATACCGAATAAAGCTTGGAGCCAACCCTTGCTCACATCAACAGGTCAGTTTGTTAATTATACCCCATTACTTTGGATATTGAGACGAGCTAAAGATATTAGTTTTGTAGAGGCGCTATATAGAAAAATACCCGATGTGTTTCGAAAGTTTGCTCCAGAAGCCTGGGGTTATCCAACAACCGAAGCATCGGGCCTTGAGAATACTAGTGTTTTATATTATATGTGCTCGTCGCCTTTGGGGATTGAAATTTTGATTGATATATTAAACTTTGACAAAGAAATTTTTCGTGCAATCCCCATAGAGGCTTGGACAAGAGCATTAGGCCCTTCGGCTGGTACATTATTCAATGACACGCCTATCTGTGCTTTAGTGCGAGGTGAGGGGGGAAGAGGGATATTTTTCCTGCAGAGATTAATTGAAATATTGCCTGAGGTGGTGCCTCATATGGATCCAAGTGTATGGGGCCGAGCTTTATGTGCAGCTAAAGGCGAAGAGACAAATTTAACACCGTTATATGATCTGCTTTGTTATGTTGATTGTAGTGATGCTTCTGACTGCTCTGAAGAGAGTGAAAGCACCAAATCTGAATCTGAATCTGAGTTTGTAACTGACTATCAAGAGCCAGACAGTTCTGTTTGGGTGGTGTCTAGTCAGGCTGATCAAGAAACAGATCAATCTCCTCGTTGCCTGACCGAAGCAGACGGCATGGGGGATCTTGCTGATGAATCTGGATCTTCTGTTGCTACGGAGCTAGATGATGGGCAAATATTTGAAACGAAGCCCGGTATTGCATTTTTGCTATCTTTACTACAACAAGCTCCATATATTGTTGCTGCGATTCCTCGTTCTGCTTGGATAACGTCGGTTGGAGAATTTCCAGGTAATACGGTATTGTATCTGCTAACCACAGTTAAGGCTCATAAGCTATTTATTACGTTAATCGATTTATTACCGGCGTTAGTTTTGTCTTGGCCAGAGGTGGCTTGGCGACAACCCAAAATGTGGGCGAATAATTTTGCTATGAATAGCCCATTAGATTCTTTGTTTACTGTAAATACAGCTGATTCGATAACCATTCTTGAGTTTTTAATGACTCATACGCCATGGTTTTCAATTGAGGATAGGGAAAGATTCAAAACGCTGTGCAGCAAGGAAACCATGCTTTCTAAAGTTGGTTTTTTTGCACAGACTACGTGTGATTCTGACTTGCAAAGTGATCTAAATACGCATCCTGATCTATCTTAGAGTATTGAATTACAGTCTGTTGACGCCATGGCTGAATTATTTTTTTGACAGTCGTTGTGTTGGATTTTTTTTGCCGAAGGTGTTATTGTTTTGATCTCTAATGTTTTTTTAAGTGCATTTATGATAGTCGGAAAATGTAATCAAGCTGTGCTGGCTAATCCTTTTGCTGTGAAGTTGAGTCATTTTGATTCCCCGCATGAAAAAATTTTGGCGCGCTTTCGTCATTCGGCGCATCATGCAATTACTGAAAAAGATTTAGTCGTATTAAAAACTTTTTACGAGCAAACCAAACTACAATCCACCCAATTAGGTCTATTATATCAGTCTTTGAGTTTTGATCAGTTCATTGAGCGCTTAATTAAAAAAAGATATGACAAAGCTTATTTAGACGGTCGTCAAATCTTCGGAAGACAATTTACAGATCATCATGATCCTCTAAAACAATTCATGCAAAATCATATACCAGAGGGTAGTTCGCCTGAGTATTATCGACGAAATCTACTCGAGATGATTGGAACAAATGATGATACATATCATATTTATACCGAGTATTTATCACTCGCTGAGTTAAGTGTTTCTGGTCTTGTCTTGATGATGACCACCGATGCGGTGTTAGGTCGGGGTGCAAGAGGAATATGGAAAACAGAGGATGCTCAAGTTGCCTGGTATGATGAATCAAAACGAACGGTGTTTTTTGAAGAGCAGTCCATAAATAGCACATTCGCAGCGGTATTTTCTTACCCTGCGGCAATTGAATTTAGAAATATGGCTTCAGCGAGTTGGGATACCGTATATTGTGTTATTTCTGATGATGAAAAAGATGAGTTGTGGCACCGTCGTTCCTTAGCATTAACTAATCCCGCATTAGGTGAAACATTGCATGGTCTCTATGGTGGACGAAGTGCATTGAGTTTCAGAAGCTATGTTGAGGCGGACACTGATCGAAAAAAGAATGTGAAAGATTGGTATGGGTTCGTTAAAAATGGAAAGAACTATTTGATTTATATCCCTGCCTATCGTGAAAAAATGAGTCGTATTTTAACTCAAATCATTTTAGCTCATGATCATAGTATGGCTAAGCTAGGGTTAGGTAAAGTGCTTAACTTAAAGGGCTTGTCTTTTGGAGCCTTTGGATTAGGTTTGTCACATACACCTTTTTTTGAGGAAAAATTAGTTGAAATATTGCAGGCCTTGCATCCTGAACTGGCACCACGAATAAAATATATTCGTTTTATTAATCTTATCAATGTCCCTTCTCTTTTTTCAGAAGTGGATATATTGCCAACGCAGCTGCGTGGTATTTCTGAGATCGTGAATGGGGTGCAATTGAGTGTGAATTGTATGGATCCTACTGCGCGGTATATTGTGACAAAGGATCATGTTGGTTTCGGTACCCCTGAATATGAGGTAGGTGGTGTGGTTTTTTGTGGTGATTCTGCAACTTATCCAGGTAATGAAGCTAGAGTTTGTTCTCGGCAGTCTAATGGCATGGTAAATACTATTGGTTCAGCCCCTGACAGTAGCGATGCTCCAGCACAAATTTATGCTATGGCGCAACCTACAGCCTTTGATCCGAATGCTAATCCTGTTATGTGTCAGCAACGGGTGGTTTTATCTTCTTCTGGACCACATATTGAAGAAATACCGCTTCCGGCATTGGGTATTTCAAGAGAGTCAGTTTTGCAACTCAAGGAAAGTCTGGGTTTAAGTCAGCAAGTCAAGCCAGCGGCTGTTACCGCTCCTGTTTTATCTGCTCCGCCGAAGATAGTATTGCAGCATCCAATTGAACCGGTAATTAGCTTGTTAGTCGAGGCATTGCAACGTTATCAATCACAGCGGTTGCTTGAAGGAGAATACTCCGAGCATGCGTGGTTTCCTTTTTTTAAGGGTGGGTATTCTAAGAACCAAAAAATCAATGCGGTAAAATGCTTCATGGATATGTTAAATATCGGTGGCAATCCTGGGCAAATAGATCATCATATTAATGTGTTGAGACAAGGTCGATTAGGTGCCTGTATTCGCAGTGTTGCAAAAAGCAGTTTTCAGGTTTTTTTACAGAATAATCCAGCTGAACTCGAAACCATCAGAGATCTTACTCGAAAAGATACGGTGCGTGCATTGATTCATTATATTAAAAATTATCGTTCACAAGCATTAGCCAATTCACAGTCTAGTCAGCTCCAAGAATCCTCGATTGCCTAGGATCTTTTAATCATCATTCTAAAAAGGTAGTTGGCTTTGGCCAAAATAGTCAATGGTCAACATACGATACAACCGGACCGTTAGGTATGATTGGCTAAATCAATATTTATTCAGTACGATTGCTGAAGTACAAGAGTTTGCTACTCGATGGCTTTGGTCTTAAAACGATGAAAGACCTAATATGGCTATCGGTGGTATCCCACTAAGGCAGAAATTAGCTTTAGTGGCTGCTTAACCCTCTACTTTTGATGTCAGTTAAAAATGGGGGGATTACACCCTACTAAAATCGAGCAATTAAATCAGTGATAAAGAGGGCTTGATTCTTGCGGCTGCCATTGTCATAAGGTGTGGCATTAAAGGCTGTTTCGTATCGTACTTCAGGTCGCACTTCGATAAATTGAGTTAGAAAATAAGTCAAACCTAGAGTGAAGCTCATATAGGCTGTGGTATATCCGGTTAATTGACCTTCAGGATCATCTAAATAATCTGTTCGGAAAGATGAAAATAATTTTTCATGAAGTTTATATTCAAGATAATTAACCGCACCAACGGATGAAGACGTCCCAGGAATAATAGGACCGCATCCGCCACCACCTCCATAGGATTTGACGGGGCCAAAATTACATGTTCCTCCTAAGGCCGCATCAATTTGATAGATGTAATAAGCTTCTGTTGCAGTAAAAAATTTTTCGGTGAAACGATGTGACCAAGTCAGATTAAATTGTTGCAAATTTTCATGATTGCCTTTGAATTTCCCCCCATTAAACGAGTTCATTCCCCCCCAAAGGGAGTCATTATTACTATCTGAAATCCAGCGCAGCAGAGCTTGATAGGTTGGAATGCTTGCTGCGTTGGTCCATGGTGCGACATCATTACCACTGTGTAGTCCTAATTGAACAGTCCATGTGTCATTTAATTTAATGGCTGCATTGATACCTGTCTGAGTATAAGCATCATAGGTAAACATGAGTGAGTGTGTCACTAAATAATTTTGAGGGGCTAATTGGGCCTCAATGTCGACAGGGGATATATATCGTCCCGCCGTGATGAGGAGACCTTGGGCAATAGACGGGATATAAAGTTGGGTGTAGGCTTCTACGGGATCATATCCATATAGCTCATTATGCTCGAGTAACTGGCCACTAAAATATCCCTGCGAGGTTGTATAGCGATAATCCATACCATAGATATTAGATAGGCGAAAACCCCAATCAATCGAATGGGTTTGGACAGTATCTGGGACGCGTTCAATCCTCAATACGGCTTGATCAAGCTCTATGTTATTGGGAACAATCGTATAAGAGAGTGGGATATTCGAGTGTTTTGAGGAGCTGGCATTTACTGATGGGTTGATCCATCCATAAATTCGAATTTGATCATTTTTTAGTTGGGGCAGTTTGTCCCAAATCGCTTGGTTTAATGGGTATATTGGGTCAAGATTGGGTACGCCAATGGTGGGCCCTAAATATTCTGTGCTAGGAAAAACACTGTCGTATGGAGCAGGTTTGGCTCGTCTATTTTTTGACTCAACTCCAAAGGCACTATTTTGACAAATGATAGTGACGATTAGAGTACAGCTGAGGAGTGATAATTGTTTGCCCTTTAACAAGGTGCTGTTGCGAGTAGTTATAAGGCTTGAATTGATTACAAAGTCCATTTTTTTTCTCTAGCAGAGTTTTAGTGGCTTGCTTAATTGTTGGGCCAAGGCCCAAACGACTTGTCTGATCTAGGCTGGGACTTGGCCCAGCCTGATTGCAAAGACCACAGAAACGTCGGCGGACCAGTTTAATTCGATCCTGGTAATTATCCGCCGACTTGTTTTCGTTGGTTATCCAGTTTCATTCTTGCTTCCTGAGCGAGTTGTAAGCGTTCTTTTTCCTTGGTGATAACCTCAGGGGGGGCTTTAGCTACGAAATTATCATTATTTAATTTACTTTCAGAAACAGCAATATCTTTATCTAATTTACTGATTTCTCGGGTCAAACGATCTAACTCGGCTTTTTGATCAATTAAGCCCGCAATAGGTATTAAGTATTCGATAGAATCAACTACGGCGATTGCTGATGCCGGAACTGATGCATCTTCAGTGAGAAAGTCAACAGAGCTCAATTTGCTCATGGCCACTAGCAGCGTTTGGTATCGTTGGATTAGTATTTGACACTGCTCCGTAGGATGTTTGATCAGCAAAGGGATCCGCTTGGCAGGTGAAATACCCATTTCACTGCGAATGGTACGGATGGCTTGAATCACCTGTTGTAACCAGACAATTTCTTTTTCTAAGGTCTCATTAATAAAGTCTGGTATGATTTTCGGGAATTCACTTTGCATAATACTGTCGGTGGTTTGGCTGGTTAATTTACTAACACGTTGCCAAATTTCCTCAGTAATAAAAGGCATAATGGGGTGTAATAACTTAAGCACCTGATCCAATACATGAATAAGTGTACGACGTGTACCGCGCTTCATGGGGGTTAAAATGGTATCATCATATAGAATCGATTTAGATAATTCTAAATACCAATCACAATACTCATGCCAAACAAAGTCATATAGAGCATTCGCCAATAAATCAAAGCGATAGGTTTCGATGTGTTGATGTGCTGCATCGATGGCATGTTGTAATCTCGATAAAATCCATTGATCAGCCGTGCTATATTCGAATGCCCCATCACCAAAATCGCCATGTTCTGCTTCTGTGTTTTGTAGCACGAAGCGAGCAGCATTCCAGAGTTTATTACAAAAATTACGATAGCCTTCAACGCGTCCCATATCAAACCGAATGAAACGACCGGTAGAGGCAAGAGAAGCAAAGGTAAAGCGAAGCGCATCGGTTCCATAAGCGGGAATTCCATCGGGGAATTCTTGACGGGTTGATTTCATGACAGATTTTTGAGCTGACTCAAGCAGCAAACTATCGGTTCTTTTGGCTAAGAGGGTTTCTAAATCGATGCCATCGATGATATCAATCGGATCGAGCACATTTCCTTTCGATTTAGACATTTTTTGGCCTTCACTATCGCGTATCAGGCCGGTAATAATGATGTCATGAAAGGGGATTTTGCCCGTAAATTTGAGACTCATCATGATCATGCGAGCGACCCAGAAGAAGATGATATCAAACCCAGTGACTAATACTGAGGTTGGAAAAAATTGTTGTAGAGCGTCGGATCGTTTCGGCCAACCAAGGGTTGTAAATGGCCATAATGCAGAAGAGAACCAAGTATCTAAGACATCTTCATCTTGTCGCAGCACTAAATCATCAGGTAATTGATGCTTAAAGCGAACGTCATTTTCACTATAGCCTACATAAATATGACCATTTTCATCGTACCAGGCAGGAATGCGGTGGCCCCACCAGAGTTGTCGACTAATACACCAATCTTCGATATTTTCCATCCATTGAAAATAGGTTTTGGTCCAATTTTCAGGGTAGAAGCGTACTTCTCCAGTTTTAACAACGCGCATTGCAGGCTCAGCCAGCGGTTTTGTTTTCACATACCATTGTTCGGTAAGAAGAGGTTCAATAATCGTGTTAGATTTTTCGCCGCGGGGAACCTTCAGTTTATGGGGTTCGGTTTTAACCAGTAATTTTTGCTCATTAAGATCAGCTAGAATATGCTCTCTTGCAACAAAGCGATCAAGACCTTGATAGGCTTTGGGTGCGTTTTCATTGATTGTAGCTTGTTTGGTGAGGATATTAATAATGGGTAATTGATGACGTTTACCCATTTCATGATCATTAAAATCATGAGCCGGTGTAATTTTGACGCAGCCGGTGCCAAAATCTTGATCAATGCTGTCATCAGCGATAATCGGAATAGTTCGTGAGCAAAGAGGCAATTGCAACATTTTGCCGATTAAGTGTTGATAACGGGCATCGTTGGGGTGTACTGCAACAGCAGTGTCACCGAGCAATGTTTCTGGACGCGTGGTGGCGACGGTGATGCTTTCTTCGCTATCAATAACGGGATATTGGATATACCACAAATAGCCGTCCTCTTCTTCTGCGATCACTTCTAGATCTGACACCGCGGTTGCTAAAGTGGGATCCCAATTAACTAAGCGCGTTCCCCGGTATATAAGGTTTTCTTCGTAGAGTTGGATGAAGACTTTTTGCACTGCTGCAGATAAGTCTGGATCCATCGTGAAGCGTTCTCTGGACCAATCGACTGAAGAACCAATACGACGCATTTGCTCAGTAATTTGGGACCCAGATTTTTCTTTCCATGCCCAAACATGTGATAAAAACTCATCGCGAGTCATATTTTTTCGGAATAGATTTTGTTTCTCGAGTTGTCGCTCAACAACTAATTGCGTGGAAATGCCAGCATGGTCGGTGCCTGGTTGCCATAATGTAGGGATTTGCATCATGCGATGATAGCGCGTCAAAATATCCATGAGGGTATGTTGAAATCCGTGCCCCATATGGAGGCTACCCGTAACATTAGGTGGGGGGAGCATGATACAGTATCCTGGTCCGTCACCTTGGGGTTCAAAGTAGTGGTGAGTTTCCCAGAATTTATAACAGGCTTGCTCGATATCGTGTGGCGCGTATGTTTTATCCATAATCCAATTTTTGTTAGGTATGTTAAAAAAGAAATGCATTTTAACACAGTCTAGAGGACTCGCAAGACGACATCTTGTTTGTTGATCCGCAGAAATATCTTCAAGGGGATGAATAGGCTATACTTTGAGTAAGATGCAGTTGTTCTTATTTAACATATTGAATCAACGGAAGGGATATTAACATGAATAATTTTATGGTTACTGTATTAGGCATTGTTGTTGTATTTATTGTTTGGATGGTTGGTGTCTATAATCGATTAATCGGCTTAATTGAGGCGATTAAAAATAATCAACGTCAAATTGATATTCAATTAGACCGTCGTTTTAAAGTTTTTCAGTCATTAATCGAAACAGTTAAACAATATATGGATTATGAGAAAACCACCCTGAAAGATGTTGTGGCTTTGCGAAATCAAGCACAAGCAGCGCAAGCAAGTGGTGACGAAAAAGCACGAATTGCAGCCGAAAATGGGATATCAAAAATTGCCTCAGGACTTAGTGTGGTATTTGAACAATATCCAGATTTGAAAGCAGGTCAAAATGTTTTGCAATTGCAAGAGGAAATTGTCAATACCGAAAATAAATTAACCTATTCTAAGCAAGCCTATAATGACAGTGTTGAGCGTTATAATGCGAAGAAAAAATCATTCTTTGAATCGATGATAGTCGGCTTGTTTCAGTCTACCTTGAATCAAAATTTTGTGTATTGGTCTTTGACTGACGAGCAAATTAAATCAAATGAGAATTATACCGTCAAATTTTGATAAGGTGTGAATGAATATGGACACTTTATCTAACTATACGACTTCAACTGGCGATTGGCGTGAAAAATTGCGCCAAAATGAGCGTCGAACACGAGGTGTCATTTTTTTATTTATTCTCCTTTACCTCATTGTTGGATTGCTGGTCGATGTGTTCTTGCTTATGGGTAGGTATCCTCAATTATCCATTTCGCAAAGTCTTTTGTTGTTGGTTACGTTTCAGGTTCCACCCTATGGTACGCTCCTCATGATTGGAATTGCGGCGGTTTCTCTATTGATAACCTATTCAATGTATGATCGATTGATGTTGTTAGGGACTGATTATCATGAAATAACCCCTGAAACAGCAGCGACGCTTCAAGAAAAGCAATTGTACAATGTCGTTGAAGAAATGAAGGTGGCTGCGGGATTGCAGTATATACCCAAGGTTTATGTCATTGAAGCAAATTACATGAATGCATTTGCCAGTGGTTATAGTGAAAAATCAGCTATGCTGGCTATTACTCGTGGGTTGATTGAGAAACTTGATCGTGCTGAGTTGCAGGCAGTCATGGCGCATGAGTTAAGTCATATTCGACATCATGATATTAAGCTAACATTGACAGTTGTGGTATTAAGCAATCTCATCTTAATGGTGTTGGACATGTTGTTTTATTCGATGCTGTATAAGCGTGAACGTCGTGATAATAATGCTTTATTCGCAGTGATCATGATATTGCGGTATGTTCTGCCGTTGCTTACTGTGATTTTTGCGCTGTTTTTAAGTCGGACTCGCGAATTTATGGCCGATTCCGGAGCGGTGGAGTTAATGCGAGACAATGAGCCTATGGCTCGAGCATTATTGAAAATTCAAGAGGATCATGTCACGCATGCAGAAGAGTATAGTCGTGAGTATGGTCAAACAGCGCATGAGCAAGTTCGGCATGAAGCCTATTTGTTTGATCCTTCTGGCATTGATCCCACAAAATCGCTGAGCAACTTATTTTCTACCCACCCTGATATAAGTGCTCGATTAAAAGCGCTGGGCTTTAATCAGAAATAGTTATGCAGGACTTTGATTTTAGACATGGGCTAAAGTCAAAGCGTCGTTGCGAGTCGCGTAGCGGCTAATCAATCTAGGGACCTTATTTTATATGAAAGTCACTGGGTTGCTTCCCCCTTCGCTAACGCTCGGGGTCGCAATGACGACACTTTTAAATGTTATGCTAAACAAGGCCAAAGTCCAGTTATGAACGCTTTATTTGGGATGTCTGAAGGTTTTGCAAAACCGAGGTCACTTAGAGGTTGCAGAACAAACGCGCGTTCCTTTATTCGTGGATGAGGAAGGATCAATCGCGCAGAATGTATTTTCAAATGGCCAAAATATAAAATATCAATATCAATAGGTCTTGCACCCCACCGAACACGACGCACGCGGCCTTGTTTAGCCTCGATGGCTTGACATGCGTCAAGTAATTGTTCAGGAGATAGAAACGTTGCGAATTTCACAACGGTATTACAGTATTTCGGTTGGCCTCGGCGGCCCACGGCCTCATTCGGATAAAAGGGCGCTATGGCTAATAGGGATGAGCTCGGTATTTGCTTGAGGTACCGAATGGCCAAACGAATTTGGCGCATAGGACAATTTAAGTTACTTCCCAGTCCTAGATAACATATATTCATGTTTATTTGGATTGGTGTTTTGGTTTTTTGATGTTCTTGGTGATCATCTGTTCTCTTTTATCTTCCGAGGCATCCTGAAAAGCAGTCCACCATTCAGCTAAGCCTTTTGATTCATCACCCATTTCGGCGCGTAAACAAAGAAAATCGTATGCAGCACGAAAACGGGGATGCTCAAGTAGGGTGTAAGGACGTTTACCACTGCGCTTTGCAAAACGAAATTGAAGTAGCCATATTTCGCGCATCATTTGTGTAAAGCGTTTGGGAATAGCGACAGCTGCATTTTGTGCAACAATCACATCAGACATTGCTCTTTCTAAAGCAGCCAAGGGCGCGATTTCTTCAGCTTGTTGGATTGCTGCAGCACGCTCTTTTAAAGGGAACCAGAGTAATACTGCGAAGAAAAATGCGGGTGTGACAGGTTTGTTTTCGCGAACTCGACGATCGGTATTGTCGAGGGCTTTAATTATCAATGCATCAACTTGCGATGCTAAAGGACCATTGTATAATTCGCTGGTTGGCTTGAATAAACGTGCAAATAGGCCGTATTTTAATAATAAATGATAGGCACGAGTGACTTCACCACAGAGTGACAATTTAACGACTTCGTCAAATAAACGAGAGCTGGGAATATTTTCAATGAGATGACTCATCGATTGAATGGGTTCTTCGGTTTCAGGGGCTAGGGTAAAATGTAGTTTTGCAGCAAAACGGATGGCACGCAACATACGAACAGGATCTTCTTGATAACGAGTTTTTGCATCACCTAAAAGGCGTAATACTTTTAGGTTAACGTCCTTGACTCCGCCGGTAAAATCGATAATTGAGGAATCAGTTAAATTGTAATAAAGCGCGTTCACGGTAAAATCTCGGCGCCACACATCATCTTGTAAAGATCCATATACATTGTCGCGCACTAGCATACCGCGTTCATTGGTAATTTGATCATCACTTTCGGTGTCATCGCTGCCACGAAAAGTAGCTACTTCGATGACTTCACGATAAAACAAAATATGAACCAGCTTAAAACGTCGACCAATTATGCGCGCATTGCGAAAGAGTTTTTTAATTTGGTTGGGTGTCGCATTCGTTGCAATATCAAAATCTTTAGGTTGTTTTCCCAGCTCGAGATCTCTCACGCTGCCACCAACGAGATAGGATTGATATCCAGAACTATTTAAGCGATTTAATACTTTGAGCGCATTAACGCTGATATTTGTTTTAGAGACACGATGCTGACTGCGTGGAATAATATATGATGCGTCGATAGGTTTTTGTTTGGATCGTGAACGACGAAGCAGATTTTTGATAAAATTTATAATTATATTCACCTGAGATTAATGGATTTTGTATAGATTATATCCGACAACCCGTTTAAAGTGAATGGATCGGATAATTTGAGGCAAGGCATTATGAATTTATTTGATATTTTATTGAGTTTATCAGCACTTATCGTATTAGAAATTATTTTAGGTATAGATAATCTTGTCTTTCTGACAATATTGACCGAGAAATTACCTAAATCACAACAAAAGAAAGCTAGACGTTGGGGTTTGACGTTTGCTTGGTTGACGCGATTGTTATTATTAGCAACGGCTTGTTGGATGGTTCGCTGGACTAAACCCTTGATGGTGCTATTCGATCATGCTTATTCAGTCCGAGACTTATTCTTACTAATAGGTGGATTTTTCTTATTTACCAAGGCAACCCAAGAGATTCATCATGAGGTCGTTCAACGGCAAAATTCAGCAACCTTAAAATCTCATCCAACAAACGCCACCAGGGTGTCATTTCGCATTATTGTGACGCAAGTTGCATTAATGGATATTATTTTTTCGCTAGATAGCGTGCTCACGGCGATTGGTTTAACGCAACGATTTTGGGTGATGGCTCTTGCTATTACCTGTGCTATTTGGGTGATGTTATATGCGAGTGAGCCGCTTAGCCATTTTATTGGGAAATATCCAACAATCAAAATGTTAGCATTATGTTTTTTAATTCTAATCGGGATGGTTTTGGTCGCAGATGGTTTTGGGTTTTATATTCCACGTGGTTATGTGTACTTTGCAATGGCTTTTTCTTTAAGTGTGGAGATGTTGAATTTGGCGCGAAATCGCGATTCTCATTAAAGGAGTTCTTATGTTATGGATTAAAGCGTTTCATATTATTGCGATGGTTGCATGGTTTGCGGGTTTATTTTATTGCCCTAGGTTGTTTGTGTACCATGTTGATGCAAAAGATACGTTAAGTGACGAGCGATTTCAGGTGATGGAACGTCGTTTGTATTATGGGATTATGTGGCCCGCAGCTATTTTAACAACGTTATTGGGATTCTGGTTGATGGAATTTAACTGGGTATATTATAAGCAAGCCGGTTGGTTTCACCTGAAGCTGTTATTGATTGGGGTTGTTTGGGGATACCACTGTCTTTGTGGTCGTTATGTGAAGCGATTTCGTCAGCATCAAAATAACAAAACAGCGTTTTATTATCGAATATTTAACGAGGTTCCAACATTATTATTGATTGGGATTGTGCTTTTAGTGGTTGTGAAACCAATCTAGTTTGTTGGGCCGAGGCCCAACTAGCTGATTTCTATACGATCTCGATCATTTCGAAGTCTTCTTTGGATGCGCCACAATCAGGGCAGAACCAATTCTCAGGTACTTCACTCCATAACGTACCGGGCTCAAGGCCATCTTCTGGCCAACCTAGCGCTTCGTCGTAGACAAAGCCACAAATCACACAAATATAACGTTTATAAGATTGCATAACATTTCACACAGTGGTTAAAATGAGCCAAATTTAACCGCAGTTTCATTAATTGTAAAGGGTTTTACTATGAATCATTCTGAAGAATTATTCCAAGAAGCACAAACGATGATCCCAGGTGGTGTGAATTCCCCTGTTCGAGCCTTTAAAGGCGTAGGGGGTTCGCCCATATTTTTCAAGCAAGGGAAGGGCGCTCATTTAACCGATGTTGATGGTCGAGATTATATCGATTATGTCGGTTCTTGGGGGCCGTTGATTTTAGGACATTGTCATCCAGCTGTTATTGCAGCTGTCACAGACGTGTTGCAGCTTGGGATGAGTTTTGGTGCTCCGACTGAGCTTGAGTTGCAATTAGCTCATGAAATTATTGAGTGTATGCCTTCAATTGAGAAAATTCGTATGGTTAACTCAGGCACAGAGGCGACCATGACAGCGATCCGTTTAGCCCGTGGCGTAACGGGGCGGAATAAAATCATTAAATTTAACGGATGTTATCACGGTCATAGCGATAGTTTATTGGTTAAGGCAGGTTCGGGCGTGTTGACTTTGAGTATTCCTTCAACGCCAGGAATTCCTGCGAGTATTGCTGAACAAACGCTTGTCGCGAATTTTAATGATTTAGAGGAAACAGCACGTCTTTTTGAACAATACGGTGATGATATCGCTGGGGTTATTGTTGAGCCGATTGCAGGTAATATGGGCTTTGTTTTGCCGGATCCTGGATTTTTAAGTGGTTTACGAGCACTCTGTGATACCCATCAAGCGCTATTGATTTTTGATGAAGTGATGACAGGCTTTCGTGTGGCTCTGGGTGGGGCGCAAAGTATCTACAAAATTACACCTGATATGACTACCTTGGGTAAAATTATTGGTGGCGGTATGCCGGTAGGGGCAATAGGGGGTAGGGCGTCTGTGATGTCTCACTTAGCTCCAGAGGGCCCGGTTTATCAAGCAGGGACATTATCTGGAAATCCACTGGCTATGGCTGCTGGATTAGCAACGTTGCAACAACTTCGTCAGCCTGATTTCTATGAACAGCTTTCCAATAAAACAGCTACATTGATTGCTGGATTATCTGAAGTGTGTCATAAAAATAATGTTCCATTTTCAGGCGCTTCATTGGGGGGGATGTTTGGATTTTGTTTTAATGAGAATCAAAAGATTCGAAATATTCAAGATGTGGCAGCTTCTGATGAAACCTTATTTCGTAAATTTTATCATGGTATGTTAGCTCAGGGCGTATACTTAGCACCATCTATGTATGAAGCAGGATTTGTTTCAAGCGCCCATACAGATAGGGATATTCATCAAACGCAACATGCCGCTGACGTCGTGCTGTCATCTATCGCCCCGTTTCCGGGGTGAAGGAAATTATTTGAAGGAGTTAGGTATGTTGAATTCTGATGCTCGAAATTTTACCCCTGCGACCCGCTGGAATACGTTTCCAGCGGGTACTCGACCGTTATTAGCAATTCAATTATGCGCCACTTTAAGTTTCAGTGTGTTGTATTCTTCATTAGTTTTATATATGACTGGCGAATTAGGTCTGCCGGCGGCATTGGCCAATAGTATGACGGGTGTTTTTGTTGCCTTAAATTTTGCGCTCCATTTACTCACGGGATATTTAGGCGGACGATATTGTTCATATCGTGCGCTTTTTATGTTGGGTATGGTGGCGCAAACATCCGGTTGCTGGTTGTTGGCAGGTCATGATCCCGCTTATTTATATTTGGCTTTAGGCGCTTTTTTGATTGGATCAGGGATCAATAGCACGTGTATTAACTGCATGTTGACGCAATGTTTTGCCCCAGATGATAAGCGTCGTGAAACGGCCTTTATTTATAATTATGCAGGTATGAATTTGGGTTTCTTTATTGGATTTAGTTTAAGTGGTTTTTTCCAATTAACCCATCAATACCCGCGTTTATTTATGTTAAGTAGTATGGGTAATATTTTCGCTTTATTGTTTTGTTTTTATCATCGTCGTGTTTTAGCTGATAAAACAACACGCTTTGCGGCACGTGATCCGCTCAGTCAAAAACGCTGGGCGACGCTGATTTTTATATTGATAGCCTGTATGCCTTGGGTGTTAAGTCAATTACTGCAATTTGCTGATTTATCAAATAAAATAATTTTGGTCATCGGTGCGTGTATGCTGTTGGTGGCGATTCATATGGGTAGGAAGTGTGCTACGCGTCATGAACAGTTAAAAATGCAAGCATTCATTGTCTTGATGGCGGTTGCTGCTATATTTTGGATGTTATTTCAAATTGGGCCGATGGGCTTGGTGCAATTTATCGCACATAATGTGGATCGTCATTGGGTATTAGGGACGATACCGCCGCAGTGGTTTCATAATACGAATACGGTTTGTATCGTCTTCGGTGGTCCTTTGCTGAGTTGGGGGATGACCCGTCTACGTGCACGTGGAATTAACGTTAATGCTCCGGCACAGTTCTCAATAGCTTTATGTCTAATTGGATTGGCATTTGTGTTGCTGCCTTGGGGGATTGCTAGAGCAGATGAGTTTGGTATGGTTAGTCCCGGGTTTGTGATGAGTTGTTTTGCCCTGCAGGCGATGGGCGAGTTGCTTATATCACCGATTGGTTATGCCATGGTTGGTGCGTTGGTGCCTGAACTATTGCAGGGGGTGATGATGGGCATGTGGATGCTGATGAGTGGTATTGGAGCTACTTTAGCTAGTTATTGCTCTAATTGGATGACGCATGGTGTCAGCTCGGTTGATCCTTTATTAACTAATGCGGGTTATAGTTTTGTCTTTTTACGTTTGGGGTTGTTGGCGATTGCTACGGGACTATTGTTAATGGTTGCAGTACCCAAAATTAATCGCTGGATCCAATGTAATCCGTCTGTCGATAATGATCTTGCCGAAGATAGCCTTACACCTGTGACAGAATGAGCCATTTATCAGAGCCCATTTTGACCGCGAAGCTGGCATGGCGGGATGGGGTTCCTTATTCAGAGTCATTTCAAGATATCTATTATTCTAAAGATGTTGGCTTAGAGGAAGCGAGACATGTTTTTTTGCAAGCCAATCAATTGTTCGCTCGATTTGAGGCTTTGAGGCATCAGGAAAAAAAATATTTTGTGATTGCTGAAGCAGGTTTTGGAACGGGTAAGAATTTTCTTTTAACGGTAGAGAGTTGGCTGCAACATGCGCCTGTTGATGCCGAGTTAATATACTACAGCGCCGAGCAATTTCCTTTATCTTTGACTGACTTACAGCAATGCTTGGCCTTGTGGCCAGCGTTAAGCGAGCTTGCAGGTTCGTTAATTGAGCAGTATCCCGTGTTAACGCCGGGGTTTCATGTATTGCCGTTTAACGGTGGACGCATACGTTTGGTGTTGATGCTTGGTGACGTTGTCTCCATGTTTCAACAACTATTGCGTTGTGGTGATCCGCTCTTTGAGCCAAGTATTCGCTCCTGTGCTGTTGATGCCTGGTATTTAGATGGCTTTTCACCGGCTAAAAATGCAGTGATGTGGTGTGATGATTTGTTTCAAATCATGCGGTTGTTATCTCATCAACAAACCACGATTTCAACCTATTCGGCTGCTGCGATCGTCAAAGAGAGATTATTATCCCACGGTTTCACGTCTGAGAGGGTACCTGGGTTTGCTTCCAAAAAACATATGCTGGTTGCCCGTTTTGATACAAATTTTCAGAGTCCAGTACGACGTAGTCGATTATTAAAGACACCTTGGTATATTGCACCCGTTGTAGATGTTCCATCTCGCAAAGCGATCGTTATCGGTGCCGGATTGGCGGGGTGTTTTATCGCGCATGATTTAGCGCAGCGTGGCTGGGAGGTGACTGTATTTGATGAGCATGCCAGTCTTGGACAAGGTGCCTCCGGTAATCGGCAAGCAGTACTATATCCGCAATTTTCAGCTTATCATTCGCCACTGATTGCCTTTATGTTATCGGCCTATTTGTTTGCTCAACGATTTTATCGGCCGTTGGTTGGTCAAGCGTTTGATGGGTGCTTGAATGGCATGTTGCAGTTGGCGACAACGCCCCGTGAAATAGCAGCCCATGAACGTTTAGCATCCTGGTTAAAGTATTATTCAGAGTTAGGACGATTTGTCGATGTGGATGAGGCGAGTCAATTAACCGGGTTACAAATGAAATCTGGCGGGTTGTATGTTTCTCATTCGGGCTGGATTGATAGCCAATCGCTATGTGAATTCTTAATAAAACATCCTCGTATTCGTTTTCGTGGGCGACAATCTGTTGATAGTTTAAATTTTTATGACAATCATTGGGTTATTCATGATGATGCCGCACCTGTGTTAGTGATTGCTAATGGCTATGCTGCAAATCGTTTTGCAGAGACCCATTGGTTGCCGATTAAAGCGGTCGCTGGTCAAATGACTTATTTCAGATCGAATGCTGTCAGCGAGCGATTGCAGATCCCTGTATGTGGTGAAGGGCATATATTACCGCAAAGAAATCAGACTCAGGCTTTTGGGGCGACTTATCATTTGAACAGCCACTCGTTTACCCCTCAGGTCATCGATGACCATGTTAATGCTCAGCGATTGCAAGCTCTACCGATTGATTGGGATTGGGATTTACAACCTGTGGATCATTGGGCAGGTATTCGTGCGGCCGCACCAGATTATTTACCCTTGGTTGGACCGGTAGCGGAAGTTGAGTCATTTAATCAAATTTATAGGGGGTTGGCTGCAGACTCTCGACATTATATTGCTGGTTTGGCCGATCATTATCCGGGGTTGTATGTGATGACTGGGTTTGGATCACGGGGCCTGACTACCATACCGTTGGCGTCTGAGCTTTTAGCAGGATTAATTCATACTGAACCACCAACTTATCCTAATAGTATGCTTGCTACTTTGTCACCATCGCGATTTTTACGACAAGGCCTGATATCTCGTCAAAGCTGAAGGTTGCCTTCGATGTGTTGACGTGATAAAAATGCATTTCAGCCTGCTTTTGTATTTTCTTGTCTTCCAAGGAGGGGACGATGACCGATTCCAAAGGAAAAAAGCTTCGCAGCTTAGCTTTTCAAAACACCCCCGTTCAATTATTGGGTACCATCAATGCTTATTCAGCGATGTTAGCTGAATCAGTTGGCGCTCAAGCGATTTACTTATCCGGGGCAGGGGTTGCGAATGCCTCTCATGGATTACCTGATTTAGGGATGACCAATTTATCAGAAGTCCTAGAAGATGCGCGGCGGATCACGGATGCCTGCTCATTACCTCTTTTAGTCGATATTGATACGGGCTGGGGACATGCTTTTAACATTGCCCGTACGATTCAATCGATGGAAAAAGCGGGGGTCGCAGGGGTGCATCTCGAAGACCAAATCAATGCCAAACGTTGTGGTCATCGACCCAATAAAGCCATTGTTTCCAAGCAAGAAATGGGTGACAGGATTAAAGCTGCCGTGGATGCAAGAGTTGATGCAAATTTTGTGATCATGGCGCGCACAGATGCTTACGCGGTTGAGGGCATGGAGGCTGCGATTGATCGTGCCGCCTATTGTGTTGAGTTAGGCGCGGATATGATTTTTCCTGAAGCGATGACAACCTTAGACGAATATCACACCTTTTGTGCCCGGATCCAGGTTCCTGTTCTTGCAAATATTACTGAGTTCGGTCAGACCCCATTGTTTACGCGTGATGAATTAGCTGCTGTTGGGGTTAAATTAATTCTATATCCTTTGAGTGCGTTTCGGGCGATGTCACAAGCCGCATTAATGACTTACCAAACGATAATACAACAAGGTACCCAGCGCGATATGCTGCCCTCGATGCAAACACGTCAAGCATTATATGAAGTTTTGGGCTATGAAGCGTATGAGAAAAAATTAGATCAATTGATGGAGACGCATGATGAGTGAAAATAGCGCTGGTTTAGCGGGGATTAGTGCGGGAGAAACCGCCATTGCAACGGTGGGCAAAGCAGGAAAGGGATTAAATTATCGCGGTTACTCGATTGATGATTTAGCTGAAAAATCAACTTTCGAAGAAGTGGCTTATTTACTCCATTATGGTTTGCTACCTACGCAAACTCAGTTAGCTGATTACACGGAAAAATTATTTAATAATCGTTCATTACCTAACGTTTTAAAAGAAGTTTTAGAGCGGATCCCGGCGACAGCGCATCCTATGGATGTGTTGCGGACAGGATGTTCAATGTTAGGGACCTTAGAGCCAGAAAAGAATTTTTCTCAACAATATGACATTGCTGATCGTTTATTGGCAATGTTTCCTGGCATGTTGTGCTATTGGTTTGCTTATCATAAACACGGCAAAAAGGTTAGTGAGTTTACCGATGAAAAAACTACCGGCGGCCACTTTTTGACCTTATTAAAAGGCTCTCGGCCATCTCAATTAGAAATCGACATGATGAACGTCTCACTCATTTTATATGCTGAACATGAATTTAATGCTTCAACTTTCGCGGCTCGTGTGACGGCAGCGACTTTATCTGATTTTTACTCTGCAATTACATCAGCGATTGGTACTTTGCGGGGGCCGTTGCATGGTGGCGCAAATGAAGCCGCTATGGAATTGATCGAGCAGTTTAGTTCTCCTGATGATGCTGAAGATAAGCTGATGGTGATGTTAGCCAATAAAGCTAAAATCATGGGATTTGGTCATCGCGTATACAAAGATTGTGATCCGCGGTCGGACATCATTAAGGTTTGGTCTAAACGGCTTGGCGCAGCAGCTGGTGACCTTTTGTTGTACAACATTTCGGAACGTGTTGAGACCGTGATGCGTCGGGAGAAAAAGATGTTTCCTAATCTCGATTTTTATAGTGCATCAGCCTATCATTATGCAGGTATTGATACGCCATTATTCACACCAATTTTTGTGATGTCGCGTATTACCGGTTGGTCTGCGCATGTATTTGAGCAACGCGCGAATAATCGTCTTATTCGCCCATCTGCAGACTATACAGGGCCAGAGCCAAGAGCGTATGTTGAAATGAGTCAAAGGGGTTAAGCGTCATGAGTGCCTATGTTGAAAATAATGTGAAGCCTGATTATGACCAAGTCATGATTGATATTGCTGATTATGTGTTAACACCACAAGTTCCACATGATGCGGCTTATGAAACTGCGCGACATTGCTTAATGGATACGCTAGGTTGTGGCATGTTAGCGTTGACGTTTCCTGAATGTACGAAATTATTAGGCCCTGTTGTACCTGGCGCGGTATTGCCTGGCGGTGCGCGCGTGCCGGGCACGTCATACGAATTAGATCCAGTGCAAGCCGCATTTAATATCGGCACCATGATCCGGTGGTTAGACTTTAATGATACTTGGCTAGCTGCAGAGTGGGGGCATCCTTCGGATAATTTGGGTGCAATTTTAGCTGTTGCTGATTATGTTAGTCGCAATGCCATTAAGCATAATACACCACCCATCACGATGGCTCATGTATTAACCGCTATGATACAAGCGCATGAAATTCAAGGTTGTATCGCTTTAGAAAATAGTTTTAACCGTGTTGGTTTGGATCATGTTGTTTTAGTTAAATTGGCCAGTGCGGCAGTCGCTGCAAAACTTATGGGGGCCAATCGGGAGCAAATATTAAGGACCCTGTCACAAGTTTTTGTTGATGGTCAAAGTTTACGAACCTATCGACATGCGCCTAATGCCGGCTCTAGGAAATCATGGGCCGCAGGTGATGCAACGGCTCGGGCTGTGCGCTTGGCATTGATTGTGCAAGCAGGTGAAATGGGATATCCCAGTGCGTTATCTGTACCTAAATGGGGATTTTATGATGTCTTGTTTCAAGGTAAGCCTTTTCAATTTCAGCGACCATATGATAGCTATGTGATGGAAAATGTCTTATTCAAGATCGCTTTTCCTGCAGAGTTTCATGCACAAACGGCCGTAGAATGTGCTGTCAAATTGCATCCTCTCGTAAAAAAACGTTTTGATCAAATTGAAACGATTGAGTTGATTACACATGAGTCAGCGATTCGCATTATTAGCAAGCAAGGTGCGCTTCACAATCCAGCAGATAGGGATCATTGTTTGCAATATATGGTTGCGATTGGCTTGTTGTTTGGTGATTTACGTGCTGAGCATTATGAAGATGAAACGGCGAATGATCCTCGCGTTGATACTTTACGAGCCAAAATGCGGGTGACTGAAAATGAAGCTTTTTCTAAGGATTATCATGATCCGGATAAGCGATCAATTGCGAATAGTATCCGCATTCATTTTACGGATGGTACACACAGTGATTTGATAACGGTTGAGTATCCTATTGGCCATTTACGTCGACGTGATGAAGGTATTCCGATTTTATTACAAAAATTTGAGCGGAATATTAAAACACAATTTGATGATGAGCAGTGTGCGGATATTATTGCAGCCATGTCAGATACTAATCGATTGATGATGATGCCTGTGGTTGATTTTATGGCATTATGGGTTAAATAATCGCGAATTGAAGTCGTCATCCAGAGCTGTGCTCGGGATGACGTATAAAAGAGTTAATTTGCCTTGTTCCTTAATAATGTTGCTGCTTCTTCGCTATGAGCTGTCGTAAACTTTTTAGTATACGCATCCAGTTGTTCCTTTGTGGCCGTTCCTTTTAATGCATTCAAAATAAAGGGAAGTATACGCTCATTTAATATCTCAGCTGACTTATTTTCTTTGTTGAATATGGGCTTTAACACGTTTTCAGCAAAGCGCATACGTTGGCTTGCTGGAATAAGATAAATAGCCCATGCTAGGAGATTACTATTGGATGTTCGGGCTAAAAGCTCACCCTGAGAGTTGGTTTTTACCCAGTCGATAGATTGGTCCGCGATTTCTTTGTAGCGGGCCATAAATTGATGGACTAATTTGTTGACTGGATCTTCAGGATCTTTGGGGGTAGGTAGATTGAGAATGGGCATTAAGAACTCAAATCGCTCGACAGGCTCAATGGACCAATGATGCAATTGCTTATAAAACTCATCTAATAATTTAATTCGCTCTATTATCGGCAATGAATCTAATAAAATACTAAGACCTTTTGGATTGATCCATTTAAGGTGTTCCATGTTAAATGTGAATGTTTCTTTAGGAAAATATTGCGCATGGCTTGCAAGGACGGCGATCCATTGATCAGTCATCCATGAAAGAGGACCATGATATAATTCATTTTCTAAACCAGATTTGCACAATAAATCAATAAGAAAACCGTATACGTTAATCTGATTGAGAAAGCTCATTTGTTTTTCTCTGGCTGCCTTGAAATATGCAGTGGCTTTTGGATAACCTGTGCCGATAATGGGGGATTTCATTTCAGTACATAGCCATTTAAGTTGTGCTTTTGCTTCTTCATGATCATAAGTCTCAATATCTTGGAGTGAGGCAAAATAGTTAATGAGATTTTCGATCTCTTGAGGACTTAATGATTCTGCGATTTCAGCTGAGCCAGGAATGGCAGCGGATCTAGCCTCAGCTCTGGCTTTTTTGGTTTGTATTATATGATTTAAATGAATTTTTGCTGTCGGAACGCGATAGGGATTATCTATGCAAAATTGAACTAATATCATATCACTCAAATCATTTTCATTGGTTAAAACTGGTTGCGCGCCAGCTTGGCCTGGGACCATATTTGCTGGGGTGCGATAGTAACATTCACCTTTATTTATGCGATACCAATTTAACTCACCAAGTTTATCTTGTAATAACAGCATGGCAGCACGACGAAGTTTGACATCATCTAAATGATGTACGCATTGAACGAGTTTAATAAACTGCGCTTCATCGGTGATTGAGCTCAATTCTTCGTTAGTTTCACAATAATGATAAAATAATTTTTCACGGTCATCGCTTGTTAATACCTTGAGCGCTTGATTTAAGTAGATTGGATCAATCCAAAATAAAGTGTGCAAATGCTCATACGCGAATTTCATTTGTTGTTTTTGGGGTAGATATGAAAGCTCTACACCAAGGAGATAGCCTGCTTTTTCAGCTAACCAGGACAGTGTACCGGGCTTCCATGGCGATGCTGAAAGATAACGCTGATCGATTGATGTACCCTTTGGATATCGTGCTAATCGTAACAAGAACTCACAATGAGTTAATTGATTGAATGGGGACGGAATATTCAAATCATCGACTTGGGCAACTGATATTTTAGAAAGTCTTATTCGCACTTTTTCCTCAATGATGTCATAAACTCGTGTTTGAGAAATATTGGGTGAGCGACTGAGTGTTTCAGCCAATTCAATTTGTATGGCTTCAAATTCCTCATCATCCTGTGCTTGTGAACGAAAAGAGGGAATAGCGTCATCGTTGAAAATAGCTTGAATTAATTCATTGTCATCTATTTTTGCTAACTTTAAGTCCTCTGCCATGAGAGGGACACGTTGTTTGAAATCAATGATAAAATCAAGACGATAATCGTTCTCAAGCATAGCGAGGATTTGTTTTAACTCATCGAGCGTGAAGGCGTGATATGTGTGGGTTCCATCATCGGCACGTAACAATTGTTGTGCATAAAATAACCGCCAACTCTCAGGTAATTTAGGAATTAGCGCAATACCTTGTTTAGAATGGAGTAGCGCACGGTTGTCTCGAATGATTTCTTTGAACTCATCAAATTGATGCGCGGCGATCTCCGGTGCGACTTGAGATGCTGAGCTTGGATCAATAAGATTTAATTTGTTTGCGCCTTGAAGGAATAATAATTCAATGGCGCGTGAAATTTGTTCGAGATCTTGATATTTCATATCCGACTGCCTATTCATAGTTCATGTTGGCCGCAATTTTAACTTGCAACGAAGACTATTGCAATGTGTGCTCGCTGAATCCTATGCATTGATGGCAAATAGAGGGAATTTAGGCTAAATTATCCAGCATAGGAAGGAAGTCCAACAACTGGGTCAGCATGGAAGTTCTCGCATTTTTTAATGGAATATTGTTCTTTTATACACATGATGTATCAACGTGTGTATTTCTTGTCATCGCACTTTTTTTAAAAGCACCCAAAACAATCATTATATATTTTCTTATGGCATATGTTTGGTCTTTTTTTCATCAAATGAGTGTTGCTGAAAACGGTATGCCGGCGTTGTCAGTGATCAATCATGCTCATATTTCGGGGGAGATTATTTCGATTCCCTTTAGTGATAATAATAAAACCCAATTTGAATTTAAAATTAATCGATTGAATCATCATTCGGTTCAAACCAATGCGATGTTAAGTTGTTATCAGCATTGTCCATCATTTAAATCCGGCGAATATTGGTCCTTGGATGCCAAGTTAAAAAGACCGAGCAATCTTGGTAACCCCGGTGCGGCTAATATGGTGAATAAATTAGTGGCCGGCCATTTATATTGGTTAGGTACTATCCAAGCGCATTCAGCTCAGCTTATACGCGTTCGTCAGAATGGGGTGCCGATATCAGCATGGCGTGAAAAATTAGCCAAACAGTTTAATCATACCATTCAAGACAAGGCCGTTTCAGGCATTATTCAAGCATTAACGTTAGGTATGAGTAAACAGATTACTCGTGATGAATGGCAATTGTTTCGGCAAACAGGGACGACGCATTTGATGGTGATTTCAGGTGCACATATTGGCTTGGTAGGGGGATTTTTTTATTTTTTAGGTGAGTGGTTATGGCGACGCTCCGCTCGATTATGTTTATGGTGTCCTTCACAACAGGCCGGAAGTATTTTGGCTATTGTTGCAGGGGTTGTTTACGCTACATTAGCGGGCTTGGCTATTCCGGCTGAGCGGGCGGTGATTGCTTCTATTCTGTTGTTTAGTCAGTATTTTCTTCATTGGCGTTTTACCGCCTGGCAAGCGTGGCGCTATGGACTTTTGCTTGTATTGTTGAATGAGCCCCATGCTGTGTTGTTGCCGGGGTTTTATTTGTCATTTATGGCGGTGGCGATATTGATAGGGATGAGTCAACGTGTTTTGTATGAGGGGTGGCCAAAAATGTTGTGCTTACAGGCGGCTTGTCTTTTGGGTTTAATGCCGATGACCTTGTATTGGTTTTCTTACAGTGCCATCAATGGATTTTTTGCTAACTTGATTGCTATTCCATGGGTGGGATATATCTTGGTGCCTTTGTCTTTAGTGGCAATGTGTCTGATCCAGGTGACACCTGATTTGCCAATATTATTACCGATATTGAATGCCTTAACAAATGGGTTGTTGCATTTTCTAGCGTGGATTGATGCTTTCTCTTGGATGAATTTTTCATGGCCGCTTCATGATGCTGTGGCGATGATAGGGATGATGCTGGTTTTTACTTTAGCTGTTGTATTACCGACTCCAATCATTTGGCCAGCGCTAGGGGTAATATTGCTAAGTTGTTGTTTGCCTTTTTACTCACGTCCCCAAGATGGTGATGCACAAATTGACGTTTTAGATGTTGGGCAAGGTTTAGCTGTCTTCATTCAAACAGCGCATCATCAGCTTTTATATGATACGGGCGTAGCATTTTATGCTGGTGGGGACATGGGGCAATTTGCGATCTTGCCTTATTTGCATACTCAAGGGATAACGCATTTGGATGCCATTGTGATCAGTCATCCGGATTTGGATCATCGTGGTGGGTTAGCATCGATTGAAAAGTCGATTTCAGTCAAACAACTGTTAGTGAATGATGTTGCTTATTATCATCGGGGGCAAAATTGTCATCGATATCCTGATTGGCGTTGGGATGGTGTGAGATTCCATTTTATTTCGCTTGAAGGTCATGACCTCAATAGTAAAAATAATAATTCATGCGTTTTGAAGGTGACGACAGTGAAGGGATCGGTATTGATACCAGGTGATATTGAAAAAGAAGCAGAGGCATATCTTGTGAGTCAGAAAGCAGAAGAACTAGCGGCGTCTTTTTTGGTCGTGGCACATCATGGTAGTAAAACTTCTTCAACCCCTGCCTTTGTTCATCAAGTTGCACCACGATATGCGATTATTTCAGCAGGCTTCGATAATCGATATCATTTTCCACATCAACAAACCCTATCAACACTTGCACATCAATCAATTCCTGTTATATCTACGATAGACTGTGGCATGGTGAGTATTTATTTACCACATGAAGGCAAATTACAGTCGCCATGGTGTTTTAAAAATAAACAAAGTGATTATAGTTCTTTGATCTTTTGAAATACTAAGGTAAAATTGCTATTTTTTAGATCATAGGGTTCTTAGATGTTTCTTTCAAAGCGTTTGATGGCTTTAGTATTAACAGGTTTTTTGGGCTTTAGTAGTTTTGCTTCCTCATTTGTTGCTTCAATCAACGAGCCTTTGGATTGTGAGCATCATCAGTGTTTAGGGATTGTGGATGCAGGGAGCACGGGCTCTCGGATACATTTGTATACTTATGATTTGGATGAGCAAACCACGCCCATTCATATTATTGAGCGTTGGTCAAAAAAAATAAAACCTGGATTGGCTAGCTTAAGTCCTGACCAAACAACAATAGATGCTTATTTGAAAGAATTGTTTTCCGATGCACCGAATGTGCATTCGTTTCCAATCTATTTTTATGCTACAGCGGGTATGCGTTTATCTTCTCAATCAAAACAGGCTGGTATATACGAATCTTTAGGCCATTGGTTTGGCCAGCAAAGTCAATGGAAACTACTTGCTGTCAAAACGATTTCTGGCTATGACGAAGGTCTTTATGCTTGGTTGGCTGTTAATTATCAATTAGGGACGCTTGATAATTCGAGTTCAGCACCGGCAGGGGTTATGGATATGGGGGGCGCTTCAGTGCAAATTGCTTTTCCAACATTAGACGCCGATCAACTGAATGCAGAGGATATTCGGCAAGTTAACCTGTATGGACGTCAATTTACTGTGTTTGTGCATAGCTTTTTAGGTTTAGGTCAAACAGAGATGGCCCATCAATTTTTAAACCATAAAAATTGTTTTTCAAGTCAATATCCTCTTCCAGATGCAGGATTCGCTGAGGGTGATGCATTGTCTTGTGCGCGGGATGTGGCGGTGCTGATTAACTCTATCCATCATGTAAAGGGTACAGTAGAGCCGACATTAAGGATGAATAATGTACCTGAATGGTATGTTTTGGGTGGCGCTTCAGATATGGTCAAAAGCAAGCCATTTTCACTTTCTAGTGATGCATTGAGTGGTCAAGCTATATTGAATCAAGGTAATGTGCTTTGTCATCGCGATTGGAACAGCTTACAAGGTGATTTTCCTGGTGATGATTATTTATATGGGGATTGCCTGTTTTCTGCATATTATTATGCTTTGCTGGTCGACGGATATGGTTTCAGTGCCGAAGAAAGCTTACATACTTTACCTCCTGAATATAATGCAGACTGGACTATTGGGGCTGTGTTAATGAACAAAGGAGTTTAACGTGCTTGGAGTTGTGCTGTAATTGATATGGCGCACAGGGCTGTCTTATTTCATTTTTTTTGAACAAATAAATCTCTGATAGAGTTTATATTATTCCAAAACGTGTCATTGCGAGCGATTAGACATGGGGGCCAAACGCACAAAAATAAAGTCAAAGCGTCGTTGCGAGTCGCGCAGCGGCGAAGCAATTTAGTGACCTTGTTTTAAATAAAAGTCTTTGGGTTGCTTCACTTTGTTCGGTGCGCCACGAGGCGCACTATTACTAATAGCTGAAAGTGCTATTGGAAAAGCGGGACCCACCGCATTCCATACTTAGTCTTGGGTTTTATCGGGTAACCGATGGGATTAAGCGTAGACAAAGGAAGTTACAGGCCGTAACCCGCAAGGGTGAAGTGATTGAGCTCCGTTAAGCGAGATGAGGGTTGGCCGATGAGTTCGACGCGACAGAAGGCAACAATAAATGTAACGCAATGGGCAGGAACATTTATCAACCCCGGAGTCGGAGAGCATGGCATGTAACGAAAGTAATAGTGTGAACGTGGGAGGTCCTATTCTTTCTCACAGGGAGTGTAAGTATTGACTAACAAGTATAAAAGCGAGGAAGTCGAGACGAGGAATAGGAAGTCTGCGGTACGTAGTACTCCGAGTTTGGGAAAGCCAAGCACATGGGGAAGGTACCACGGTAATTTTACCTTTGATGAGGAAACGTAATGAGATCAACAGAGTCTCAAGTAACTACGCGAACAGAATTGTCAGAGATAGCTTGGCTATCTGCGCAGGACCTGAATCGGGAATTTCATAGTTTGATACATCATTTCAACGTGGAATCACTGCACAGCTGCTTTGATAGGCTGGATGGAAAAAAGGCCATAGGAGTAGACCGAGTTAGCAAAGATGAATATGGTAAAAATCTACGAATGAATTTAGAAGACCTGGTCGCGAGAATGAAGCGTATGGCCTATCGTCCACCGCGACCACCAAATGATGCTAGATACTTTGCGTGTGAAGATCAAAGATAAGAAGTTTTTACGATACGTAAGCAGGCTACTAAAAGCCGGGATTCTATCTAATGGTGAACTACGGGTGAACGAAGAAGGCACAGTTCAGGGCAGCTGTACCAGTCCTGCACTTGCAAATGTAGTCGCGCACTATGTAATTGACACAGGGGGACACTTGGCTGGAAGAAACGGTTGCCCCACTTATGAACGGTCCAATACGTGCATTTCGCTACGCCGATGATCTTGTCGTCTGCTTCAGATTTGAAAAAGACGCGAACAGGGTTAGAGAAGTACTGGGGAAACGCCTCGAGAAATATAAGCTCAAGCTCAATGAGGATAAAACCAAAATGGTCTCATTCTCAAAGAGCGCGATGCAACGAGGTATTAAACAAGATGCATTCAATTTTCTAGGGTTTACGTTTTACTTAGGACGGTCAAAACGAGGTGCTGTTATACCGAAACTAAAAACAGAGGGTAAACGATTCCGGTCAAAATTGAAGAAGGTAAATGACTGGGCTAGGAAAATGAGAAACAGGGCACCCCTCAAGAAAATATGGAAAACCTTTTGCAGCAAACTGCGAGGGCACGTGCAGTATTATGGAGTGAGCTTCAATAGTACACACGTATCTAGTTTTCTATTCAGGGCGGTGCGCATCATGTTTAAGTGGCTGAACAGACGTAGTCAACGGAGGTCTTTCAACTGGGAGTCTTTCGAGCTATTTATGGAACGACACCCAGTACCAACGGTGAGAGTTTACCATAAGTTATTTTAAGCTAAAGTATAGATGAGGGAATGGAGTTATCGTGCGCCCATTGCCTTAATAGGGCACGATGGGTGCAAACGAGGGAGCGGCTACAACGAAAGAAGGAACCGCTCTACTCAAACAATGACGAGATTTACATGGAGCAGCCCTGATATAGGTCATTTTGACTCTTGCACAGTCCTTCATGCAACGTTATACTTTCGCCAGCCCACCAAAGCCGTTGTAGCTCAGTCGGTAGAGCAATTGATTCGTAATCAATAGGCCCGCGGTTCGATTCCGCGCAACGGCATCAGTTTTGGCAAGGGTTGTAGCGCGTTTGTAAAAATTGGATGAGGGGTCAAGTGGCAATGTAGTGGCAATAGATAGCAACAAATGGCAGTAAAGCATACCTATTAAAATAAATCCGTGATTACCCCTATTATTTGTTCATATGTCGAAATAAATCAATTTTATCGACATAACATATGGATATGTCGATGACATAAACATATACTTGTAATATGTCGAAATTTTCTGAGTTTTTAAACATGACGTTTAATTCTAACCAACCTTATAATGAATTACCTTACCTGCCACCAAAAGCCGTACTGGAAAGCATTGAGATATTAAAAGCTTGTATTCCAGCGAGAACAGCCTTAGCAGAGCTGAAGCAGGCTGGTGAGTTACTTCCTAACCAAGGTCTACTCATTAATGCGCTGCCTTTGTTAGAAGCAAAAGATAGTTCTGAGATTGAAAATATTGTTACAACCACTGATAAGCTCTTTAAATTTGCTCAAGAAGATACATATGCGGATTCTGCTACTAAAGAGGCTTTACAATACAGAACAGCCTTATATCAAGGATTTATCGCATTAAAGGATAGACCTTTAAGCGTCGCTACTCTAGTAAGGGTATGCTCTACCATTAAAAATACCGATATGGATATACGCCGTATCCCTGGCACAACCATTGCAAACTCGACTACAAGCGAGATTATTTATACACCACCTGTCGGTGAAACAGTTATTCGTAATTTATTATCAAATTGGGAGCAGTTTATTCATAGCGAAGATGAATTAGATCCCCTTATCCGTATGGCTGTTGCGCATTATCAATTCGAAGCGATTCATCCTTTCTTAGATGGTAATGGCCGAACAGGTCGCATTATTAATATTCTTTTTTTGATAGAAAAAGGATTGCTTTCACTGCCTATCTTATACCTTAGTCATTATATTGTTCGCCATAAAAAAGAATATTATCGACTACTTGATAACGTAACGAAAAAAAATGAATGGCAAGAATGGATCCTTTACATGCTTCATGCGGTGACCCAAACAGCACAGCTTACTTATCATAAAATAAATGCTATTCGACAGTTGATAGATAACACAATTGAATTTGTACGACATGAAGCACCAAAGATTTACAGTTATGAATTAGTTAATGTTATTTTTGAACAGCCTTATTGTCGTATTCAAAATCTTATAGATACTGGTTTGGTTCGTCGTCAGACAGCATCTACTTATTTAAAAAAACTATGCGAGATAGGTGTGCTGCAAGAAGTATCTGCTGGCAAAGAAAAATTATTTGTACATCCAAAATTAATGCAGTTATTAACCAATGATAAGAATCAATTTAAAGAGTATCATTATTCAGGCTGATTCGCCTACCCAGATTTAGTCGAAACTCGCATCTCCTCCCATAAATATCATGATCATATTTTGAGCTAATTTTTATTGATTTTTAACTAGAATGCCACTTGGTTGCCACTAAACAAAACTAATATCAAATAACCTATTGAAATAAAATGATTTAATTTTTTAGGTATTATGATTTACTATCAATGGTTGCAGTTTTTTATGGTTTATTGTAGTCTCTGCGACAGGTAGGGTTGATGGCTGTCACCACCAACCCTAATCAACATTAACCGTTACGGGGCTAATGGTGACTGATGTAACTATAGCATATCAGTTGCCAACCTCCATTGTAGGAGTTTGGTATGGCATCGATAGAAAAAAGAATAACAAAAGAAGGCAAAGTTAAATATCTTGCAAGAGTTAGGTTAAAAGGGAAGCGTGCGGAGTCCGCTATCTTTGATAGGCTAACGGATGCTAGACGATGGGCTAATAGTATTGAATCAGCTATCCATGAGAACCGTCACTTTAAGACGGCCGAATCTAAAAAAAGAACAGTAGCAGAGCTTATTGATAAGTATATTGAAAGCGTACTCTCCAACAAATCTAAGTCAATGAAAGCAGCACAGACCAACCAACTTGCTTGGTGGCGCATGAAGGCTGGCTATTATGTCTTGGCTGATTTTACAACAGACGTTATTGATTCATTACGAGATGAATTAGCAAAGGGAACGACCAACCGAGGAGAAAAGAGAACGACAGCAACGGTTAACCGCTATTTAGCAGCCCTATCTCATGTTTTTACTAAAGCAGTTAATGTGTGGCAGTGGTTGGAGTCAAATCCTCTGCTTAAGATTGAACGACATTCAGAAAACCAAGGTAGAGTGAGATATTTGGATGATGATGAGCGCAGCAGGCTTCTCGAAACATGTAAACAATCCAGTAATAAACAACTTTACACCATAGTGGTATTGGCATTATCGAGCGGAATGCGTAAAGGCGAGATATTAAATTTAACTCGACGTGACGTTTTTTTAGCTGATGGTTTTGTAATTCTAGAAAAAACCAAGAACGGTGAACGGCGGCGTGTTCCAATTATCGGGCATGCTCATGACCTATTAGCTAATCAAATGAAGATACATCGTCTTGATAGTGAGTACATTTTTCCAAGCAAAAATGGAAAAAAACCTATTGATATTAAACGACCTTGGGAAGTAGCTATAAAAAAGTCCAAACTGGCCGATTTTAGATTTCATGATTTAAGACATAGTTGCGCAAGCTATCTTGCGATGAACGGGGCTACACAGCGTGATTTAATGGAAATATTAGGACATAAGACTGTCCAAATGACTAAGCGATATTCACATCTCAGTGACAGCCATATTAGCTCCGTGGTTGGCAGTATGAACGACAAGATATTTGGTGGGGTAGAAAAATAATGTTTATTACAACGGATGTTAGCTCCTCTAAAAATTATACAGAAGCAGTAGCAAGATTTAAGAATGAAATCAGCCGACAGTGTAAAGATTTTACAAATGAATCCTTAAGACTTCTGCCATCAAAATTACCCGATAAAATTCACTCAGGACAGGCTGCTTGGTTATTAGCCCTATCTTTGCTGTATAAAACCCATGCTGAAATTCCCGTGGATACTAAACGTATTGAGAATGAGGCCAAAAGTATTCACATGCTTTTAGAGACTTTTATAGCAAATAATTTTCCTGATGCTTTACTTAATAAAGATTTAGCGTGTGATTTTGACCGCTCAATTCATTATGGATTTATGATAACGAAAGCTTCCTTTATAAAGTTTATAAAAAAAACTGCAAGTTTATGTAGTTGTTTGGTTTCACAGCAGTCAAAGCAAAAAACACTTGATCGTCAACAATTAGATCAGATTGAAGGAGTAAGCATGTACCCGCATATCAGAGATCTGAATATTTTAATACGTGCCGATCAGGTTATGGCGGTTTATAGCCAAGTGTGTCTTGATAATCCGTTTAAAATTAATTTGATGAAAATAAATGAGCCTATTGATTTGATTAATTTAGCTTGGGTTTTAGCCATTTGTTCTTTAAGCACATTAAATTTTAAGGATTTAGCGCTGATAGCGCTTGAAAAAAGCATGTACAACAAATTGATGAGCATGGTTGATAATTGTGATTATGAAGTCAAAAAAAGATTGAAGCATAAATACGTTGATGAAGTTGATCCATTAAATATAACTGTTACCAAAAGACATAGTTATGTGCTGCCTTCGGATGTAGTTGTTTTTTTATTATCAAAGGATCCACACTTTACCAAGTTGTGTACTGACGCAAAGATTAATAGTGTTTGTGAAGAATTAAACAGCGTAAAGGAAGAGGAGCCCGATAATATGGTTTCTGATGAGCAGGAGTCTAAAAATAAATTCCAGGCAGATTGTTCTATAGATAGGCCCTCTGATAAGACTATCGCAAAATGTGAATTTATAGTAAAAGAGCTTGAAGAAATTGCGACATCATTTAAAACCTTGGCAATTAATCGCGAAATTTTATGGAAACAATTGAAAAAAAAATGTGAGGGTAACCCACGCTTTAAGTTAGCTGGCAAGAGTGGTACATCTATCATTGAAATAGCAACAGAAAACCAATGGAATCGAGAAGGCTTAATACATCATATGGATCATGTTATAGAATGGCACAAACATCATTACCCGCAACTTTATTCATAAAATGACTAAAATTTACCCGGATCTTCGGGGTAAACGGAAAAATCAGAATTAATCCTCAATAAAAAATCTCATCAATCATAATTCATCCTAACTGATCGCGGTTATTAGCGATCAGTCTCAACGAAACTAAACTGAGAGGTGAATTATGGCAAATCAAAACTCAATACCGTTATTGTTCACGGTGAAACAATTTTGTGAAAAAAATCCGGCTTTTACTCATGGTGGAATTAGAGATCGTATTTTTCATGCTGATACCAATGGCTTGAAAAAATTTGGTGCTGTTTTGCGTAATGGCAGACGAGTACTAATTAATGAAGAAAAATTTTTTCAATGGTTAGAGGAGTATGGAGCATGAGCACTAACAATAGCGGAATACTGACAGTCGTATTAAAAGCGTTACTTGATGGTAAAACCATAAATCGAAAAGATTATAACAATGGATCTCTTCACTCGTGGATTTCCTCTCTACGTAATGAGCGCTATATCCCCATTGAAACGGACATGAAAAACTCAGATGGCACGTGTGATTATTACATGTTTCCGGAGGAAATTGTGCGATTTAGAGAGCCTGAGCTGAGAAAAAAACAAGAGGCTGAGATGAGATTAATTGTTGAGCGTGAGAGGCAACAGAATTTTATCGATCAATTTTTAGAGTTTCTGAAACGTTTGATTGAGTACCCCTCTCTATGGGGCTACTGGGATGAGTTGCCATTTAGGCTAGTGACGATAACACGCTTTGGTTTTGTATCACCGATAACTGTTTTAGTGTATTGGAAACATCGACTAAAGAAACAAACTGTAATCATATGCGCCAACAATTTTAGGAGCTATAGTCAGATCTGGTGTATGGCAGTTTAATGAAGGTGGCGTATCCTGTTGGTTGTTCGCCAAGAACATAATCAACAATTAGGAGATACGCCGTGAGTAATTTTACGCTTAAAGCTTTTGTAGCACCAGAAGTAACAGTCAATGATCCATTAACCGAGTTATTGAGGGTTGGAGCGCGGAGCCTTATTGCGCAAGCCGTTGAAGCCGAATTGGTAGCACTGTTGTCCAAGCATGGGGATAATAAACTTCCTGATGGGCGACAGGCAGTGGTGAGAAATGGTTATTTACCTGAGCGAACGGTCCAAACGGGGCTTGGTGATGTTGATGTGCGAGTTCCCAAGGTTCGTGACAGAAGCAAAACAGGGATTAAATTCAATAGCAACCTGTTACCCCCATACTTGAAGCGTTCAACCAGTATTGAGGAAATGCTGCCATGGTTATATTTGAAGGGTCTGTCAACAGGTGATTATGGGGAAGCCCTTTCATCTCTGTTGGGCGAGCAGGCAAAAGGTTTATCAGCGAATACAATATCGCGATTAAAGAGCCAGTGGATTGATGAGCACACCGAATGGCGCAAGCGTGATTTAAGCGATAAACGATACGTTTATTTTTGGGCAGATGGCATTTATAGCCATGTCCGCATGGATGACCGTTTATGCCTGTTGGTGATTATCGGTGTCACAGAACATGGCACCAAGGAGCTGGTTGCCGTTGAAGATGGGTTTCGGGAGTCCACAGCAAGCTGGACGGAGGTCTTGACTGGATTGCGTGAGCGGGGTCTTACTTTTTCACCAAAGTTATCTGTTGGCGATGGCGCGCTTGGTTTTTGGGGGGCACTCAGTAAAGTGTATCCCACATGTCGTCATCAGCGGTGTTGGGTTCACAAAACAGCCAACGTATTGAATAAGTTGCCGAAGTCCATGCAACCAAAGGTGAAAGAAGCGTTACATGATATTTGGATGGCTGAGAGCCGAGACAACGCTAATGTGGCATTTAACAGCACCATAGCACGTTTTAGCGCCAAGTATCCGCAGGCCATGGGCTGCCTAGAAAAAGACCGTGAAGAACTGTTGGCTTTTTATGATTTTCCAGCAGAGCATTGGATTCACATTCGGACAACCAACCCAATTGAATCCACGTTTGCGACAGTGCGTTTGAGAACCAATAAAGCTCGAAACTGTGGTTCCCGCGACACCACGTTGGCAATGGTTTATAAATTGATGGAATCAGCACAAAAACGCTGGAAGAAAATCAAGGGATTCATTTTGTTGACTCTGGTTGTGAACAATGTTGAGTTTAAAGATGGGGTACAGGTAAGCGAACAGCTAGACAGGAAGGCCGCCTAATGCCGTATACCCAATTTGAGATTACACAAGGACTCTTTTTTGATATATTAGGCAAAATTTAAATGGTGTTAATAGCCGCTGGATTAGATAAAACATTTTCTAAATTCTTAGTACCTAAGTTAGATTTTTTAAAACATTTGCAAGGATCTTCATTGAAAAAATTTATTCTCATTTTGCTAATAATTTTTACAAATATCAGTATTGCTTGCACTGGATTTGGTGTTGTCACAGAGTCTGGCACGTTAACCGGCAGAAATCGGGATTATTATTATCAACCACAACGGTTTGAATTGATGATGCCAATACAACAGTTCAATAATTGGTATGAAAATAATTATAATCACAATAACAAATTTTATGCTTTGACATCAAAAAATAACGTATCGATGGGCATTAATCAAAATGGACTAACAATTATTGAAGAAGATTCTCCTCTCACAAAATATGCAAAAAAACAGAGAAGATTTCAGCAGCCAGAAAATGGTACAGCCGAGGGAATGATCAAATATGGCATTCTGCAAAACTTTAACACTATAGACGAGATCGTCCCTTATCTATCTAAAATATTTAGCGTAGCTGATCCGCAATTTTATCAAATTTCAGATGGTAAAAAATTATTAACCGTTGAGGTTGCCTATGGGCAGAATAATGCGGATAAGATTCGTAAATTTACTTACAAGATTTATTCTAATAAAAATGATTATTTTGCTCATACAAATCATTATTTAAGCTCAGAGTTTAGCTCATTGAATGATCTCAGATCGGATGAGGATTTCTTTCTTACTAGTAATAGTAGACTACAAAAAATCACTGATCATCTAACGCATGCAAAAGTGAAAAATATGAGTGCCGCAGCCAATTGGCTGATGGATACTTATTCCGATGTTGCGGGCAAAAATAGCAAAATTACATGTATGAATTCAAGCCTTTTTCGCTCAGATTTACAAGGCGTTAAATCAGTCAATCTCAACATTGGTAATGATAAGATCTTTGGTACTGTGAGTAGTATGATAATTAGTAATAATGGTGATTTAAACCATTCTTATATCTATTTGATCATGCTAGATTCTATCACAACAGATAAGAATAATAGACAGGTAATAAAGTATAGAAAATTACAAACAACTATATCTAAATTATTTTCTGAACCACACCCAAAATTTACTGAACATGCGTTTTTAAGAACCCCTGTAGTCAATGGAGTATGCAGCTAAGCGGTCTATACAAATACCATTAGAGATGTAACAAACAATGGAGTCCACTCAAAAACGGTGGATAAAAATTAGAGGTTTTAACTTGCTAACACTTGTTGTTAAGAACGTGAATTTAAAGTTGAAGTACAGATTGTTGAGCAATCAGACAGGAAGGCCGCCTAATGCTGTACACCACATTTGACAATAACTCCAATTTTAGTAAATAAACGATTACATGGAACCTTAAGAATAAAAATGAAAATAAATAGACCACAAAACTTTCAAAATTTTTTCTTCGGAATGGCTGCGCCTTATCGTTGGTGGTTCTTTGCTATGCTGTTTGTGGGTATTTATTCGTCTATCCATAGTGTATTACAACCCTATATTTTAAAAATTCTTTTGGATGCAGTAGCTCACACCGAAAAGAAAAAATTTCTTGCTGTTTGTTGGAAACCAGCATTATTGCTGATTATTCTAGGATTTGTAATTACCTGTGTATGGCGTTTTTATAATTATTTAGTTCTACAATCCTTACCAAAGATGAA
>Ga0364909_10018_pt1 | contig 86389 bp, 74 predicted proteins | sample SorcelJu500001C3_3_FD_206966 | JGI IMG/M metagenome (GOLD analysis project Ga0364909, IMG submission 206966) | Enriched cells from Trout Bog Lake Hypolimnion, Wisconsin, USA - BchlTB.June25.5000.01.C3 | ecosystem: Environmental > Aquatic > Freshwater > Lake > Hypolimnion/Profundal zone | place... | reverse complement strand
TAATGGATGAGGGGACAACACAAGCTTTGTCTGCCAGCATAATCGCTTGGCGAATAGGCGAGACATTTTTTCCACGTATCAGAAACTGGTAGCGGAAAAGATCCTTGACCTTCACATGGCCTGCACCCACAACAGGGTGGCAGAAAAAGGTTGGTGGCAGCTCCTTTTGTAGGGCTTGTAGATAGGCTGTGGCATAGGCTACCACTCTCTCTTCATCTTTTCCGACGAATAAAAACTTGACGATATGACAAAAGGGAGGGAATCCAAAGAGCTCTCTTGTGATGATCTCTTCATTGTAGAAGGCTTCATAGTCCTGTTTGATGACATTGACGATGGTGCTCTGTTCTGGCAGTATCGTCTGCACGATCACCTCGCCTGCCGTGATGCCACGCCCGGCACGCCCTGACACCTGCGTGACGAGCTGAAAGAGCTGCTCTTGAGCGCGAAAGTCAGGGATATTAAGCGCTGAATCAGCATTCAAGACACCGACAAGCGTCACTTCCGGGAAATGGAGCCCTTTAGCAATCATCTGCGTGCCTATCAAAACATCTGCTTTGGCGGAGCGAAACTCTTGTAGCAGCATCTCTAAGCTGCCTTTATGACGGGTAGAATCGGCATCGATACGCAGTGTCTTGATATCGGGAAAAATTCCTGAAAGCATCGCTTCGATCTTTTCTGTGCCCACTCCCTGATACTTGATGATCTCATCATTTTTGCAGTGGGGACAATTTCTGGGTGGCGGTGAAGAAAAGTTACACAGATGACAAGAGACATAATTTTCGCCTTTATGAAAGGCAAGCTTTGCCTCGCAGTGGGGGCATTTGATGGGCTGTCCGCAACTTTTACAAGAAAGAAGCGTGTGATAGCCGCGCCTGTTGAGAAAGAGGATCGTCTGTTCGCCGCGCTCTTTACGCTCGCGGATCTTGGTGAGAAGGAGGTCGGAAAAGGGAGTCAGCCCTTTTGCTTTTTCAAATTCGCGCTTCATGTCAACGGCGAGGATGGTGGGAAGCTGTGCCCCTTGCCGGTTCAGGAGCTTGGAAAGAGTGTATTTGCCTGTTATGGCATTGTAGTAGCTTTCAAGCGAGGGAGTGGCTGAGCCAAGCAGGCAGGTGGCCTGGTTCTGCTTGGCTCGTAAAATGGCCAGGTCGCGCGCCTGGTAGGAGGGTGAGTCATCGGAGTGCTTATAGCTCTGCTCATGCTCTTCATCAACGATGATCAGGCCTAGGTTTGGCATGGGGCTGAAAATAGCCGATCGTGCACCAATGACAATAGGCCTTTTTCCCTGCATGATCTTTTCCCAGGCATCTCTTTTCTCGCCATCTGAGAGCCGATAGTGCAAAACAGCGATGTTTTCCGAAAAGCGACTGCGAAACCGTTCGATCGTCTGCGCTGTCAGCGAAATTTCAGGCACAAGCATGAGCGTGCCCTTATTTTGACTCAGCGCCTCATCGATCGCTTGCATGTAGACTTCTGTTTTACCGCTTCCAGTGACGCCAAAGAGAAGATGCACTTCAAAGCTGTTTTTCTTGAGGCTTGCTCGGATCTTATCGAGTGCTTCTGTTTGCTCTGTGCTTAAAGTTTTGGGCTTTGTTTTAAAGTACTCGCAGGAAGTGAGGGCTGATTGATCTTTTCTCACGATATCTAAAAGCAAGAACCCCTTTTCGACAAGGCTGTAGACCGAGCTTGCTGGGGCGCCAGCCTTTTCTAAAAGCTCTGAAAGTAAAATGCCCTTCTTGACCTGCAGCATCACCTCAAGTGCGGCAGCTTGCTGCGGCGCGCTTGTCTGTAGCTCGATGCAAAAAGAGCGCAGCACATCGCGCGTCACATTGCGCATGACGTAGTACTGCTCTTTGAACTGCGTCTGCTTTCTTACGCCCGCTGGTAGCATTGTTTTGATGGTCTTGCCAAGGGGACAGATGTAGTACTTTGACATCCACAGAGCCAGGGAAAAGAGCTCTTCGGTAAGGACCGGTCCCTCCGAGATCACGCGCTGGATGGGGTAGGTCTTTGCAACTTGAGCTGTGGGCTTGACCTCGACCACAAAGCCGCGTGACAGTTTGCCGCGAAGCGGTACCTCTACACAGGCGCCACGGCAGACCAGGGGTTGAAGCTCGGTGGGTATGAGGTAGTCGAGCGCTTTGTGAATGGAGACTTCGAGGATGACAGAGGCGTAGCTGTGTGTCATGGGGCAGCAGAAAGTAAGTCTACGGGTGCGCAGAGCTTTGTACAGAGCTGCCAGAGCAGACGTTTTTTTTCTGGGCTGGCTTGGAGGTCGCTCGTCACGTGAAGTTCTAAGATGGCTGTTTCAAAAAGATGCCCCTTGGCTTTGAAAAGAGATGATGCGGCTAGGGACTCTTTGCCTTTATCAGCCTGCAGAGAAAAGAGAGCAAGAAAGTCATTTGCCTGCGCGATATTTTGGTTATTTACGGCAACGACAATGTTTTGGAGATGGTTGACCTGAGACAGGATATAGAGCTCTTTGGCAAGCTCCTGCGTGGGGCTAAAAAGCATAGAACTAAAAAGCATACAGGGCACTAAGCGTTTCGTGATGGCACTTTCGACAGTAGCTAAAAAGAGATGCTCCTCTGATGTGGGGGCGAAGAAGGAGACAATCGCAAACTTGGGGTAGCTCTCTTTCCAGTGATTTGCTTTCGCAAGAGCCGCCGCATCAGTAAGAGGAGTCTCTTTCAGAGGGAGTGCTGGGGCAAGCTTTGAGAGCTTTTCTTTGATGGTAGAAAAGAGAGGAAGGCAAGAGGCGTGAAAGGGACGAGGCAGGAGAGGCGAAAGAGTTTGAGTATGTGGTTGGAGAGGGGTAGGAGGCGTAGGAGGTGCAAGAGGAGGAGCAGCAGCTACTTTGGGCGGTTCGCTTTTCAAGGGTGAAGCTTCTGGGAAGGCTTTATTTTGTGCGGGGATTTGCGGCTTTTTTTCACTACTTTTTTTCGCAGGGGCAGCAGGGCTTTGTGGTGGCAGCCGCAGAGTTGCTTTTTTGGTTTCTATTTTTGTAGGGGAAAACTGTTGAAAGTGAAGGTATGTTTTCTGATCTATGGGTCGCTTCTCTAGCTTCTCTTCTTCTTGGATATATCGTTTGCATAAAGAGATAAGCTCTTGATAGCGCTTGAAAGTGTCTTGTGTTGGTGAGTATTCCATAGGCTACGGATTGTAGCGTATGAGAAAAAAGCTGGAAACAAAAAAGAGGCAAAAAAACCTGCCAATGCAGAGCACTGGCAGGAAGAACCGCTTATTTCCAAGCTTTTTTATGAGAAGCTGAGCTTCTGCGAGCTGGATTACGCTTATTTTTGTTTTTTTGTGTTTTCTTTTTAGTTGCCATGGGATCCTCCTGGTTTTATAGGTTTCATGGACACTTCTCTTTTTCTCATTAAAATAATAACTTGTCAATAGTTAATTAACAAATTTTTTTAAAAAAGAGAAAAAATTCAGGAATTTACGAGGGAAACTTACAAATTACTTCCAAAAACTTTTTTTAAAAGTTTTCCTAGAAGGCGCTTTTTTTGCTTGGTAGATTTTTTTCTTTTCTTGGATCTGTTTTTCTTTTTTTTGCCTTTATCTTCATACACTGCGTAGGGGCTTGTAATATTGACAATGACATGTTGGGTGGGAAGGGATACAGCAAGCTCAGCATGCACTTTTATAGACTGCGCCTCTTTGGCCTCTGTGGCATAGCGATCCACTGGGAGGAGCACTTTATCTCTTTCTGCAATTCTTTCTTTTATGGGGAGGGGCTCTTTGAGCTCAGGTGGCTGGTTTGCAATTTCTTTTGTAGGCTGTTTTGTCTGGGTGGGTGGTGACTTGGTGGATGGTGGATTTTCGATCGTTTTCTCTATCGTCGCCTCTTTTGATTGCACTGCAGCTGGCTGCTTTTCTCCTTTCAAGCTCTCGTGGATAAGGTTTTCAATCTTCTTTTCGAGAGCTGTAATTGAAATTTCAGGCGACAGTCGATTATGTAAAACAAAGGTAAGATCAATTTTGCCTTTTTCATGTGACCTACTTGCAAAAATTTCGGGAGTGATGGTCTGGGGATCCTCCTCTTTTTCCACTTTGTTCAAAAATAGATCCTTGGCAATTTCATCGACCTCTTCAGAATCGAGTGTTATGTTAGGTGCAGTTTCGGCAAGCATCTTTTCAATATCGTGTGAGGTAAGAGGATGGGCAGAGTCAGAAAGTGATGCTTTTTGAATGAGGGCTAACACGAGACGTAGAAGCTCTGGATTTAAGCGAGCGAGCGCTCTTGTTCGCATGGGCTGGGTCAGAGAGGCATCAGCTACGCCTTCTGGTATAGGCTCAGGCACGATAACAGCTGTAATGGTAATGAGTGTGACCATAACGCTCCGGTTAGATCAAAGAGACATCTTAACAAGAGCGTCATTTTTGTCACGTCCTGTTTTTTTTGCATTTTTGAAGTGCACACCCAAAGGGTGTGCAATGTCAGCCGTTCTCTTTTTTTGCTGTTGCCGAGGCCGCAGGTCCTGGTCCTGATGATGGAAGCAGTTCCTTTAAACGGGGTGAGGTAGAAGCTGGAAGAGGAGAATCGGACCTGAGAGTCTGCTCTACGGTGATGCCACTAATAAATGTAGCTGCTAAGGGGTCTGTTCGAGGGCGAGATGGTGGGAGGTCTCTTTTTACAGAAGATACAGTTAAAGAGCTCGAAGAGGAGGAGCTTGGTGGCGCTGCACTAGCCGAGTTGTTAGCAGTTTTGTCGATGAGAGCCTTGATTTTACTAAAAGCTGAGAGGGCACTGACTGCTTTTATGACGGCATCTTTTTTTGCAACTTTGGGGTAATGGGCGAGAAACCAAGGCTGATCAGCCACGATGCCTTCAGATATTTGACGAACCACTTCGTTAATTGTGAGTGTAGTCAGCAGCACATTCGTTGCTACTTGGCCAAGCGCATCGTTAACAAGACTTCGATTTTTTTCTAGTTCTATTAGGGTAATTCTCTCGTGAGGTGTGAAGATCTTTAGTTTATCTAAAACTGCTTGTAGAGTGAGTATATTTTTTCCATACAGCCTGAAACAGCGCACAAGACACTCTTCATGAAGCAAGGGTGCATTTTCTTCTCCAACAGCCTTTACGATTAATGGAAAACCGTCGATAAGTGCACGGGAAGCTTCTATCGAAGCAATGTGTTCGTTTCCTAACTGAGTTTCAAGAGTGTTGAAGTAGTCAGCTATATTATTTGGTATCTTAACGGTCGGTGGTACTTGCTTTGAAGCTTGATCAGTCCATTCCCGGATAATCCGCAACATCACAAATCCTCTGGTCACGAAGTCCTGGAATTTTTGACGATCGGTTACTAAAGGCAGTTTTTCTGCCATTTTAATGATTGCCTCGTTATCGAATTGACCCTCATGCGCAGTCCACCAGTTGATCTCAACGTCTGCAATAGTTTTGCCCGCTGTTTTGCATATGTCCATGACGTGCTGTAATGGATTTATGCCAAACAGAGCTCCTTCCAGATCATCTAAAGCCGATTTAAAGCTTGGTTCACGGAAACAGAAACGATCAGAGTTCAGCTCTTGCTTGTTGCCTTTCAAATAACCTATTAGTTCCCTAAGTAGTGCGGTAATTTTCTCGAAATGACTTCCTGCAATTTGGTCAGCTATACGCACTTGTTGTAATACACGCGGAATTAAAATGTGTGTAAAAGAGATCATCATTATAGAGTTGCGGAGATCTTCTTTTGTAAACGCAGCATAGCGCTTGTCAATTAATAAAAGGGGTTCCAAAGTAGCGAGGAGGCCTTGATGTAACTTGTACACAGGGCTGTTTCCAAGTCGAATCAAGAGTTGCTGTAATTCAATAACTAGTGACTTTACATACTTCGCAATTGTCTCAGGAGAGAGTATAGCTGCCTCTAGATGAAGAGGTGAGAAGAGCTGGGTAAGTTGAGATTCAAATTTTTGATCAGGATCACAAGTTTTTATGAATTTATTCATGAGTGCTTTGTAAAGTAAAATGCTGTTGGGGGTCGCATAATTCTTTGTAAAATAATTTAAAATTGGAATTATTGAAAGTTGTTCTTTGTTTCTATCTGCAAGTTTTTTTTCTCGTTCGACTTCTACTTGCATTTCTCCTTCCATTGCGAAAATGACAAAGTCGACCTGATCGTTGAAAGTGGGTATTTTAGAAAGTGCCTCTGCAGCAAGCAGATCTAATCCCTCTGCTCCCTTAGCTGACTTGTCCTTTGAACGCTCGGCGGCGAGGTGGTTAGCAGTAACTTTCTCCGTGAAGGTTCTATAGATCTCGAAAAATTGTAGTCTACGACGAGAAAAGGCCTTGAGCTGTTCGAGATTTAACAGCTGATTGAGCTGCTTGAGTGCTTCCTCTTCTATTTTCTTCCGTGTTCTAGAGTAGCCAACTATTGACGTGAGGAGAGAAAAATAGATGTTGTGTATACTCTGAGGCCCCTTACTCAACCGTAAGTCTTCAGTATATCGCTCTACAGTTTTACTTAAGTCCCCTACAATCATTTCTACTAAGACATCTTTTGCGGCCTGTAGCAGCCGTGCCGTTACGCGAGCATCCTGTAGACTCTCCACTTTTGCTATTTTGTTTATCTCCTGAACAGTTGTTATACTTAAGCTTCTGGATAGTTCCATGGTAATCTTCTGGATATCTACAACAGAATTTGATCGTCTCGTAGCCTCTCCACTTAATTTAGTGATTTCATTGTGTAATCCATCAAGAGAGAGTTTGCGAAATTGGTCGCGATCAGCTTTACGCTCGGCATCGCTTGCAATTGCGTCTTGCTTTGGAGTTGCTGATCCATTCAGTGCGCTTTTTGCAAGCGCACTTCCTGCAAGCGCCGAGGCTTTGCTACTAGAAGAAGAGCTTGAAGATGACGAAGAACTTGATGATGCGCTTGAAGATGCACTTGAAGATGCACTTGAAGATGCACTTGAGCTTGCGGATGAAGAGGAACTTGATGTTGTAGAAGAGCTTGAAGATGATGATGAGCTTGATGTTAAGCTTCGCACTGCTCCTGGGTGAGGCGTGCCATTACTACGAGGAGTTGGAGGTTTTCTATATTTTGGTCTTGCGCTTGGAAGAGCACTACTTCCCAACAGTTTTACTCGAGTTGATTCTGTAGCGACGGTATCGACTTTGGTAGCAGTTGCAGCGCGTGCACTACTAGAAGGGGAACTACTAGGGGTGCCACCTACAGGAGTTGGTGGAGATTTACCGATGACCTTTACAGCAGCCTTTTCTTTGCTATCAAGAGGTTTTGGACTGCCTGTAGCGCCATTTGGAGGCGTTGTAGACGAAGCGCCAGCACTTACAACTGAACTTAAAGAGCTCATTGCTATAGCTGCCATAAAAGAGACCTCATTTTTAAATTAAAAATAGATGTACTGTTTTATTTCCTAACGATAGCACCAGGCATACACAAAGGTCAGGAATAATTTCTATAAGATTTTGTAACTGCCTCTTTGGCCTGTCGCTCATTTCCAGGCGGGCTAAAGCCCGCCAAAACATGTGCAGGCTAAAGCCTACGCTACAATTTTAGGATTTTGAAGGGGGGCCTGATCGGGGACGAGATTGTGAAAAATCGCCGTCCGGCTTGTTGATGTGAGTCCGAATTGGACTGGAAGCTGAAAGGGCAGCGACTGCTTTCATGACCGCATCCTTTTTTGCGACTTGAGGATACCTCTGAGACCACCAAGGTTCAATAATAACCCCTGTTGATATTTGTCGAGCCACTTCATTGATTGTGAGTTGAGTCAGCGTGTCGTTAACTTGTGTGTCTCCATGTGCGCTGACAATAGTCACTCGATTTTTCTCTAGGGTTTCAATTCTCTCATGAGGTTTGAGAATGGCTAATTTATCTAAAGCTTGTTGCAAACTTTGCACGTAGTCTCCAAAGAGCAGAAAACAGCGCACAATACACTCTTCATGGAGCTGTGAAGCAGCCTCTACACCAACCGCCTTTTCAAGTAAGGGAAAGCCCTCAATAAGTGCAGAAGAGGCCTCTTGCGAAGGGATGTGAAGCTTCCCTAATCGAGTTTCAAGAGCATTGAAATAGCCTGGTATATCATCTGGTAGGCGAACGAGTCCTGACTCTTTGGTAGTCCACTCCTGAATAATCTGTGCGACAACAAATCCTCTAGTTATAAATACATGAAACTCCTCCTCATCAAGCTCTTCTGGAGGAAATTTTTTTATCAGCTCAGTCAATGTCTTGTCATCTAATTGGCTCGCATGCGTGACCCACCAAGTCAAGTCCACATTTGCAATGCTCTGGCCCGCTTTGAATACATCCACGACAGGCTGTAAGAGATTTGTACCTAATAGAGTTGCCTCTAGGTCATCTAAAGCCCATTTGAAGCGCGGCTGAATGAAACAGCCTCGATTCAGGGTCTGTTGCCTATTTTCTCTCAAATAACTCACTAGCTCCCCAAGTAATCGTTCAACCTTCTCAAAATGAGTTCTTGCAAATGGGCTGGTAGCTTTATTCATTAGTTGTGACAGACGTGGAGATAAAATCTGAACAATAGAAGTGACCATGATAGAATATCGGATAGCATTCTCACTCATAACAGTATGTGCGTTGTTGCCTGGCAGAAAAGTTCGCAGAGCGGCAAAAAAGCCATTATGTAACTTGTAAATAGGTTTAGCCAACTGAACAAAGAGCTCCCGCAATTCAATAATTAAGGATCCTACAATCTCTTCAATTTTTTGGGGAGAGAGCTGCCCTGCCCTTTCTTGAGGCGGCGACAAAAGCTTTGTGAGAGTAGAATCAAACTTTTGATCGCGATCAAAAGTTTTAATTAATTTAGTTACGAGTGCTTTGTAAAATAGAGCGCTGTTGTTTGTAATTACTGAATTTGGTTGAGCTGTTTTTAACGTCTCCTGTTCCATTGTGTAGATGACAAAATCAACTTGATCGTCTACCAGAAGTATTTTAGAAAGTGTCTCCAGAGCCAGTTGATCTAGTCTCTCTTGTCCCTTAGCTGATTTCTCCTTCGCATTCGATGCGGTCGTTCGATCTGAGTCAACTGTTTGGTTGAAGAGTGTAAGAGTGCTAGCAAACTGCAGTCTATGACGAGAAAAGGCGCTGCTCTTGGGACCTAATAATCGAGAGAGCTCTTTCAGTACAGCCTCCCTTACATTGTCCTCTTGTCCAGATTGGTCAACTATTCTCATAAATTCTGAAAAATGCTGGTTCTCGAGCTTAGCTTTACCTGATTGATCTGGCGTGGTGTAGGCAGCTACTGCTACACGTAGCTCTTCCATAATTTTTTCTTGTAACGCTTGCTTGGCTGCAAGTAACTGACGTAGTGTTTGTTGAGCTTCGCTTTTTTGTGTCGCGCTCAATTGAGTAGTTAGCGGAAGAAACTCTGAAGCTTTGTCTTTTATCTGTATATTCAAACTTCTTATTCCTTCAGTGAGAGTTGCAAGCTTACTTTTCCGTCTTTGAGTTTCCAGACTTAATTCAGAAATTTTAGCATGCAACTCTGGTATAGAAAGCTTGAGAAATTGCTCACATTCGCTGGCAACCGAGCCGCGCTTGGGTGCTCCTGTACTGGAAGAGGAGGAAGCGCTTGATGATGTGCTTACTATTGCTCCTGGAAAGGGAGTGGCCCGAGTGGGATCATTGGAAGTTTTTGAATAGCTTCTTCTAGCAGTGGTATCGACTTTGGCGGTAGTTCCAGCAGGAGCACTATTTGGGGTGCCAATGACTTTTACAGAAGCCTTATCTTTGCTGTCTTTTGAATTGCTTGTAGCGCCATTTGGAGCCGTTGCAGACGAAGCACCAGCAGTTACACCTAAAGAACTCGTTACCATAAAAAACCTCATTTTTTAAACGGATTATGAAAGTAGTTTTTTCCATTCGATGATTTTTGTAAATACTTCAAGTGGTGTCACACTATTCACATCTAGCGCTTTGATCTGATCCAGCACAAGGCGCGAAAATAGATCGGGCTGCTGTATTGAAGAGGCTGTAGATCTCAGGCCATAGCGCGTGCCGCCCTTGGCTTCCAGCTCTTCTAACAGCTCTTTAGCACGTAAGACAACCTCTTTAGGTAGCCCTGCAAGGCGTGCCACATGAACCCCATAGCTGCGATCAGCTTTGCCCTTCACTATTTTATGCAAAAAGGTGATCTCGCCCTGCCCTTCAGAGATAGCGACAGTGTAGTTGACAGCCTGTGGAAGGCTATTTTCAAGCTCAGTCAGTTCATGGTAGTGCGTGGCAAAAAGTGTTTTTGCCCGCTTGGCACTATTTTGAAGGAGGTATTCAGCGACTGCCCAGGCAATGGAGATGCCATCATAGGTGCTGGTGCCACGGCCAATCTCATCCAAGATCACAAGTGAGCGCGCTGTTGCTTGATGGAGGATTGTAGCAGTCTCTGCCATCTCCACCATGAAGGTTGACTGCCCACGAGCAAGATCATCACTTGCTCCAATTCTTGAAAAAAGCTTGTCGACAACACCAATATGGGCCTCTTTTGCCGGTATAAAGGAGCCTATCTGCGCTAAGATGACAAGCGTTGCCACTTGCCGGATATAGGTCGATTTTCCTGCCATATTGGGTCCAGTAATGAGCATCAAGGTCTTTTCCTTCCCATCAAGTGTGATGTCGTTAGGCACAAATTTTTTGTGCGAGGCCAGCACCTCAATCACAGGATGACGACCGTCGATGATCTGCAGCCTGGTTGAATTATCGACAAGTGGCCTGACATAGCTTCGCTTTTCAGCTATCTTGGCAAATGAGCGGAACACATCGAGCTGACCAATAGCCTCGGAGGTTTTTAAGATCTCCTCACAAAAATGGGCCACATCTTTTTGTAGCTGCAAAAATAGCGCGTTTTCGAGCCTGGCAATTTTTTCATCGGCCGTCAGAATTTTTTCCTCATACTCTTTCAATTCAGCCGTGATGTAGCGCTCGCCATTGACAAGCGTCTGCCTTCTAGAAAAGCTGTCGGGCATTTTATCAGCCTGTCCGCGGCTCACTTCGATGTAGTAGCCGAACATTTTATTGAAGCCAACTTTGAGCGTTTTGATGTTGGTCTCTTGACGGAGCCTTGCCTGGTAGTTTGTCAGCCACTCCTGGCTATTTTGACGAAGAGCGCGAAGCTCATCCAGTTCAGAGTTTACGCCTGCTTGAAAAAGATCCCCGTCAGTTGCGCGTAGCGGTGGATTTGCCACAAGCGAGCCCTTAATACGTGCATGGACCGCTTGATGCTCTCCGATTTCGCTATTGAGCCTGTGAAGCTCAAAACTTGAAAAGTGGGGGAGCGAGAGCATTTTTTTGATCAGCGGTAGTGGCTCTAAAGAGCAGGCAAGAGCGGCAAAGTCGCGCGGGCCAGCATAGCCTGTCTGGATGCGGATAATCAGACGGGCACTATCGCGTATTGTCTTCAGGGCATCATCGAAATGGCAGGCATCAGCGTAAGAGGCTTTGGAAAAAGAGAGGAGCTCCTCTACGGCATCTTGTCTTTTTTTGATGGCCTCAATGTCAATAAGTGGTGCTTTCAGCCACTCTGCAAGCTTTCGTGCTCCCATAGGAGTTTTAGTTTCGTCGAGGATCGAGAAGAGGGTCTGCTCTTTTTTACCCTCTGTCAGGGGAGAGATGACCTCCAGGTTGGCAAGCGTGGCACGGTCGAGCAAAAGATGGGAGCTACTCTCGTAGGGTTTGATGGTTTTGATGTGGTCTAGGGGAATCAGCAGCTTCTCTTTGACATGGGCTAAAAGGGCGCCTGCAGCTCTGATAGCCGTCCCCTTTTCTTTCAGCCCCATGCCATCTAAGGTGGCTACGGCAAATTGACGAAGAAGGAGCGCCTCACAGCGTGACAAGTCAAAGTGATACTCCTCCTCGCTCTGGAGGCGGTGCGAGAAGTGCAGTTTGAGCTCGCAAAGGAGCTCTGTTTCTTTCGCCTGCAGCTTTTTTGAGAGCAGCAGCTCCTTTGGCCTGTAGCGACAGAGCTCGTTGATCAGCGTGCGCTTGTCCTGGCACTCAAAGGCAATGAAGTAGGCGCAGGTGACATCAATCAGGCTGAGACCATACAGATCGCCACTTTTAGTAAGGGAGGCAAAAAAGTTATGCGCTTTTTCATCGGTAAGAGCGCCTGTTATCTGTGTGCCTGGGGAGAGTAGGCGCACCACCTTCCTTTTGACAAGCCCTTTGACGCTTTTCGGGTCCTCCATCTGCTCAGCGATAGCCACGCGAAAGCCTTTTGCCACAAGCCTGTCAATGTAGGCCTCGCTTGAATGCCACGGCACGCCACACATGGCGATCCCTTGCCGCTCGGTGAGCGTAAGGCTTAACTCTTTGGCAATGAGGACTGCATCCTCATTAAAAGCCTCATAAAAGTCGCCCAGACGAAAGAAAAGAAGCGCGGTTTCAGCCTCTTTTTTACACTCTGTCCACTGCGCCATCATGGGGGTCAGTTTGGCGCTCTCTAGCTCTATAGTCATGGTTAGTTCCTTGGTCATTATCCTTGGAAAAGTGGCTTATTGTGCCAGAATTTTAGTTTCAGAGAAGAAAAAACAAAATAGTAACTAAAAATCATGTTAAATAATAATTTTAATTATATGATGACTGTTCTATAATAAAGGAGAGTAAGTGAGTCCTTAAAAAGGAGTTAGGTTATGAGTGCGGTTGGCGGTTCGCCACAAGATATACAGGTAAGTCTGACTGCACTTCCACAAGGGCAGCCACCGCCAACGGCTACGCCCGCTACTGCAGCAGCAGCTTCTGTAAGCCTAGCAAGTGTGCCAACTACTTTAACGCCTCCTCCGACAATTGCAGTACCAGGAATTAAAAGCTGTGAGCATGCCCTAGAAAATGGCCTTCTGCACGTCATCATCACAAAAAATGATGGTACGCTGGTTGAAAAGTACTTCAAGATTACAGCAGGGATCACCAATCCAGCGCTTGCTAAAAAGATCATGGATGCCTACCAGCAATCTGGCGCTTTAAAAGAGATTGCAGACAAAATTATAATGAATGAAGCCGTGAATGCAAGTCTCCCAGTGACGAGCCCCTCAAAACAGATGAAGTTAAAGCTGATCATCAGGGAAGATCATTTTGAAGTGAGACGGGTTTCCAAAGAGACAGGTGTAGAGGATGCTACCCTGACCCAAACAGTGCAGCTGGGTACGCTTGCGGGCGATGTCACACAGAAAGCAAAGGCAACCAAAGCGCTAGGCAGCACTTTTGAAAAGGCGCGAGATCAGATACGCGTTAAACATCAGCTTGCAAACTGTCTGAAACAGGATGGCTTTAGCCCAGCTACTGTCAAAGCTACCATCGCTAAGATCTTTGAAGAGGGGCAGCTTGGCCTTGTACGCGATGTTGAAGATGACTTTGCCGATGTCACTCTTTCTGACTTACTGCAATATCCCAATAATGAAGCGCTCTTTGGTGCCTTATCAGATCTAAAAAACAATACAGATTTGATTACAAAAGTTTCCGGCATCAAACAGCGGCCCACAAACGAAAAAAGTGAGAAACTATGTCGTCAGGCCATTTTAGATGTGCTTTTACCTCATGTTCATCGCCCTCCAAGAGTGATTGTGGATCGCGATGATCAGGGAAAACCTACCTATGCTATTCACCAGCGTGTCTATCAGGGAACTCGTGAGCCAGGAGCTTTACATCCTCGTGAAGTGACTGATTTAACAAAGCTTCCTGCCCTTACAACGGTCAATAGAGGTTACTCAAGCGAATCAGATAAGCGATCAAAAGAAAACCCAAAGCTTGCGGCTCACAACACAAACCTGGGTGCCGTTCTCCAGCAAGTGCCCAATGTATTTGGTTTTGTTGTCAATGTACGTTCCGGCAAAAGCGGATCACTTGCTCGTCTACAAGAACTTGCTGAATTTGCCCTGAGTGAGGAGCTTCGTTTCAGTAACTCATATGCTTTACGACCTATTGGGGTGGTAGGTAAAGATCCGCCAGTTTATGAGTTTCGTCCTGCAATTAACGCTCACGTAAACGAAAGCGATATGTTGGAAATTACCAAAGCGTGCGACGAATGGCCTCCTGAAGGATATCGGGTGCAGATTGAAGTAGATGGTGTCCTTTCTGAAGTTGTGCTGCGAAAGCCTATTGTCTCTAACCAACAAGTGACTGTGGAGTCGGGACAAAAAAGAACAGATGCCTTTAACGCTGTCGCCAACCAGCAGTATCTGTATGACTTTATAAGAGATAACCCTGTAGGTGCTGATCTCAACATGCAAGATGCTTTTAAGGGTATGCAAGATGCTGCCAAGGCATTGAATGCGGCACTTGTAAAAAAGCTAGGACCACCAGCCGGGGGAAGTTACTTGACGGGGAAAGATCTATCCAATCCACTCAGTGAACTGATCGATTTTGACAAGGTAAAGCTGACCAAATTTTATGAAAAGTCCATGATCGATGACAAAGCATTTATTGCCTATGAACAGGCCGTTGCCATATTTCTCTTAAGGAAGCTTACCTCATTAGAAGAGGCAAAAAATGTGGTAGGCATCACTCAGGAAGCGAAAGCGAAATTAGAAGAAATCAAAAAGATAACCATCGCTCTTTATGCCATCCATTTTCGTAGACTTCCACCAGAGGCTGGCACTGAGGCTTTTCAACAACTGTTTTTTCAGGCCACTAAAGAAAAGTTTCAGATACGCCCTGAAAGTAGCGAAGAGCAGCTCCATGCAGCTGATTTAGAGATTTTCAGAAACATGTTATGTTTTCCCGCGCTAGGTGCTGGGGTCAAAAAAACCCAATGCGTGCAGTGTGAAAATGGAGTTGATCGTACAGGGATTGGAACTGCTCTTGCGGTAGCGCAAGCGCGTTTTCGCACCAAATTTCATCGTACGTTTTTACCTGGGCAGAAGATGCAGTTACCGCTAGATAAAAATAATGCAGCATATAAAGATCTTCTTCATTTTAAGAAGTTTTTTAGAGAGGCGATACATGAACTTGCTGTACCAATGGTTGTGGAATCAACAGGCTTTTCTGGCTTACAGAGGGGCGAGGATGGCTCATTTTTGACTACCAATATCAACCCACTCCCACTCAAGTATCTCTTTTTGGAAGATGATTTTCCCCATTTGAAACCAGTACTTGGTGAAGAGAGGGCCGTTCATGATGTCGTTGGCCTGAATTATCAAGATCTTCAAGCCCCTGGGGACAAGAGACAGTATAAGGGTTCCTTGCATGCTTCGGGAGGAGATGCAATAAGGGCGCGACAACATAAGGGAGTTGAAGATAGCTTTTATTTGCAGTCTACAGATGAGAGGAGAAAAGCTGTAGCCGAGCGCCAAAGCGAGCTCAACCCTGTGGAGGGACTCCTTGAGCCGAAGGCAGCGTATCAAGCAAGAAAAAGAGAGGCTGACCGGATAAAAAATTCTGTAAGAATAGGTATAAATGCGGCGCTTATTCGGAGTGGAGTTGAAGCGGCTGGGCTCCCAACGAGGATCTTGAATGATGGCTTGCAGCTCGCTTGCCACATAAGTGAGCTGAATCTGACGAAGGATAAAATAGACAGACTAGAGGAAGATGTTCGTTTGAGACAAAAAGCCGCAACACTCGGCCCTTTATCAAAGGAAGAAGTGTTACTCTTAGCCACCCTTAAAAGAATTATCGCCATTGCCAAAAGAGCGCAGCAGATACAAAATAATCAGTCAGCAGTAGAGGGACTCGCGAAAGGGGTTCCACCAGTACAACTCAATGCTGTTCCCGCCGTGAGCATTGCTCCCGGAGGTGCTGCAGCAGATCAAGCTCGTTTGAATCAATTTTCACAAGCAGAAGCCGATGCCTATGAAAGCCAAGCATGAGGTCTATTTATGGTAAGTGCACCAAGCGGCGGCGCAGCGCAACCTGTTCCACAGCCAGGACAACAAGCGGCAGCAGCAGCTGCGGCAGCAAAGCCAACTGCCTATACATTGCAGAGCCAAAAGCTGAGCTATCAACGTGGGCAAATGGTGCTTGAGATACAGGCCAAAGATCAAAATGGTAAAGATGTGACCATAAAAAAGGCACTGAATGTAGCGGTCGAGGGTGGCGTTGCCTGCGGGCATGTTGCCCAGGCCATGGTAGCCTGCTTTAAAAAGGCACACACTGATGAGCAATTGGCGCTTAAATTTTTGCAAAACGAAGCGGATAATGCCAACCGTAAAGTCACCAACCCGCCTGGTGTGCAAACACAGCTTGCTGTTCAGTTTGATGATAAGGGGTTCACAGTTGAAAGGGTGGCAGGGAAAGCGGTAGTTGCCAATGAACATGTGGCGGTAGGTGCACTACTAGGTGGCAAGCAGCAGGACTTACAGGCGCTACAAAGTCACCATAAACAGGGGATTGAGCTTGCAAAAACGCATATAGAGGCAAGAGCGAAAGTAGAGGCCCTTTTTAAAAATACTCATGCAAGAGATATTGATGAGGCCCTCAAGCGAGTTTTTGGTGGCGGTAAGAATCCAATCATGATGGGTCAATTAAGCAAAAAGGATAGGCATGGTTTAGATGATCATGAGACGCTCGGCGCTCTGATCACAGCACCAGAAAATACGGGGTTAAAGCTTGCCCTCTTTCAAAAGTGGCAGCAGGCGCGGGTTGAGCTTCAAGATGCGAACGATCAAAAGATGTTAGGTTACCAATGGTTTAAAGATAAATTTGGTGGTGAGAAAGAATTCGATATCATGAAGCCAAGTTTACGAACAAATCCGCTCATGCAGCTCATCACGCAGTTTGCTAAGACACCAGCACCTAAGCCTCCACCAGATTTGCAACTAGAAGAGGAGGTGCCACCTCAAGTGAGTGCGCAAGCAGAGAAGCTGCGTGCGCTTGCAGGTGATCCCGCTGCACTGAAAGCAAACGTTGATGCACTCAAGCCAGAAGAAAGGCTTGCTCTGGCGACTCATTTACCGGATCTGATTAAAGGAAGTGCTAAGAAGCCTGAGGATCAGCAAGAGTTGGCTACAGTTTTGAAAGCTGTGCAAGATTCAATGGCAGCAAAAATCGAAGTCATGCCGGCTCCGCTCGCGCCCGCGCCTGCAGCATCAGCCACGCCCGCACCAGCACCAGCACCTGCACCTGGATCTGCACCTGCGCCTGGATCTGCACCTGCGCCTGGATCTGCACCTGGATCTGCACCCGTAGCAGCATCCACACCTGCGCCTGGACCAACTCCGGCGGCAGCGCCAAAGCCAGCACCTGCTCCTGCACCACAACCACAGCAGCCACCGCACACGGTACATCCTTCAGCAAGCTCATCGACAGCTCCACTACCGAGGCAACGTACCTTTGCTGAACTGGACGCTCAGTGGGGGACCGTAGTTGACGTACTCCGAGACAAGGATCCGATCGAAAGAAAAGATAGTCTAGACAAAATAAATCTTGCCGGTAGGAGTGAAATTCAGGCACTCGTCAATATGAGAGTGGAGAAACTAGTCGGCGTGACTTCACCAGAGGCTGAAAACTTACGATCTTTACAAGCTTTGCTTAAAGAGAGCTTGTAGTTGTAAGCTATTCCTTTATACTAATTTAAAATAGTGAAGCAAAATTGTATAAAACTCTTCAATATCAGTGAGGTGTTTTCGTACAATGCTTTTTAAGATTTCGGGATTGATAGATTCATAATCATGGACCGCAATATTGCGAAAACCGACCATATGTTCCATCTTTTCTTTCATTGCCGTATCGATGATCTTGTTTTGCCAAAGGAGTGAAAAATTTTCTTTTAAAGTTTGAGGCATACCAAATTAAAAGGTTGTGATTTGTGAATTTCGAGTTGAAATCAATAAAGACAACTTGTGATTGCAATTCCTCTCCATTTGGTATATTAAAAAAATTAGTACTATATTTAGGGGGTGCTTGTATGAGCGAGGCTGTTCGGGATAAGTCAGCTGGGGGGAATGAAGGGTTTTATACGCTTGAACGGAGGGATCTAGCCGCTGCTGGTGCAGCACAAAAAAAGCCTCTTGCACAAAGAGTACTGCTGCACATCAAAAGTCCAAATGTTATTCAAGCAGATCGCGTCAAACTAATTGCTGATAAGATTTATCAATCATTAGAAGATCCCACTCATCATAAGCTACCTCAAGGCGTTACTCGAGAGAAAGCGGGTGCTTTTTCTGTTACCTTTGACACGCTTCCTACTCTCGAGGAACAAGAGCAGCTTAAAGGTGAAGAAATACAAAACAAGTTCATAGTGCGCAAGTTCATAGATCCAGGACGGGTGACGAAGGACTCTTATGAACAGGGAAAAAAAGAGCTCTTCACCTCTACTTCTACTTTTGGGCGATTGTTAGAAAGTGCAGCTCGCTTTTTTCAGAAGCTTTTCAGTAGCGACTACAAAAAAGCGCGCGCGCAAGAAATTCAAGAGCTCAGCTCTGAAATCATGTGCAGCAATTATAAGGGCTTTTCAGGGCTGCTCAAGGCAGGCCAGGAGCTTGGTCCAGAAGTAAGGGCCTCTTTTAACAGAGCGAGCGAAGTTGCAAAAAGGATTCAGGAAAGCCAGGATCCAAAAGCACTCGCTGAGAAGCTTTCTCAGGAGGTTACAGAGTTACCTGATGGTGAAGAAATGGTTATCCCCGTTGGCTACTATCGAGCTGATGAGCATGGGTCAGCCACTTTTTCGCCGCTGTTTTTATGTTTTTCTAAAAAAGAGGGTGCAACACATTTGACAACGCTCTTTTCCGATCCTGCCGCACCTGAATCGCGCAAGCTTAAGCTTGAACAGGGCAAGTCACCTCAAGTACTCCTTGAGCTCTGTATCAACATGGCAAGAGAGGTGAGCACAAAACAGCTCCCACAAGCTGCGGCAAGGCAAGAGAGGCTCAAAGGAGTCTTGTCTTACATACCTCAAGGATTAGAAGCTGCGGCAGCTGCAGCAAAAAAGCCGGATACTGCTGCCCTCGATGTGCTGAATAAAGCACTCCAAGGAGCCTTTACAGAGGTAGCCCAACCCGAAGAGACGCCGCAAAGAAAAGAGGCCTATGCCAATCTGCGCGATTTTCTTGTAAAAACAGCTCCTCATGCATCTGTTTCAAATAAGGTGGCCATTGCCATGGAACTACTTGCCAAACATTTGAACTCCTTTTTGCCACGCCTGGAGGCCTATTCTGATGCAGATAAAATCAAGATACTTGAGCTTTTGTTACATGAACATGAAGCATTAAAAACAGAGTTGAACCATACATTTGGAACAGATCTTTCGATTGAAGAGCTCGCTAAAAAGATTGAAAGTTTTAAGGCGCTTCAAGATGACATTGTCAAAGCAAAAAAGCAGCTTAGAGAGCTCAAAGCCAAACACAAAATCCCACAAGGCAGTCGCGATAAAGCACTCGAAGGTTCTACCTCCACGACCTCTGCCATTCGCCTGGTAGATGAGGTAGGTAAGGCAACAGGAAGTGAGGCGACTCAAGTGACTGAGCAAATAGCCTCTCCAATTACTCCAGAATTGATTACAGACTTTACAAATGCTGTTAAAGCTAATACTCCACAGGCAGCTTTTAAAGCCTTTGCAGTGATGCAACAGAAGATTGATGGGCTTGTAAATACAGGACAGTATGACCTGGCTGTTAAAGAAGCATCACGACTACTGCGGCTTCTACCCATGCCCAAAGCTTCTGGAGAAGATTTCTGGAAAAAAATTCCACAAGAGGAATTGAACAGCTGGCAAAAGCAGGTGAATGAGCTTTCAAAGTGCCTTTGGGAATCAAAATTGAAGCGTGCGGACCTTCACTCAACAGCTGAGGAGCTTGTTGCCATAACGCAAGCTCAAGCAGTTGTGCTACGGCTGATAAAAGAAAAGGGAGAGCGTTTTATAAATGAGTTTCATAGTCAGTGTGCGCTTATCTACAGTGATCCAAATCATAAAATGCATCAGCAATTAAAAGATATTTTAGAGTCTGCTAGCTTAGGAAAGGATGGAAAGGGCAATGAGAGAGTATGGGATCCAAAGAAAAAAGAGGAATTTTGTAAGCTACTTTGTCTTCCAAATACGCCATTTCAGGCGGGGGCTCTCTGTAAGCTTCTTGGCATGCAGGTAGCTGACTTTGGTGATTATCTATTTACAAATAAATTTTCTCCAACGTGCGATAGTCTCTCTGAGCTTTTCAACCCCAGAAACATGCTGCCATCGGTAGATAAAGAAATTCACAAAGCAGTAGGAGGATTAAAAGAGTTCTTTATTTCCTTCGAGATAGCACCTGATAAAACCCAACGCGGAAGATTAGCACTCGATACAGCTCAATCAATCTATGGAATGTATTGGAGTGGATTTAGCACTCAAATACAAATGGCTCAAAAAGGCTTTAATGAGAAGTTGAACAACGGCGAGAAACTAACCCTTGAAAAAGACATCAAGGCAAGAGAGGCTATCTCTAAAGAGACGAGTGCTTTCAAAAATAGGGAGTTAGTCTCTCCTGGCTTTCAGCATCTTCGTGAGCTGCAAGTAATGGCTGGGATCATGGCTCATCCCGAAGCTGTTCTCTTTCCACATTTTGCAAGTAGCGTTGAATGGATGGCAAAGCGTGCCGCCTTTAAGTATTTTGAGAAAATGATCAAAAGCGTAAAAGAGCAGGTACAAAATCCCGAAGAATTTGGTCCAAAAGTCCGTGATTTATTGCAGCGAGAGCAGCTAGAAAGACTAAAAAAGATGGGACGTCTGGACTTTGCTTTTGGAGACCATCTTTTACAGCCCGAAGGGGCACTTCCAGCTCCAGTTTTTCTTGTCGTGCCTAAAAATCCAAATGAGTTACCAAGCGATGCTCAGTCAGGTCTTTTTTATAAACCAAAAGGGATTAACAAAGATTTAAGTAATCTTGGAATTGAAATCGCAGCTGACTGGTTTGATTCTGCCAACTCCGATGCAAACGTAGGCCGCCTATCGCCTCTACTTGCAAAAGCAGCACCTCAATCATTGGAGGCCCCAAGAGGCGCAGCTAAGGTATTACCTGGCTGGCTCTTAGGTGCAGATAGATATGCCCATGTGACACCAAAAGATGAAATTGGATGGATGAGGGCTGCCAACTCATCTCAAATTCCCCCCGACTTGGCCTTTCAGTTGGCCACATTGAAAGTCTTGAGAACAGAGGGCCCAAAAGGCGTTAAAGACGATTTGGATATAAAAGTACTCGACCCGCTCTCTTGCTTACGTACGCTGCGTTTTATCATAGATAAGCCAGAATATCTTGCAAATGAGGAAGCTCAACGCTTTTGTGAAGCAATTCTCTTTCGCCCACCGCTTCTTTTGGAGGCCATGCAAAAATACCCACAAGACTTTGCGAACTTCACCGAAAAAGCGGGAACACTCATCCAAGATGCATTCAAGAAAAATGATATAAGCACGGCACTTTTTCTTTTACATCTTTGCACCACCTTAAAAAGCTTTAGCCAAGAGGTCACGCTAAAAAAAGTCGTGCCTCCTAATGCAATGGCTACCATGGAACGGGAGCTTGCAGTTCTGTGTCAGGAGCTTCTTCCTCTGAAAGGTAACTATGAAACGCTTTGGGGACTACTTCCGGGTATCATTGCTGGTCAGTCATCTATGAACTTTCATAGTTTAAAGGCGCAACAACAAAAATTAGACAGTCTAGAACGCGCAGAACTTGGTCGTCAACAGCTGGGGCTAGGGGCGATGGATCCACTGCTTCCTCAATTTAGAACTCTGGTTGCAGCGCATGTGTTACTCAATGGCAAGCAAACTGAAATCCAAGATAAAAACGATGCCATTAGAGATGCCAAAAGAGTAAATGCTGCTCACAAGCCACTTCAGAAAGTGAAGGATGCACTTCCCACCTATGCAACGAGTTTTACTGATAGTGCCGGCAACAAGAAATCTGCCTTGACAATACTGCAAGAAAAGCTTGACAGAAGAGTTGAGGGAGAGACTAGCCAGCAAAATGAGGAGCGCATACTCACCTCAATTTACTACCTGAATGCCCTGCAAGAGCGCAACACGCCACTTTCAGAGGCTGAGCAAAGGGTAGCAACCGATGCCTATCGGCTTTTAAAGTTATTGCCACCCTCCTATGGCATTGCCTTTTTACATAAACGTGGCGTTGAGTGGTTTGAAGAGGCCCATTTTGAAGCTGCAAAACAGGCAGCGAGTGCTAAGAGTAGCGCGGCAGCTGAAGTTTCTCTTCCCAAGGATATTCTTGCCCATGCCACATTCAAAAAGGTGTTTGGAGCAAGAGAATTTCTTTGTGTTCCCAAAGTAGGAAATAGGGGTGAGACAGTCTACATAGCGACAATCAAAGGTAAAAAATCTGAAAAGGATAAAAAATTTGAACTGGTCTACAACAAGGGCACGAATGACTTACAAATTTATCACTATTTTGAAGAGGCAAGCGGCCCATCATCGCGCTGTCAGTATGTAGCCTGCCGTGCTGTTGAGAAGCAGAGCATTGAGTCTGCCTGTGAGCGCTATGGAGTTTGGGTGAAAAATGACACCCAGGGCTATGTGATCTTTGGCGATCCTCTGCAGTATGACAAGAAGGAGCTTTTCACAGCCAAACTGGATAACAAGAGTATCGTTTCTCTTTCACCAAAAGGTGAGCCGCAGCTCGATCTGGTCGTCGATCCTCGCGCTCTGAGGACAAAGTTTTTACCGCAGGTACACTCTTCTAGAGTTGCTCTTTTACAAAATAGTGGTCTAGGAGGTGGGCTTGAAAGAATAGAGCTTCTTGGCTATGGCATCACTCTGAAAAAAGATGAGAAAGCGAGCTGGCAGGGAATAGGGAAGCTTGCAGGCTATCGCTGGGTGGATCCACAAGAGGAGGGTGCCGTTCTTGCGCACACAGGCGCATTTCTTAAAAGACTAGGCAAGTCAGCCCAAGAAATTGTCATGTCCTTTACCAAGCAAAAAGAGGGAGAAGGAGAAGGAGAGGGGCTCAAAGAGGATAAGCTGCTCCTTTTTCCGCATCGCATCGCAAAAGTGAGTTTTGTGGGGACGGAGCCAACGCTCCATTTTGATAAAGATGATGTGGGAGAAAGGGCTCTCCAGCCTATCGAGGTGACGATCGGCCAGGATGGCAGAGTAAAAACAACGGCTAGTGGCTATCTTTACCTTGCCACACTTGCTGCCCATAAAAAGGATTACAAGACAGCACTCATTTGGCTTCAAGAAGCAGAAAAAAAGGGCTTTGTCAAAGGTGAAGAAGCAGTTTTTAAGGAAATTACAAGTATGCTTGCCTTTTTAAAGCCTGTGAGTAGCCAGGGACTTGCCTTTCAGCTGAAGGCAGAGCTTACCTGTAACGCTATCAGGCGGGCCGAGTGCCAGGCACATGGCTATTCGCTACGCGATGAGCAGGGCTACTTTGCCCATGTCAAACAGATAGCCACACTTTTTAGTACCTATACTGAAGCTATCAAAAAAGAGGCCGCACTCCTCGCGCCACTTGCCGAAAGAATTACTTTGACTGACGATGAGTTGATTGAGTGTCGGCATATTCAAGATGAGGCGATGCAGTTTCTTTTCGAAAAGAGCCAAGCCAATGTGCCGGCAGAAGTAGCGGTGGCTTTAGAAGCAGGAGTGACTTCTGAGGAGGAGCTCCAGACAGCTGTAGAGAGCCTGGCAGCACTCTATGAAAAGCCAACAGGCGCTCCAGCTGATATCAAAAAGTTAGGGTATGTCACTCAGGATGTTGTCAAACACTTTGCCCACTTTGCCAATCAAATTGTAAAGGATAAGGTTCCTGCAAATGAACTTCTTTTTTTACTTGGTCCCGTGGTTTTTGATGCAGCAACGCCACCTGAACGAGTAGTGGCAATCAGAAGCTGTGCACAGCTCCTGTATCACCTAGCAAAAATGAGTCCAAAGCCTGATATCGCACAACTTGAAAAGCAAATAGTGACCCTTCAAAAAGCGATTCCTGATTCGCTGATAGAGGATACAGCGCTTCTTGCGACTGAAAGAAAATTAATACAGTATAAGAATGTGTCTGAGGCAATACAAGCAGTGAAGGAAACATTAGGGCTTATTCAACAAGACAAAGCAGCAAGTGTCGCTGGACCAAAAGCCGCGGAAACAATCATACAACTTGAGAAGCTGGAAAAGGAATTACTAGTGAACGCCTCCCATTTTTCTGCACATGAAAAAGAAAAGCTACAGCGACTTGCAGATGTCATGCGCGCAAATGACAATCTACAGCTTGGCGATGTTGCCTTTTTTGCTTTAGCTACCAAAAATCAGCTCTCTCTTACAGCTATGCGACGAGAGGTTGAACTTGAAAGACGTATTGATGAGCGTATTAAACGGATTCAAGGCAAAGGGGTAGAGAGAGCCGCAGCTCCTGTTTCAATCAAACTGGAACCGTCACCACTTGCCCATGCTAGTATAGCACAGTTGTTCACAGCTGTTTCAGTTCCTGCTTCTGTTATAAAGTTACAATCCGTTGTGGCGGGAACGAAGGCCAATTTCCCAGAAGTCGCTATTGCAGATGATCCAATAGGTGCGATGAAGGCTGCCAAAAATAAGCTACAAAATGCGGGCATTGATCAAGCACATACTAGCTTTGCAGCAGAGCGCCAGGGCCGAGTGAAGTTACAGAGCTCTGATCAACTAGGTAAGGTGTGTAAAGAGAGACACGATAAGCTTGAGAGTGAAGTGCGTCAAAAAAAGCAAGATGCCCTTGGCATGCTTTCAAAGATGAAAGAGAATCCTGCTATTCGCGATATCCTTGCTAAGCGTCAAGCGCTTGGTGATGAGGCTACATTTTCTCAGCTCCTTCAAGTGTATAGAAAAAGGGCGGGCACTGAAAGTCCAAAGCTTGACACATTGATCACGGAGATTCTCTTACTTGGCTGTGAGCTCAAACATATCTCTCAAGTACAAGAGAAATTACAAGCGTTGAAGAGTACGAAAGAGGAGGAGCAGCAGATTATTCTTTCGACGCAGATTAAAGAGCTTTTAGAAGCGGGCTGCAAGCTGGATCGCTATTCTGCTAATGAGGAGCTTAAAGATCCACACTCCTCAAAGCAGTACCTTGTGACAGAGTATCTACGAGGTATTGTCTTAAGAGAGGGCCAAAAAGAAGTGATCGAGGCATTGGCGCAAGATCCCACACGCATAAAGCAGCTCAGAATGGCCATGGGTAAGACAAGTTATGTGGGTCCTGAGCTGATGCAGATTCTACAGGGTTTATATCTTTTCCCAGATGAGCTATTCGCCCAAGGTGCTGCAATTACAGATGATGCTACGCGCGAGCTTTTTACGCAGGCTTCCTACCAGCTGCGAGTGTCGCCCGAGATGCTGACAAACCGCGTTCTTGTAGCGCAAGAGCTTGATCGCCTTTTGGAAGCAAGAGAAAACGAAGGCTATGTCATCGGCACGATAGAGCAGCTGGGCCTGATAGAAAATCGACTCGCCTTCATTGATGAGAATCTACGCGATCTTTTTTCAAAGCATAAGAGTGCCAATAGTGATGAAAAGCTTAAAATAGCGGAGAAGATGAAAGAGCTAGAGCTTGATCGCAAATGGATTTCAAAATTGAAAGCCTACATGGATGGAAAGTTAGGCGGGTTGAAAATGCCCATTCTGGCCGATGAAGCGGACGAAATGTTTTCTGTGAGTCGCGAGATGAATGTCGCTACGCAAGAGCGTGAGATTCCAGCGGCAGAGATACGTAAGAAGACTAAAGAGCTACTGAGCTTTATATTAGGGACTCACCATCAAGACAAAGATCTTCAGGCGCTCAAAGAGGCGCTAGCCAATAAAACGCAAGCTAGCCTTCCTAAAGAGGTGCGTGCACGTGCCTTACAGGCATTACCAAAAGAGTATCAAGATAAAAAACTGTTAGGAGTAGTAGAAGATTTTCTGAGCCAGAATCCAGAAATTGACTTTGGCTTTCAAGGAAGTACAGGCTGCACAGTAGGACCACGAAGAGAAAAGGCAGAAAAGCCCAATACAAATTTTGGTAACGAGCGCGATCTTGTAGTTGCCAATATGCTCCAGTATGCCATGCAGGCACCCTCAGATGCTTTTTTAAAAGAGTGTGTGCATGCCATGCATATAAAAAATAGCCCGCTTTATCGCACTCTCAAAAATGAAATAGGGGTGGTGACTCCAGAGAAAGAAGAAGCGGCTGTGATTGCAAAATTAAAAGAGAAAGGGTCATGGAAACATCGTCTTGAGCTGTGTGAAGAGGAGCTTTTTAAGGCAGGCTACGTCACCCTTGCAGCAGAGCAGGTCGTCTTGAATGTGCAGGATGTGATTCGTGGCAAAGCGTGTGGTGGTATGTCGGGAACCATGACGCCCTACTCACTTCCCGAAGGCTTTAAGCCTCCTGATAAGGCTGTAGGTACTGTAGAGGGGGAGACTTTTTTAAAGGTTGGCATTGGCTGCGACTTTGCTACTGTGATTGCACCAGTTGCCGATAATGACATACTGACTCGCATTAAAAATAGGTTGGCAGATAGGGATATCAAGAGCGTTGTGAACATGGGTTTTGATTTGAAGGGATTGAACACACTTGATATTGCGCATGATATAGTAAAGACTACCGGAAGACCTGTAATTTTTGTGCATCCACAAGAGCGTCAGGCCTATATTTTACGTCCTGCAAAAAATGGGGACGGACAGCCGACAATGGAATTACTAGGAGATCAGAAAATACCGGCCGATGCTGTAGTCTGGTTTGAGCCAGCAGATAAGCGAGGAACAGATTTTAAGATGCCGCCTGGCAGGTCGCTTTATATTCCAGGACCAACAGTTACACGTGAGCAGTTTGCACAGGGTGTTTTTAGAAATCGTCAATTAGGTATCTCGCAATTTGTGGAGCCTATTTTGCCGCAGTCGCTCGTGGCTAGAATCAGGGAGCGAACAGGCAATAAAGATGGACCAATCACCCATGGCAACATCTTGGCAGACATTCAAGTGACAACGCTTGAGCAGGAAGCAGTTAAAAATGTGAAAGCACAGCTTCTAAAAATTCGCGGCGTTGCTTTTACTGGTCTTCGCAGTTTTCTTGCTGGCTGTCAGGCAGATCCGCTTGCGCCAAAATTTATAGAAAAGGCAGGCGCTAGAAATTTCCTCTATGACAGGATGCGTGACTGGTTTGTGCAGAAAAAAGAGGCTATTGCTGAACAGGGAGGGGAACAGGGCGCTGTTGCTAAGATAGACGTTTTCAAAAGGTTGCATGGTGAAATCGACGATCAGGAAAAGCGCCTGACCACACTCAAGGAAGAAATTGAAGCTGAAATTGCCAATATAGCATCGAGTCTTGACAAAACTGTTTTAAAAGAGGCGCTTACAAGGGTGAAAGAGCTTTTAGGTGAAGAGGAGTCAGCAGGTTCATCGATCGAAACTCTACGTAGTGACCTTGAATTGAATAAGGAGCGTCATGCAAAAGAGCTTCCTGCGATGGTTGAAAGCTCAATAAGTGCATCACAAGGCTCACAAGTGCAGCAGCAACAACAACAGCAGCAGCAACAGCAACAACAGCAGCAGCAACAACAAGTTGCTCTTACAGCAGGAAGCGATGATGAAAGTTCGATAACAATACCACCTCTTAGCCTTGAATATGCACGGCCTCGAAAGGCGCTGGTGAACGTGGATAGAGGTGCGCCTGGCCGTGAGACCTATATTGTTTCACTCAAAGTCGAAGCTTTAAAAAATTTGAAACATTTCGTGCCATCTGTTGGTATCACAGCAATGGCAGCAAAGCTTGCCAATATGCGTGGACAGCTTGCAGGTCAAACCCATCTGCAGATGATCATTTCAAGAGATAAGGACACGTGTAAGGTCTTTTTTGCCTCTCGAAGTGAAGCTGACCATTTTCGTAATAGTATTAATGAGGATGTGGATGAGCTTACAGAGCAAGCGCAGCCTGATCTTGGAAACTACCAGATGGCAGCCTATTCCCCTGCCGGGCAGTTAAGCACGTTCACAAGCGAAGAGCCAAAGATCGATGAGGAGGCTGCAGCTCTTCTTGCTGAGGCGAAGCTGTTACTTGGTGCAGAAGAATTTAGCGCACTTGAAAAGAGCGGATTTAACAAGCGGATCCAAGCGCTCGACGAAAAGGCGCGTACTGAGCTCCAAAGCCTACTCACTCCAAGTCAAATCGCGCAATTCACTTGGCTGAGCCCGTAGTAGGGAGATAGATTTTAAGGCCCACAGAGACAGAACGGAACTGTTTACCAGCACCAGTTGCGTAATCAACTTATAAAGTATGAATATGCATATTTTACAATAATCATATTGCAATATAAAAAATAGGCATGTAGAATGCTTCAAAATTAATATGGAGAGTTATTATGTCGTCAACAGGTTTAAGTGCTCGTTTTAGAGGAATTACAATAACAGATCCAGCAACTGGTCAAGTACTACAGAGAAGTAGGCCAACGAAGGGTACACTGCAGGGTCGATCAGTCGCTTTCAAGGCCATTAGCAATGCTACGCGATTGCCATCTAAAGCAGTAGATATCATCAATGGTTACGCAAAAGACAGTGATATAGAGCTTCTCTTGAAACTGACGTTTATCGAATTGGTTAAACCTGAGCTCCAAACAGATATTCGTGAAAAAGCAAGTGCATGGCTATCTGTAGATACAAAAACGATGGATTATGGATCTGCCCGAATCGATATCAATTGTGGCTTTCTTCCTCTTAGAGGTCTGCATATCCTTAATTTTGATAAAATAAGTCGAGCAACTTCATTTCTAGAAAGTCAACTAGGGCCCACCACAGGCTATATCGATGTCCCAACTCCTAAGATTTTTCCACTGCTTGCAAAGAAAGTTCATGAGGCTTACTACCAAAACGCAACAGCACTCATCAATCCCCTTGGACAGTCTCATAAATATACCCGTACTGAGAATGGAACCCGTTTTGAAGTGTGCTATACAGGAGCTCAGACACAGGTTGAGGCTGAAGAAATTTTCAAGATAGAAGGTGGTGAGAGGGTCCTCCAGGATATTCCAGCTGTTTGTGTGCGTGCCTGCCCAGTAAATTCTTACATTGAAGATTTTGAAGAAGATTCAAGTTCAAGAGCTAGAAATAGTTGGGTTATGGCAGCGACTGATCAGGATCCACGCTATTTGGTTACTGTCGATCTTCAACCTGTTACACCTACAGGTAGAATGCTTCGTCGCCCTAGGCAAAGAGATGATAGAACAGTGGAACTAGTGAATGAAATGGGACTTGATGTAAGCAGGAGCCCTGAGATTCGTATCACCTGCCATACAGGTAAGGAAAACCCTGTAGTAGTGCTGGAGAGTGAAATCAGACAACTGCCAAAAGAGTTTCGAGAAAGGCCGCTTTCTGTCGCACCCTTGCTGGGAGCGCTCACATAAGTCCTAATATTATAGAATACTGAAAACTAATATGGGGAATTATTGTGTCAGCATTAAATTTAAGTGATCGTCTTAGGGGTGTTTCATTAATAGACTCAGCAACTGGTCAACAGTTAGAACAGCAAGGTAAGCCACTGCAGGGCCGATCTGCAGTTGTACAGGACATTCATAACGCTACGAGATTGCCATTTGAACTGGCTGGCATTATTGAAGCCTATGCAAAAGACAGTGCAACAGAGCTTCTTTTGAAACTGACGTTTATCGGATTTGTTGCGCCTCAGCTCCAAACCGATATTCGTGCAAGAGCCGCTGCATGGCCGCCTACAGACACACAAACAATGGATTATGGAGCTGCCCGCATTGATATCAATTGTGGCTTTATTCCACTTAGAGGAGAAGAGTCAGTCTGTCATGATATTGTAAGACGGGGAACTTCATTTCTAGGAAGAGAGGGAGAAGAGGTCACAGGCGTTCTCGATGTCCGCTCTTCTAATATTTTTCCACTGCTTGCAAAGAGAGTTCATGAACTTTACTACCCAAAGGCAACAGCACTTGTCAATCCGCATGGACAATCTCATACCTATTTTCGTACAGATGGGGGAACTCGTTTTGACGCTTTACCTACGGAAGCCATGAGGTGCATTGAGGTTGAAAATGTTTTCAGCCTAGAAGGATGTGATAGGCGTCATGAGGGGATCGCGGGTGTTCGTGTGGTTGCCTGCCCAGTAAATTCTTCAATAGAAGACATTGAAGAAGATGCGAGTTCAAAAGCGAGAAATGGTTGGATTGCAACAGCAACTGATAAAGAGCCACATTATTTGGTTACTGTCGATCTTCAGCCTGTCAAACCCACGGGTAGATTGGTTTCCGGTAGGTGGTGTAACGATGATGGCACAATGAGACAGGTGAATGAAATGGAGCTCGATGAAACAAAGAGTCCTTCGATTCGCATTACCTGTCATATAGGTAAAGAAAACCCTCTAGTAGTACTAGAGAGTAGAATCACACAACTACCAGAGCTGTTACCAGAAGTGCCTCTCCCCACCTGAAAGATGCGCGAATTATCTAAGAATCATATTGAGCTATAAAAAACAGGCGTATAAACTTTTGCAAAAGTAACAGCAGGAGTTATTATGTCGGTAAGAGATCTTTGTGGTGATTTTAATAGAATTTTATTAACAGAGAGAGCGACTGATCAACGACTACAGCAAAGCGGGCCAATGCAGGGCACACTTCGTGGTCGATCTGTTATTGTAAATGACATTTGCGACGCTACGCAATTGCCATCTGATTTGGCCGATATTATCAAAGCCTATGCAAAAGAGAGCGCAGTAGAGCTTCTTTTGAAGTTGACATTTATCGAATTTGTTGAGCCTCAGCTCCAAGCTGATATTCGTGCAAAAGTAGCTGCATGGGTACCTGTGGATGAAGAAATAATGGATTATGGAGCTGTCCGCATCGATATCAACTGTGGCTTTCTTCCTCTTAGGGACAGTCGATATTACATCAGCTTGGATAGAATATCTCGTTCAATTTCATTTCTAAACAGAGGGGCGGGAGCTAGAGGCTGCATCGATATCGAAACTCCCAACATTTTTCCACTGCTTGTAAAGAAAGTTCGTCAGCTCTACTACCCAAAGGCAAAAGTACTTGTCAATCCACACGGACAATCTCATGCATATGTTCGTACTGAGCAGGGAACTCATTTTAACACTTCACTCACAGTGGTCAAAAGGGGCACTGATAGTGATAACCTTTTCAACGTAGGTGGAAATGATATGCGTCATGAGGAGCTCCCAGCTGTTTGTGTGCGTGCCTGCCCAGTAAGGTTTTCAATAAAGGATTCAGAAGAAGATTCTAGTTCGAGAGCGAGAGAGCGTTGGATTGCAAGGGCAACTGACAAGGAGCCACATTATTTGGTGACTGTCGATCTTCAGCCTGTCACACCTACTGGTAGATTGGTTCCCAGTAAGTGGGAGAGAGAGGGTGAAATGGTGAGGCAAGTGAAAGAAGTGAGGCTTGATAATACGAGGGACCCTGCGATTCGCATCACCCGCCATACAGGTAATAAAACCCCTGTAGTAGTACTAGAGAGCAGAATCACACAGCTACCAGAAGAGCTACGAGAAAAGTCGCCCTTTCAAGCTAGAAGGATGTGATAGGCGTCATGAGGGGATCGCGGGTGTTCGTGGTCAAGAGGGGCACTGATAGTGATAACCTTTTCAACGTAGGTGGAAATGATATGCGTCATGAGGAGCTCCCAGCTGTTTGTGTGCGTGCCTGCCCAGTAAGGTTTTCAATAAAGGATTCAGAAGAAGATTCTAGTTCGAGAGCGAGAGAGCGTTGGATTGCAAGGGCAACTGACAAGGAGCCACATTATTTGGTGACTGTCGATCTTCAGCCTGTCACACCTACTGGGTCTGCAGCGTAAAGGGCACCGGAAAAAGCGGAACCTTAACGAGAGATCCCGCATAAATGAAGAGGGCGCCTAATAGGGCAAGTTTTAGACTATTTGTCTCTTTTTGCACCTGTATCATAACGGAATTCATATTTTTTCCTCCATGTTTGTTTAAGAATCAGCTATGATATCTGCCTGTTTTCATAACTTTCTATGGAAATTAATGAGATTAAACTACAAAATGGATATATCAAACTACAAAGTAGGTTATATGTTAGGAGCACTCTTTGGCAGCACAAGCGTTGAAAGAATTCTCTTATTTCTCTTTGTCAATGGTCGCTGTTATGGCACCCAGCTGCATAAAGTTTTCAAAACAGCTCTCACCCCGCTACAGAAGGCGCTTTGTCGCTTGGAAAAAGAGGGGGTAATCATGAGTTACTTAGAGGGCAAGGTGCGCCTGTATCAGTTGAACCCGCTTTATCCGCTCCTTGATGAGCTGGAGCTCTTGCTCAAAAAGGCTTATACGCTGCTTTCGCCGCAGGATAAACGAAGCTACTTTGCTCCTAAAAATGAGGGCTCTCCCTTTCGGCATAACAAACTTACGAAAGAAAAGCTTTTAGACGAGGTGTGGGGCAGGCTTCAAGCTGTCAGGCGTGTGGCTTTTCAGGCAACTTGTCATTCCAAGGAAAGTGGGGGTATGAGCGGCAAGGGAGTCGCTGACGTGCTTGTGACAAGGCTTAATGAAAATGTTCTGGTATTTACGGAAAAGGGCAGCTGGAAGGCGAAAAAGACAGGTGAGCTGAACTGCAGCAATACCCTGCGCTGGACAAAAGATGACAAGTCACACAAAATCTCACTTGACCATTTGAGGCGCGGCTGGGATGCTCCTGTATTTTTGTTTGATCTTGTGCCTTATGGCAAAAAGACACTTATCTCCCTTGATTCCCATCTTTGTGGCGCAGACTACTACTTTGGCCACATTAAGCTTGATGAGACCAAGCTTTGCCTCTACTCTCGCGTGATAGGAGCAAAGAAAAATGATGCGATTGATTATCTCTACTCTTGCTTGTAGCTGAATTCGGTGTAGGTGCAGATATCAACAAATCCAAGACGCTTATAAAGTGAATAGCCCTCTTTTGTTGCCTGTAGTGTAGCTAAATGATAGCCCTTTTTTTTAGCGCGTAAAAGGAGCTTTTCCATTACTGCTGTTCCATAGCCTTTTTTGCGATGGTTCGGATTAGTGCTGAGATAGTAAATACCTGCCACATTGGCATGGAAAAGAATAATGGCCGCAACGACTGGAACCTTATCTGCATAGGCGACATGCAGCTCTATCGCGGCTCCCTCTTTATAAAGCACTTCTGGGGCCTTACTTAAGACCTTTTCATAGAATTCTGGGCTTTCACCTGTGGCTACAATCACCTCTGAAAAATCACGCAGTGTGGCAGGATTTTGAACATGGAAATATTCCAGATCTGTGTGAGCGCCAGTTTCTTGCCAAGTGTCTAAATTGAGTGACATGCCGTGGCTTGTTTCCCCTATGCTAAAGCCCGATTCGATAAGAAGATCGGCTAAATTGTCTGGAGTGTCAAGTGGGCTGAGCTCCAGGCTAAAAGGCAGTTTTTTTTCTTGAAAGAGGCTGATCACATGCTGGATGCGCTCTTTGGCATTTTTTTTGGTAAAACGAGGGGAGACAACTATGTTGAAGTAGTCATCAGCCATCTCTGCTAGTACCATGGTCACATCGGGCTCAACAACAAGCTTTAGGGAAGGAACATCGTTTGCAAAGTAGGTCATCAGTAGGCGCATGTTGACATCCATTGCCTTTTTGATCTCTTCGTCTGAGAAGTTTTTCTTTTTTTCAACTTCTAGCTCTGTGGCTGCCTTTGAGGCTGGAGTCTTTGCTTTTAACAACATAAGTTGTGCCTGTTTTGTGCTGGAAAAAATTGGTAACTGCTCAAAAATCATGATGCTATAGCCTACGCTATAATTTGAGAAGTTACAGAAATTGTAGCTGAAAAAGTTGATAAATCCTACCTAAACATGAGCAGCTGACTATGTTGTATTAATTACATATTCCATATTAAATAGTATCTATGGTACACTGAAAGAAAGAGGAAATCATGAGAAAACAGCAAGTAAACACGATCAATCAGACCTTTTCCATTCCAGTGGAGCTTTCACAGGATCTTCATACCTATGTCAAACAGCGTGAGATGAGCCGTTTTGTTTCTGATGCTATACGCAAGGAAATCGACGCCAAAAAAGAAGAATTACGAGAAGCGTACCGTTTGGCAAATGAAGATGAAGGGCAGAAAGAAATTATGAGTGATTGGCAGGCAACAAGTGCGGATGGGCTAGATGAGTGGTAATGACTTTCCAAAACGTGGAGAAATTTACTGGACTGAGTTGGAACCTGTGCGTGGTAGGGAAATTCAAAAAACAAGACCAGCACTTATAGTCTCTAATGACATTGGAAACGAAATGTCACAAGTTGTGATGGTTGCTCCGATTACAAGTAAGACTACAAGAGTGTATCCTTTTGAAGTGAGGATTACTCTCAATGACAAGCAGGGAAAAATAGTACTGAATCAGTGTCGAGCCGTGGATAAGTCTCGTTTACTGAATAAAATGGGATCGGCAGATAATCAGACCATGCAAGAAGTAGTGACTGCTATAAAAATAGTCTTTGGCATACCCTAAGGGATCGTAAGAAAATAACTGTGAAAAAATTGATAAATTCTACCCAAAATGAGTAAGGTGGTAGAAAGTTGAAAATTATGCGAAGGGGTGGTGTATGAGTGAGAGAGTGCGTGAAATTTTAAGCTGGTATCGCGGTGAAAATCCAGGTGTGCTCACCAATCTCGCACGTCTTTTGAACCATGGTGCCCTTGCAGGTACTGGTAAGATGGTTATTTTGCCGGTTGATCAAGGCTTTGAACATGGCCCTGCCCGAAGTTTTGCCGCCAACCCCTCCGCTTATGATCCCGACTACCATTTCCGCCTGGCAATCGATGCCAAACTCAATGGCTATGCCAGCCTCCTTGGCTTTTTAGAAGCAGGCGCTGCCGAGTTTGCAGGCCAAATACCACTCATTCTTAAAGTCAACAGCCACGATATGCTGCATCCTGAAAAAGATCCCCTTGGCGCTCAGACTGCCTCCGTACAAGATGCTCTGCGCCTTGGCTGTGTAGCCATTGGCTATACAATTTATCCCGGCACTGTTGATCGCAGGCTGCAGTATGAGCAGCTACGAGAGCTGATTAAAGAAGCTAAATCTTGCGGTCTTGCTTGCGTGGTCTGGGCCTATCCACGAGGCGGGGCAATCAGTAAAGAGGGGGAGACAGGCCTCGATGTCATCGCTTATGCCGCACAGATCGCAGCACAGCTTGGCGCTCATATCATCAAAACAAAACTGCCCTCAGCCTACATTGAGCAAGAAGAGGCGCGTAAGGTGTATGAAGCGCAGAAAATCCCGCGCGACACACTCAAAGATCGCGTGCGTCATGTGGTGCAGGCAGCTTTTAATGGCAAGCGCATTGTGATCTTCTCGGGCGGTGCCAAAGAGGATGATGCAGCCCTTTTCGAAGATGCCAAAGCCATTCGCGATGGCGGTGGATTTGGGTCGATTATCGGGCGCAACTCCTTCCAGAGAAAGCGTGAAGATGCACTACGTCTACTTGCACGCATCATCGCAATCTATGCAGGTGAGGCGTAGCACCAAAGGCTCACACTTGTGGTGGCATGTTTCTCTTTAGCAGTATTGCTGTAGCTGCAAAGCCGATAGCTATGCTGTATCCAATGAACATGTGTGGATTTTTTATAAAAACCTCATCCGCACATTCAACTGCTTTATTAAAGATGCTCTTTATTTTTTTGGCGACAGAACTTGCCCCTGACTGTACAAGAGAGCCTAAATAGGTGAGTGGACGACAGCAGATACTTGCCTCTTTTTTGCTCTTCTGCTTTGTATTTTCTTGTGCTTTTGCTTCCGCATATACTTGTGGGTTATTATTTACCTGTTGTACCATAACTTATTCTCCTTATTTAGGTTGTTTGGGGTTTACACTCATTCGCTAGAAACTGCTCTATGAAGGCAATCGAAGAGAAACGAAAACTTGCTTTGCCACAATAGCGTCGATAATCTTGACCTTTTTCGTAACCACATTTTGATTCAGATGTTATCTCTTTTTCTAAATAGGCTTGTGGGTCTTCTATAAATTTTGGATTTGTAAGATGTTGTGAGATGGCGTCAAGAACACTTGTTGGGTAGTTGTCACCCATTCTTGTAGTATTCGAATTAATCTCTGAAAATTCACCCTCATCAGTTGCTTTTTGAGCCGCTTGCAAAAGGCGCTCACCTATGTCTTGATGGGCATACTGCACGATATCAATCAGCAGGTCAGGGATAAGCAGATGTTTATTATGAGCAACTTTCGCAAAGTCGGAAAAGATTGTTTGTAGTGCCTTTAGTAGAGGTATATCATGAGGAGCCACCTTTCTTGATTCATTCGTGCCAGTGCCACTTGCAGAAGATGCTTCAGCTGAAGTCAGAGCGGCAGATGCAGCCTTTGTAACTTCGCCCGTGCGTCGTTTTTTTGCAGCTGGTGCATGAGTTTCATCACTTGCTTTACGCTTATTTGTCAGATCAGCCTCCGATGTCGATGTCAATTCATCTTCTGAGGGTGGTTGAAAAATATTATTTAAACGAGCTAGAGCTGACATAGTAATTCCTTGGCATTATTATTTACAGGTTTTAATTATCACGAGTATATAGATAAATATATTTATTGTCTACAATTGTTTATTTTGAATAAAAAGTTGAAATGAATGCCCTAAAGCATTGTCATAGTCAGCTTTTTGGAGCTCATAAAAGGCAGAGGAGCGCCTCAGAAAATCAGAGGCATCCTCATAACCTAAAAGAAGCATCTCTTGGGCGTTTTTGCCCTCATGATTATAAATGGTTTTTATTGCACCATTTTTTAACAAGAATTCAATGGTCTCATAGTCGCGTCTTATACAGGCAATGTGAAGTGGCGTGTTACCATGAGAGTCTTGCAGGTTCACATTGGCTCCAAGCTCGATCATTTTAGAGGCAAGTTGCAGCGCCGAGTATTTTAGCGGGTTCCCATCGAAGTCTTTTTTTCTGTAGCCTTTGATAAGAACAAAATGGAGAGCTGATTTAGCACTTGAGTTTACTCGTCCGCTGTCAAGGAGGTTGAGCTGCAGAGGAATTTTTTTTGCCTCTGCAACTGTGAGGAGCTTCATCGCTACTGTGTGCTTTGCATTGGCAATTGCCCACATGAGTGGAGTATTTTTGTACGCATCACACTGTTGATTAAAATCGACCTGAAGGTCAGCTAAGAGTTCAATAATTTGCGAGTGCTCCAAGAAAAAATCGGTAGTGTTTGGTTTAACAGCAAAATGCAAAAAATTCTCCCCATCGAACAGAGTGTCAGAGACATTAATAATTTCTGAAGTCGCCAGTTGTGTAAAAGCTTCTTGGAATTTTTTGATTGCTGCTCTATCCCGCGAGCTCCTGTAGGCCATAAAGAGCTGCTTTAAATCACATGCTGCCGCTTGTAAGCAGTAGATCTTCTCAATTTGAGCATCTATACCAGCCTGAGGTTTTGTTGGTTGCTGTTCTCTGACATAGATATCATTGAAAATTGTTTCTGTATTTTCAATTGTAATTTCGTTGTCTTTATTTTCTTTGTTATAAGTAACAATTCGTTCAATAATATTAATAAAAACGGCGCTACTTAAATTCTTGATAGTAGCGAGCTTTTTGACAATAGTGGGAAGGGAGTAGGCTTCTGGGTTAAAAATAAATCTAATAGCAGACCAATCACTTTTCTTTTCTGCTGTGATGACCTCCCGTCTGTTTTTCAGATCTTCATCAATGCGGAGATAGTAGTCATCGGGATGGTTAACAAAATCATTGATATTTTTTATATCTATTACGGTCATTTATTAATCCATTTCTATAATAATATATAGAATTCTAAACAATAAGACCTTCTTTTGCAAGTCTTTTTTTAGTTGTTTTGTAATCGATGTGATGATGGCTTTTTATGCCGAGGCTTTGGGCCACCTGTACAAACAGCTCTCGATCATCGAGGTAGAGGATCTCCTCAAGAGCTACTTGTGCGACATCCAGTGCCAGGTGGTAGATGTCAGTATCGGGTTTACGTAGGTGCACAAAGCAGGAAGAGATAAAAAAATCAACGAAGTGATTCAGTTTAAATTTTTCGATTCTATGTTCTGTGAGCTCCCGGCCTTCATTACTCACGACGACTATTTTGAGCTTATATTTTGCCTTTAGCTGACGTATCAACTCAACCATCTCAGGATAGGCTCTAGACTGTGAGTACATAAATTTTTCAAAGGCACTTTCAGAGAATGAACGCTTTTTATAAAAAACAACCCGCTCTAAGTAGTCGTGGAGGCTGAGTTTGCCCACCTCATAGGTATCAAAGGTCAGATGGTGGCGTGTTTCCATCTCTTCCAAATCCAGTTTGAAGGTCTTGGCTGCAAGCTCACGTCCTTTACGATCCCAGCCATTAGTCAGTAACACGCCGCCAACATCGACAAATAGTGCTTTAGGTCTAGTTTTCATATGTGTAAGGCCTTGTTGACTATGCCTTGAGCCTCTTGGATGATCCTTTGAAGATGCTCTTTTCCAAGGAAGCTTTCCGCATAGATTTTATAAATATCTTCCGTGCCTGAGGGACGCGCGGCAAACCAGCCATCCCTACTTGATACCTTCACGCCACCGATTGGGGCATTATCAGCGGGTGCTTTGGTGATGATCGATTCTATTTTCTCGCCAGCAAGCTCTCTTGTCTGGATGTCATTTGCCGAGAGGTTTTTCAGGATATCTTTTTGATCTTTGGTGGCCTTGGCATCAATTCGATCAAAGAGGGGAGTGCCAAATTCAGTCGTCAGCTCTTCATAAATTTTCCCGGGATCGCGACCCATTTTCGCTGTTATCTCAGCCGCAAGGAGCGCTAGAATAATCCCATCTTTGTCTGTCGTCCACACGCTACCGTCAAAGCGTGTAAAGGTGCCACCAGCGCTCTCTTCACCAACAAAGGCAAGTGAGCCATCCATAAGGCCATCGACAAACCATTTAAAGCCTACAGGCACTTCAAAAAGCTTGCGTGAAAGCTTGGTTGCGATGCGATCAATCATTTGACTTGTGACGATCGTTTTACCAACACCCGTAGTTTTGCTCCACTCGGGCCTATGTTGAAAGAGGTAAAAAAGGCAGACAGAAAGATAGTGGTTGGTTGGGAGAAGGCCTGAAGTTTTTGTCACAATGCCATGCCGGTCATGGTCTGTATCACAGGCGAAGGCCACTTCAAAGCGATCTTTTAATTGTATCAGTCGCTGCATGGCATAAGGTGAGGAGGGGTCCATGCGGATTTCTCCATCCCAGTCGCAAGTCATAAAACGAAAGGTGGGGTCGACAACTTCCGAGACAATGGTGAGGTTGAGGTTGTACTTTTCCTTAATAGGTTTCCAGTAATGCACACCGGCGCCTCCAAGTGGATCGACACCAAGCGCTATTTGAGAGGCAGAAATAGCCTTCATATCGACTACATTTTCAAGGTCATTGACGTAGCTTTCGACATAATTATGGCGCTTTGTCGTTGCCGCCTGAAGGGCTTTTTCATAGGGCAAATGGATGACGCCTTGCAATTTGTTTAATAAAAACTCATTGGCCCGCTTTTCAATGAAGCTTGTGATGGCTGTATCTGCAGGGCCGCCATTAGGTGGGTTGTATTTGATACCGCCCTCTTGCGGAGGGTTATGAGAGGGGGTAATCACAATACCATCAGCAAGGGCTGTTTTTCTTGTGCGGTTATAGGTGAGGATGGCGTGGGAGATGACAGGCGTTGGTGTGTACTCGTCGTTTTCGGCAAGCATGACGACAACGCCATTGGCTGCAAAGACTTCAACGGCGCTCATTAAAGCGGGCCAGGAGAGGGCATGCGTGTCCATACCCAGAAAAAGAGGGCCTGTGATTTTCTCTTTCAGGCGAAATTCACAGATTGCCTGGCAGATAGCAAGGATATGCCACTCACAAAAGGCTCTATGAAAAGAGGAGCCACGATGGCCTGAAGTGCCAAAGCTCACCCTCTCATCTCTTTTTGTCGCATCGGGTATTTCAGAGTAGTAGGCGGAGATCAGTTTGGGGATATCGGTCAACTGTTCGGTAGTGGCGTTTTTTCCGGCAAAGGGGCTTATTTTCATGAGGCGTAGTCTCTCTTTTTGCCTGCATACTTTATCAAGTGTGATTTTTCTGTCAACCGGTACTGAGGTGTATTGTAATAATTCTTTTAATTAATTATTTAATTTGTTATGTATAAATTTATATATATAAATCAAAATTAGAGATGGTTTGTGTGATGAAAACAAAATTAGCAATACTGTTAGTTGTTTTACTAGTGAACTGTTTTGCTTACAATAATATTGAAGCTGCAGTAAGACATGCAGATAGAAATAATAAAAAAGTTTATAAAGAAGATTTAAATCCACACCATTATCTTCTTCCTAACAGACATCATTTAAAAGTAGTGCTTAATAAAATATTTTCAAAACATGATGTACTAAAAAACTCTAAAACTTTTCGCGAGGCTGGCTTTCAGACTCTTTTTTTTCGAAAACAGACAAATAATTTGCGCATAGCGAGCCATCCGCTTGCACCAGGCTATCTTTTTAAACTCTATCTTGAAGATGAAAGGGAGCTCTCATTTCATGAAGAGCAAGTTGGTTTGATTCGACGTGCTTTTATTGCCTCCGAGATACGTAAGGTTATTCAGAAGCACAATTTGGTACACATCACGGTAGCGGATAAATGGCTTTATCAACTTCCGCAATTTCAGAAAGTAAAAACAAAAAAAACCTATATTCTCGTAGTGAAGGATATGCAGCTTGTCAAGCGCAGCAAAAGTGCAAAAATGTGGAGTAAAAAAGCTACTCAAGCACAGCTAAGAGAGCTGTATCACATCCTGAGTGCAGGTTATGCTTCTCTTTCGATCGTCAGAAATATTCCCTACACCAAATCGAAAAAATTTGCCTGCATTGACACCGAGTACTCTAAACAGCAGTATGTCTTAGAAAGTGTCAAGCGCCATTTTTCACGCAAAAATAAAAAGAAGTGGGACAGAGTTTGTAATGGCAGATAATTAACTAAATTGAGCTACTGAGTAGCTTCGACTTGCTTGAACCACTTCACCACGAAGTTTTGCAATCCCAATCACATTGGTGATCACCATCAAGGTGATGGCAATGTCAGCCAGTGTCCAGATAAGGCCGACATGCAGCAAACTGCCCACAGGCACAAGTAAGATGTAAAAAAAGCGGAAAAAGAGCAGCTTTTTTTTGTCGGTACGAGATCCCAGTAAAAAGCCAAAGGCCTTCTCACCGCAGTAGCCCCAGGCTAAAATTGTGGTGTAGGCAAATAAAAGAAGTGTGATCACCACGATATAGCCGCCTACCTCGGAGCCAAGGCCCTGTGAGAAGGCGTGAGTGACCATGTTGGTGCTTTCTAAGCCAATCTTTTGCCAAGCTCCAGTGACAAGTAACACAAGGCCTGTTGCGGTGCAGACAATCATCACCATCAATGGGGCAACTAAGGTGACTATGCCATCGATAACAGGGTTTTCAGAGCGGCTACTTGCTTGCAGTATAGGTACGATGCCGGTACCGGCATCCGTTGCAAAAAGACCGCGATCAAAGCCTGTTTTTATGGCATGAAAGACGCCCATACCCAGTGCTCCGCCTGCGATGGCTGTAAAATCAAAAGCGCTTTGGAACATGAGGCTAAAGGCTGGCGCTACCTTGTCGAAGTGAAGAAGGATGATCACAAGGGCTGTACCAAGATAAAGCAGCGCTTTAAAGGGGACGATGTAGGAGGCAAATGAGGCTATGCGCTGAATGCCTCCAAGTGTGACAAAGGCCACAAGGCCCATAAGACAGAGGCTTGAGTAAAAAGGGTTCAATCCAAGCTTTTCAAGAGGCAAAACAACTGAGTTGATCTGTGCAAATAAACCAACCGTGATGGCCCCAAGAATGGTGAAAATGGCAAAAAGAGAGGCAAGCTTTTTATACCCAAGTCCATCTCGCAGGTAGTACATCGGCCCGCCCACATACTCGTTATTGTGTAGTTTTTGCCTGTAAGAGACGCCTAAGATAGAACTTGCATACTGGATGGCGGCCCCAAAAAAGGCCATGATCCACATCCAGACAAGCGCTCCCGGCCCGCCGGTGCACATGGCAACGGCCATGCCAGAAATGTTACCTGTGCCGAAGTTACCTGCCAGCACGGCAGAGATAGCCCCAAAACGGCTGATATTGCCGCTTGTTTTGTCTCCGCTGCCCTTCTTTAACAGCGCTGAAAAGCTATGAGGAAGGCGTGTGATCTGCACGCATTTGAGTTTGATGGTGAAATAGAGGCCTAGCGCGACAATGGCAGGGAAGACTGCGCAGAGCGTGAATCCGAGATTGATGCTTTCGAGAAGATTCTTCAGGTCCATTATTCTACCTTAATTTTTGTTTACTTTATATGAATAGGAGCGTGGCAAGGAGGTACTAACTGCACCGCGAGGGTGCTGAATAGGGAGTAGACGAAGAAGAATAGCCTATAGGTATTACGTTTTTCATGTGGCCAGTATAACAAATACTAGAATTTCTATGCAATTTCAAAATTAGTTATATATTAGAGCTGGCTGCGGAGCATCCAGGCGCTTTTTTCATGAAATTGAATAGTTTTAATGAAAAGATCAGCAGTGCCTTCATCTTTTGCTTGGCTTGCCTGTTTTATGCCTTCTCGGAGCTGTTTGATGATGCTCTCATGGTCTTTCAGTAAGTTTTTCAGCATCTCGTCACCACTTAGCTTGCCTGAACTTTCATCTTCTTCTAAAGAGGTCAGTTCGAGAAACTGTTTCATGCTGGCAGGAGTTTTAAAGCCCAGCATACGGATTCGTTCGGCATACTCATCATTCATTTCTGCCAGCGCCTCATACTGTTTTTCAAGAAATTGATGGATCGATACAAAACGAGGATCTTCGATATTCCAGTGGAAATTCAGAGTTTTTGTGTAGAGGATGAAGGTATCGGCTAAGAGTGTAGAAAGAGTATGAGCAATTTCACTTCGAAGCTTTTGTTGAATATCTATGTCCACGGTAGTCATAAGGGCCCTTATTGTATCTTTTTCTCACTGGTAACGGAGGTGCTAGTTTTTTTCAATGACTTTTTCTTTTGTCCTGTGCCCAAAGGGCGATCCAAAGATGGGAAAGGATGGGCCTACATCTATTTTGCCTACCGTCGCCCTACGAGCTTAGGGCTATTTGCCAGGCGCGATGGATTTTCTGGTTGTGAAAATCGAAGGGGATCGTTTTTTCTGAGATCTCTTTTATCAAGCAATTAGGGAAGAGAGATTCATCAAAACTGAATTTTCGTGAATTGGTACTGAAAAAAATAGTTCCCTCTTTAGAGAGTAGTTTGAGCGCTTTTTGAAGGAGTGAGGCATAATCTTGCTGTATGTCAAAAAGCTGATCCATTTTTTTTGAGCGCGAGACTGTCGGTGGATCGATAATGATGATGTCATACTTGAGTCCAGATTTGATCTCATCGTCCAAAAATTTCAAACAGTCGGCACGCACAATTTCATTATTTTCCAAAGAGAGGTTATTGAGTAAAAAGTTATCTTTACCCCAAGCGGTGTAGGTGTTGGAAAGATCCACACTTTTTGTATATTTTGCACCTTTGAGGGCCGCATGGACGCTAAAGGAACAGGTATAGGCAAACAAATTGAGCAGACGTTTGTGAGAGGCTTGTTTGGCAATTAATTGACGCGTCTCGCGATGGTCAAGGAAGAGGCCCGTGTCAAGATAGTCATTCAGGTTGACCTTGAATTTCACTCCATATTCATGCACACAAAAAAACTCTTTTTCTTCAGCGATTTTTTCATACTGTTCAGTTTTTTTTCGTCTGATGCGCGTACGCGAATAAATGGAGTCACCACTTGCTTGAAAAATTGATAGAATTGCACCTTCAACTTCTTGTACTAAGTCAGCAGGTATTTCATCAGTTTCTGGGTCGAAAGAGAAATAGTGCACTAAAAAGTTGCCAGCATAAAAATCGATTGCCACTGGATACTCTTTGATGTCGCGATCATAGATACGAAAAGAGTCGGTATGCGTTCTTTTTGCCCATTTACGTCTATGGCGATAGTTTTTTCGGATGCGATTTTTAAAAGGTGAGCTTTTATCTTCACCATCGGCAATCTGAGGCAAAATAGGCGGCTGATCACAAATCATTGATTACTTACGTGGGTTACTTACGTGTAAAGTTATGCAAAAAGTATAGCAGTGATCGTAATATTAGTAGTACTCTTCTTGTAAGAAATTAAAAATTAATGTAGTTATAAGCCAAGAGGGAAACTATGGATTTGACAAGATGGTGGCTAACCTGCGTTTGTGGAGTATCGGCTGAGAGTGTGAGTAAGGGCTCTGCCTCAGTTGCAAAGGTGGAAAAAGAAGCAGAAGACAAAAAAAAAGCAAAACGAGGGGCAATAACAACCGAGAGCGGTAACTGGAAAAGAGTGTACTGGATGCGCCTGACCCATCTTTTCAGCAGTCAAGAAACACTGAACAATACGATTAGAAAGGCCTTTGCAAATAATGGCTTCTTAAAGCCAGCTGACCTGCATTGGTTTTCTGATAGTACAATTATCTCTGTGCTCCCAACATTGAATCTTGCTGAAGCCGCTCTGAAAACTGCCATTTTGAGTGCCAGGTCAAAAATTACAAAAATTGCGCTAGCAGTCTTTGGATTGAACCCCAAAGCTGCTCATCAACTTCAACCTTCGGCTCAATCACCACAACTTACGGCTGGGATACCACAGCCCCAGCGGCCTGCTCCTCCGCCTCGACTTATCATACCAACTGACGAGGAAGAAGCTCCAGCCGGCGTGCTTCTATCAACGAGGTCTGAGAAGCCAGTGCAGGCTGACTATGTGCCGCCTTATAGACTTAGTCCTGACTCAAGTCCAGAGCGTTATTTTAAAAATGTCACAGCTCAACAGTTTGTGAAGAATATAGAGCTGCTAGTAATTGCAGAGGCGCCTCAAGAAGAGTATTTTTCCTATTTAGCTAAGAATTTTCAAGAGTGGCACAAAGGGGTGGTTGCCATAGAATTTGATAGTCGATGTCCTCCTTATGCGAAGCTCTTTATTTACGATCGCCCTTCGTCGGAGCTACTACTGTCAGCTCGGACACAATTAGCGAGAAATATTGCAAACAATGTGAAAAATTTTTCTTATCCAAATGCACAAAAAGTGTTCCAAAAGGATATTCAAAAAAGGATAGAGGCAGAGAGAGCAAAGAAGCCCCAGGATGCAATTAAGATACATAACTATCAAGAACTACTCGACTATATTAGGCTAGCAATCGGGCCGCCACCTATACCTAGTCTATCGCCTTTTCCTCCAGGTATGATGGGGCCACCTAAACCTCGTCTACCACGTCAAGAAACAGCCTCTCCACCACCAAGATATACATCTCCCGCTGTGCCAAAAAAGCATATGCCTTCTCCATCCTCAGTTGAGAAACCCTTTTCAGACGCTCCTCCGCTGAAAAAAGTACCATCGGCTGCAAGCATTCAGCTACAACAAGGTATTATTGAAAAGGAGCGTGCAGCAGCAGAGCGGCTCGCTCCACCAGAGGCTTCTAGAGCCTCGTTAACAAAAGAGATATTGATCCTGCCTGTGAATATCAATGATATTGAAAGACTTTATGTGACGCATCTTAAAAGAAAAGAGGGTGGCTTCCGTATGGAAAGACAGGTGCCTCCCTATCTGACACGAGTTGAACTTGCTTTTGCTTTAGCAGACGATGCGACAGCAGAACTTCAGGCAGGCGGTGGAGAAAGTGGCCTTTCAAAGCCAGTAAATCCAGTGGAGCTTATATCTAAGCTCCATATTCGTGAAAAAATTCAGCTGTTTGAAGAGATGTATGGCCATGCTAAGTGCCAGAGATTTGCAGATGATATTGTAAAAAATATAAGGGGTTTACTCACAGGCAATGTTAAAGAAAAAGAATATGGCAGAACTGTTTTAGCCTATCTCTATAGGCATCAAGAAAATCCAAATCGCAATCACTTTGGTAAGACGCTTGGCGAGGCGTATCGCTCTATTCTTATGGAATTTCAAAGTAAGCCCGAAGAAGCCTTAGACTTGACACCTATTCCTTCGATAGAAGAGAGGAGAAACCATGTTAAAAAGGCGGGAGAGCCACTTCCCGAACTTTCAGAACTACCCGAACCATCGCTCATTCGAGATATCCTTTTGCCTGCGAAGGGGATGGCCTTCATTGAGGATGTGCAGCATGTTGCCAGAAGGTTGAACAAGCTTTTTTATGCAGGTGCTCGCGAAAAGAGGAGAGTGAATGAAATTGTGGCTGCTTTGCCACTGAAGGCGAAACTCTATTTGTATGAAACGATCGGTCCTGGATTTAAACCAGTTGGCTTAAATGAACGTACACAGCCATTTGACGAGCTGCTTTTAGAAGATATCATAAGTGACTGCATAGACTATCCTGCTTTGAAGACAGAGTTTACAAAGTATCTCGAAGGTGTGCTTGCCGATGCAAGTCTGATAAAAAAGTATCCTGACATTCAGGCAAAAAAGTATCGGTTGCTGCTCGGGCAGTTATCAACAGGCGAATAATTTTCGCACGTGGCTTGTGTCTATGCTTTGAGCAGGCTGAATTTCAAAAAAATAGGGAAGTTGCCAAGCTTGTGTTTTTGTAGCTTGTGGGCTTTCAGGCTTATCCCAAGGTGGATAGAGGCGCATAGCGCGCCTTCCACCTGTGCCCTCTTTTGCAACAACGCCCCTTTCAAAGAGAGTAGCTTTAGGGAAGATAAATTGGCCAAACTGCGTGGCAGTGCGGACGCTTATAACAAAGAGGTCGATAGGGTCAGCAAGGTCAAAAGGCTGAATAGCGCCCTCTCCAATGCGTTTCCATAAGGTTACAAATTGACCATTCTTGGTTGGTGTGACTTTACCCACGCGGAATGTAATACGTTTGTGATTCATTTCAAAAGTAGAGGCGCCATATTCTGCGCTCTCTTTTTCTTTTATGAGATTGGTGTAGGCCATGCCGCTAGGCTCAAAGGCCAGTTTGGAGGCTGCCAGGAGATCTGGATGAGGAGAAAAAGAGCTCTGTTCCATTTTGCTTTCGTTTTATTTTTTTGAAGCTAGTGTGTTATTTGGTTTGAACTGAACGAGGATAAGCTCTATCGGCTCAGCTGATTTATTCACACTTTTATGGAGCTCATTCTCAGGATCAGGCTCTCGCTGCATTTATTCCTTAGCTTAAGGACTTACGTAATATTGTGCAGTAGCGTATCAAATTTGTGCCATGGTTTTTTTGATTTGGCCTACAAAATATCCCCTTGTGGGTAATTCCACCACCTTTGTTAAAATGAGAGTAGTAAAGGAGGCGTTTTATGAAAAAGCAAACATCCAAAGTCACTTTGGAACCAGTAGCTGAAGTGCCGGAAAAAGATCATTGGATCTATAAAAATCCGAAAGCTTTTGCTTCTCTACTGAAGGGGCTCTAAAACCGGGTCGCCCTCCGGGCTCAGGAAAAGGCTAATCCCCACCCTTAATAAAGAGGTATCGGCTATCCTCAATGAGTTCATCTGTGGTTTTTTTCATCGCTTCGTTGAATGATTCATAGGCTTGTGGCTCCTGCTTCTGTAGTTTTGAAAAAAACTGGCCTGCCAAGGCAGCTGTTCGAAAAGCAGTGTTGGCTCCCATGCCTTCAAGAAAGCTGGCGCAGGCTGCTGCATCGCCCACAAGAATGGCTCCCTTTTCTGAATCGGAAAAGGTAGTCGCTTGCTGCAAGCTCACTTCTATGCCAGTAAGGATTTTGGCCTTGCCAGCACGCGCGAGAGCTGCCTCCTCGTGCCAGCCACAAGCGGATGCTATTTGCTCAAGTGAAAGCTCTTTTTGCGTCATGCTTTGCGCAAAAATAATGGTTGCCTCCGTTGAGAGAATCCTTTTAACGAAAATATCTCCCTTTTGAATGGCCTCAGAAATCTCCATTTTTTGATGAGAAAGTGGAATGAGGGCCGATATGGCAAAGGCATGGCCAAAATGGTTCAGCTGAATGCCAAGTGCCTTGCGCGTTACGCTATGACAGCCATCTGCTGCCACAATGATGTCATAAGGCAGATCCAGTACACTACCTTGACAAAAGATATGCACGCTCCTCTTCTCTGGATGAACTGACAAGCACTCACCCTGAATTTTGGGAATGCCAAGTGTCTTTACACGTGCATTCAGTTGCTCTTCAAGGACATTGATGGCAACAAAGCCAAAGCGCTTTCCCTCACCCACATCGACCACGGTGATTGGTGTAAAATCTACTTTCCACTTCTCCAGAAGTAAAATGGAGGAATCAAAGAGAAACAGTCCTTGTTGTCGCGAGTAGCTTCCTCGCTTTTCTACAATGCATACTTTTGCGCCACTTTCATGCGCTTCAATGGCTGTAGCAAGACCTGCCGGTCCGCCTCCGATGATGACCACAGTGAGACTTTGAGCTCCTAGTGGCAGAGTAACTACAAGACAAAGCAAAAAAAAGAGGACTTTCATGATTACCTACTTAATTAATGGAATATATAATTTGGTCACACTCTCATCCTCAGTCATTTCGCATAGTGGGGGCAGATCTGCAAGCTCGACCGTGCTTGAGGGATACCAGCAGCGGAAAATGGCCTTCAAAGAGTTTTCAATTTCAGAATAGGGGCCACGATGGATGAAAAGAGCAAAACGACCAGCGGGAAGGATTTTTTTGCCCACCGCACCTTTGGATGGGATGGCTATTTTAAGGGCGACACATACATCAAAGCGGCATTTGGAGCGCTCTACAATGTGCGGATCATCGAGCCCCATGCTGTAGTAGCCCACGATCTCCTCTTTTTTAACCTGTTCTTCTTGAAGGAAGCGCGAAAGTGCCTCAAAGGCAAGTGGCGGCGTGATGGCATAATCTCCTATACTGCGCACAAAAAGAACCGGAAGCTCTTTGCGGGTGACATATTTGGGGCGCAGCATCTCCTTTTCTGCCTTGGTTGGAGTGGTGCGGCGAATCATGGCCTCCACAACAGGCTGCATTACTTTCCGATACTGCCTGGGCGATTTTCCCAGCACCTGATTGAACACTTTGGTAAAAGAGGAGGGAGTTTCATAGCCGACGTCCAGTGCAATGTCGGTAATGGGTGTATCAGAATACTGGAGGTGCCCCTCTGCCCTCTGTAGGCGCAGTTCTTTGACATATTCAGCCAAAGTCTTTCCCGTATAAGCTTGAAAGAGGCGATGGAAGTAAAAAGGGGAGATGTGCGCGATTTTTGCCATCTTCTCCAGTTTTAAAGGTTCCTGCAGATGGTCGTCAATATAGACCAACACCCTTAAAAGAGAGGCTATGTGATGTGCTGCATAATGCATGGTATAAAGGCTCCTAAACAATATTGGGAGCTATTATACCATCTTCTGAAATTATTACTTTTCCAATCTTGCTATTTTACTCGTCAGGAAAACGAAATTTAAAACTGATCCATTAATTGACAACTCAAGGTAGGTCTCACCCAGAAATTTGGTAAAAAAGAGTAAGGTAGCAAACGCAATCACATTGAAAAAGGACCAATTGAAAAAATAGAGAAATACTAGTAAACTTGCTCCTTATGTCTTTGTAATTTAGGTCTACGATGGTATTTTCTCAATTATGTAAATATGTTCGGATTACTCCACAATTTCCAAACGGAGTTGTACGTGGTCTGCCTCAGGCTAAAGTAGAGAAGAAGGCTAAGGATACAACAGGAAATGCAAGGCTGACTCGTGAGTACACTCCTATTTTCGAATCACAGCCTGTCTATAAAGAGCTCTCAGTACTTCCGCCGATATTGGCAGGTAAAACGAACTATAAGAGAATCATTACTGAATATCTATTCACTGTTGGCGAAACAATTGAGACAGAAATAAAAGATGCATGGAATAAGAGACTTGTTTTTAGGCTTCAACCAAAAGAAATGATTTCTTTATGGAAATCGAGTTTTACATTTCGAGAAGAAACAGTAGCACTTCTTCAAGCAAGAGGCAGTGAAGTAGAACAGCTTAACCTTGATTGTCTTCCGATCGATGCATCGTTCTTGAATGTTATTGCTGAATACTGTCCCTCTATTAATGAGCTGTCAATGAGAAACTGTACAATTACGGCAGGTGTGGTCGACGTAGTCAATGCAATAGTGAGACTGGGCCGATCCAAAACGTTGGACGTAGAGTGTGATGCATCCTACCCTTTTGGCACAGAAATGAGTCTGCACAGTGTTATAACGGAATTAGCGGCGGCTATGGGAAGAGGTCTGAACTTACCTATTTCTGAATCTCATCCTGTTTATAAGAAACTCTCAATACTTCCACCAAAATTGCCAGATAAAACAGACTATAAAAGTATTATAGTTCAGTATCTATTGCCTGTTGAAGAAATTGTTCAGTTAGAACTAAAAGATGCGTGGAGTAATAGGGCAGTTTCTAATCTTAAAATAGGTGAAGAGATTTCTCAGTGGAGATCAAAATTTGTGTTTCCAGTGGAAACAAAGGTGCTTCTTACAATGAGGGGCTCGGAAGTAAAGAGCCTTATACTTGATCGTATTCCTATTGGTAAAGCTATAATGAACTTTATTGTTATATTTTGCCAAAATATCGAAATGCTATCTTTGCGAAACTGTACAATAACGGCAGAAGCAGCGGATATATTCGAGGCGATAAAAACATTAGGCAAGCTCAAAGTATTACGCTTAGACTATAACAAGCTCTACCAGATCAAAAATAAACCACTGCTCAGTCTATTGACTCCTCTCAAGCAACTTCAAACGGTCACTTTTTCACAACCTCCAGCTTCTACTCCTGATAGAGTGGAAGCTTTAATGAATCCAAGAACGGAAAAAGAGATTCATGCCGATATGCTGACAGTAACTTCCTCTTTTTGTCGGATTGCTGCCAGGGAATTGAGTCATCTCCCTCAATCAATCAGACATCTTAGCTTAAGAAACTGGACAAATATAGGAGGAGATAGGGCTTCAGAGGTGGCAACGATGATTTATGGTCGATTTCCGCAACTACAAACTCTTGATATTCGTGGCTGTCATGGTTTACAGACCACTGTTGCGCGTATTCCTGCATTACGTGACTATTTCCCCATGAATCATCGAGGCAGGAGGCATGTGCTCCATTCTCATACAGAGGAAGAGGCAGTCAGGAAGCGGTTAGAATCCCTTAAAATTTGATCTTTGGGTAGATCAGGCAGAAAAAATAGGTGACAAGGCATGTAGCTGAAAAGCTACTTCTCCTCTGCCCTCTCGAATAGCGCCCACTGATCGAAGATAAATCCTTTTCATCTGTTGGGTAAACTCTCGTATTGCTCGTGCAGCTTCAGCACAGCGTTCATCAACATTTTGCTTTGTAGCTCTAAATTCTCTGACTACTACCTCTTCATAGCCTTTTTGATGCCTCGACGAAATAGCAACAGTTGTGAAACTTTGACCAATCTTAATGCCGGCGCAGTCGGCCTGTAAAAAAGCTATCTGACGGTCATTAGCATTGCGAAGCTCCGATAAAAAGTTAAGCGATTTTTGCTTTTGTGATGGTTTGGGATGATTAGCCATTTGTTGTGACCAAGTGGGGGAAAAATAGCGGAGGGTCAATCTAGATTGAATTATTCAAAATCTACCCACTTGAATTAAATGGAGAGGTTTTGTAAATTTAGGGGATGAGACAGTCAAAATACAGTTCTAGTTATGACGTGGGGTTGATATTTGCTGCAAAAGAAGGAAATATTCAACTTGTTACCGAATTTCTAAATAAAGGCGCTCATGTAGCGTATGCAAATGGGCATGGTAATACAGCGTTGATTATGGCCGCACAGGGATCAAACAGCGCAGTCATCGAATTACTACTGCAAAAAGGAGCTGAGATAAATGCTGCAAATGGAATTGGTAATACGGCACTACTTTATGCAGCGTATAATGGCCATGATGAGGTTGTAAAGCTACTGACATCTCGTGGCGCGCAAGTTGACTTTGCCAACCAGCAGGGCAATACGGCGCTTATTTATGCTGCATATAATGGACATATCTCCATAGTCAGGTTTTTTCTTGAACAGACAAAAGCAGATAAAAATGCTATTGATGTCGATGGGCGCACAGCGCTTATGTGGGCCGTAATTAAAGGCCATGATGAGGTTGCAGCCTATCTGTTTGAGCAAGGCGCTGATTCAAGTCTTAAAGATAACTTGGGAAACAGGGTTTTTGATTGGGCAAAGCTCATGAATCGAGAAAATATCCAACACTATTTTAATGATGCAAGCGGAAGTGCATAACAATGCAAGAGGCTAACAAAAACCAACTTCAGGCTAATCCTGAACTCGATTTTTATGAACGGCTTGCCTCTGTCTATCACCTTATTTTTGAAGATTGGGATACCTCAATGCAAGAACAGGGCAAGATTTTATCCCGGCTCATCCCTCCACCTGATGTTGCGGGACCCATACTTGACTGTGCCTGTGGCATTGGCACACAGACTCTGCCTTTAGCTGCTTTAGGTTATGAAATAGAAGGCGTTGACTTATCAGCATCAGAAATCGAAAGAGCCAAACAAGAAGCTGCTATTCGCCGCTTGTCGATCAACTTTAGACAAGATGATATGCGCGCACTTAAAACAGCCCCGCTGCATCATTATGGCACTGTGATTGCACTCGACAATGCTTTGCCTCATTTGGAAAGTGAAGAGGAGATCATAACAGCCCTCACTACTATGAAAGAGCGTCTAAAAAATGGAGGCCAGCTTCTTTTGAGTTTGCGAAACTATGGCAAGCTGATGAAAGAAAGACCAAGCGTAACAGCGCCAAAATTTTATCAAGATAACACACTCAGGCGTATTGTACACCAGGTTTGGGATTGGCAGGATGAGAGGCATTATATCGTGCATCTTTACATTACCCAAGAGATAGTAAGTGGCTGGAAAACAGAGCACTTTATTGGAAGATATAGAGTCATTACCTTAGAGGAAGTGACAGATCTTATGAAGTGCGTAGGTTTTGCAGAAATTGAAGCATTAGAGCCTGAAGAAACAGGATTTTACCAACCGATAGTTCGTGGAATTAAACCTTTCAGTGGTTAACAAGTTCGTACGCATCGATGTGGTTTTGGAGCACGTTCTTACATCTGACGATAGAAGTCAGAGACTTCTTGAAATGCTTGATCTAGTGTTAATGAAAGTGCACATTCAGTTGCAAGTTTTTGATAAGGTTGCTGCCATTCGACAGGAGGAGGCAGTAGTTTTTTTGGTAGTTCAAACACACCCCTTGCCTTAAAAACATTGTGTAGGGCCTTTCTAAGAGCGATTACATTCAATGATCGCAAACGAGTGAGTAGAACAAGGTCGATAAGATCTTTCGTACGCGAGTTTATTCCTTGAACGCGCGGCTGTGCGTAACAATGAATTTTTTCAGCCCATTGTTGTTCGACCGAAATCATGGGAATATGCGGAGCTGGTATTCCACAAAAATGTAACCAATCTGTTCCTTGTATGGATTCAAGGGGATTTGTCATCATATCTGCTCCTACGTCCAATTGAAAACGGACAAATAATTTTCTATCTATGAGAGCCTCGACAGGGTATCTTGCACCACCATATGGAGCATTATCGATATCGATTTGTGCTTCTCCAATTTTATAAATGAAAAAATCATCAAGATCTTTGCTTGTCACTTGCCTTAGCTCATCCAGTATCATATCTTCAATCTTATGAGTGTTTTCATTTACGCGTTTTATGCACGTAAGATCGATATCTTTAGTAGCCCGTGCCGTCGAAAAACGCAATTCCATTGCATAGCCACCCTTTAGAAAAAATGAGCTATTTTGTTCAGTAAAAAGACGTGCAAGAAAACGGTCAAAAGCTACTTTTTGCCTTATTCGTTGTAAACCGGCACCTGTTTTATTGGCATAATTTTTCAGCTGGGCTTCTAGACTTTTTCGGAAATCTGTGGCGGTTTTAGAACGCAAATTCATTCAGGATTTTCCTTAATTTTGAATTGGTCTGTCCTGTACTTATTTCAGTGAGTTTTCGATGTGATATAAGACCTTTTTTGAGTGCATCACGAATTGCCTGGATTATCAACTCATCAGATAGTGAACCCTCTTCAATGACATCCACAAGTGTTTTAATTGGGGTTGTAACACAAAATCCTTGGTGAACTTCAAAATCAGCTTTTTCGAGATCAGCAAAATGAAGATGAAGCACTTGGGGTATTTGTATACCTTTGCGAAAACGTTTTGGAACGGTCATATGCATTTTGGAAGGCATAATGTCTGATAGCTCATGGATATCTAAGGCAGTGTCATATGACCAGATGCCTTGCGACACGCCATCCCTATTACGACTCCAAAGACTCCAGAGTACAAGTTCAGGACGATTTGTGATAGGGTAATGAGCAAGTCGATACACACCACGTAATTCTTTTACCCATTCGCCTGCTTCAATTTTGCGATGGAAATGGGAGCGATGGATACCTACTTTTTCAGCTTGCTGACTAGTAAAGAATCCTTGCTGTCTGTCTGCAATTTCAAAAAGATCATCTTTTGTGCTCATACACGAATGTTACCAAAACGGTAACATTTATGTAAATCATCATAATTTGCGTACCTTTGGTGGAGAAGCTTCCTTGCTTAGGTGAGCAGAAATGGATATGCTCTAATAAATTGTTCAAAAACAAGTCCTACAAAAAGCAATAGCAATGTAAAGCCTATCGTGGCACCTGACACATAGCGGATTGTTCTCTTTGCACCATAATTAACACCAGATGAAAGAATAATCATGTTCACTGGCCCTGGAGAAATTGACATTGCTAAAGAAAATGAAAACATCGCAAATAAAAGAGACATAACTACTGCTCCTTTCCCGTTGGTCACAAGCTGCTTCGTGACAGACAAAGAAGGCACTTGAGGATTACTCCTGAAGTACCTGAGGGTCAAGATCTCCGGGTGTAGGGGTCGAACCTACGACCAATAGATTAACAGTCAAAAGCTTCCTGATAATTCCCAACAAAGCACAACAAGCCACGGATCATAACGATATCACGATTAAAAAGTTAAGCGATTTTTTCTTTTGTGATGGTTTGGCATGATTGGCCATTTGTTGTGATCAAGTGGGGGAAAAATGGGGAACGGTTGATCTAGATTGAATTATTCAAAACCTGCCCACTTGAATTAAATGGGGAGGTTTTGTAGACTTAGGGAATGAGACAGTCAAAATACCTTAAGCAATTAGAGCAGTTTAGCAATGCTCCTCTTTTCACTGCAGCAGAGGCTGAGAAACAGGAGGTGCCAAGGCACGCGCTGGCATATTTGGTAAAAAAAGGCCTTTTAGAAAGGATTTATCGAGGAGCCTATCGTTTTTCTCAATATGAGCCAGAAGTGGAGTTTCAGTGGGAAAACTTAGCATTGGTCGCAGCTAGTATCCCAAATGGAGTCATCTGTTTGATTTCTGCTCTCTGTTATCATGATTTAACGGACCAAGTGATGCGCGAGATCTGGATTGCCGTACCTCATGAATCCTATCCCCCTAAACGCCCAAATACGAGAATTATCAGGATGCGCAATAGTACTCTTGGAAAGATCACAATCACTGCAGGGGAGTATAGCGTGCAGATTTTTGATAGAGAGCGTTGTGTCGTTGATGCATTTCGTTACCTCAGCAAGGAAGTAGCTATCAAGGCGCTCCAAAGGTATTTACAAGGCTCTCGGAATAAGCCGGACCTAAAAAAGTTAGGCCAATATGCGAAAACGTTACGAGTACACATCACCCCTTACATTTTATCACTTACAACATGACATCAGATTTAGAAAGATCCTTCAAAGCCAAGCTTCGAGCTATTGCAAAAGAGAAAAAACGTGATCCAGCCGATCTCTGGCAGAGTCTTTCTCTTGAACGTTTTCTTGTTCGTTTGGCAAGATCCGAACATCGTAACCATTTTGTCCTAAAAGGTGGGATTCTTCTTTCTAAATATATTGAAATTGGGAGGGAAACAGCTGATCTAGATTTTCTTGCGCGAAAGATAGGCAATGACGCCACAAAATTAAAGCAAGTGTTTGAGCAAATCGCCCTTATGGATCTTCAGGATGGATTTATCTTTAAAGAAATTAAAGTCAGCAAACTTGCACATTCTCATATGAAATATTCAGGTGCGGAAGTAGAGATGATGGCCTATTTTGGGAAAACAAGATTTAAGGTTGGAATTGATATTGGTTTTGGAGATGTTGTCGAGCCTGTTGATTTTTCAATTCCTCTCATAAGGTCGTCTAAAGGAGATCTATTTGAGGGGAGTATCACGCTGTCATGTTATCCAAAGGAATTTATTTTTGCAGAGAAATTGGAAACAATTGTCTATCGAGGCTCATTCAACAGCCGCATGAAAGATTTTCATGACCTTTACTACATGATAGCGACTCCTTCAGCGCTCTCTTTTAGCAATCTTGAAAAAATTATCCGTCAGGTATTTGAGCATCGAGAAACTTCTCTTGTCTTACCACTTACCTACGATGGAGAGGGAATGGAGCGCTTACAAAATTATTGGAGTGAGCATCTAAGCAATTTGGGTTCAGAAAATACAGAGCATTTGCCAGCGTCGATTGCTCAGGTAATAACCAGTGTCAATGATTGGTTGCGTTTGAATACCAATGTTATACAGCAAACTACAGTGCAGCACAAGCAATGATAGCATGAAAGTTGGCAAGAAGAGAGCGATATGCAAACTGGTCGGAAGAAAGCGAAAAGCCTCGGTATACGGGCTAGGATGCCAATTGAGAACTCCCGATCCTTGTGTCCTCATCTCCTGCTAAATTCAGCCCTCCTGTGGCATCTGATTCAGCTCAAGAGCACGCAGCAAAGCATTATACCAAGTACAGCTAGCTACTATTTCCTTAAACTCGCAGGAAATACCACCTGTATGTATATTGAAAAGCGTTTCACCTTATAGGAACATGAAATGCAAGACAACTTAATAGAAAAACTCATTGAGTATTTACAGAACTCCCAAGACTTTTTGCTTGAGCAAATGCCAGAAGTCATACAGCAGGCTCTTACGTATGAAAAAATGTCTGCTTACTTTAGTGCGGGGCTGATGCTGGTACTGCTTATCATAGGGCTCTCCATAGCCTTCTACGCTTGGAAGCACCCTAAGTTAGACAGTTATGGTCATAGAAGTGGTCCTTCACTATTTGCACTTCTTGTATCGCTTGGATTCTCACCTCTATTTTTTGTGCAGATATGCATTTCAATCGATAAGCTTCTCAAAATTTACGTCGCACCTAAATATTACCTGATACAGCTTTTTGTAAACCTCAAGCGCCACTGATAAGATCCATTTCGTTTATGGCATGAGCTCTTTTAGGCTACATCCTAATGCTTTGGCAATTTTTGCTATATTCACAAGCGATATGTTACGTTCACCGCGTTCCACAGAGCTGATATAGGTGAAGTGTAGATCAGATAGCTCTGCCAACTTCTCTTGTGATAGGTCCAAAGCCTGTCTCTTTTTTCTCACAATCTTACCAAACGCCGTTTGAAGAGGGTTCTTTCGTGCCTTCAGTGGTTTGTAAGGACCACTCTTTTTCATTGTTATGCCTCATAATCTAAAAGAGGCAAGACTATCTGGCTAAAGTTCTTGATACTAGAGACCAAAAATCTAAAGACTTTAAGTCTAGTATCGAATACAATCTCCTGGCTACACCAGAGCGAATTTTACAAACGAAATAAGTGTGAATGAAAGGTGTATAATACAACAAAGTGATGATGTGCATGGGCACTTGCAAGACATTTTCAGCAACGCTTACGCATCAAGAAATACCAAACCATAACTCCTCGAGGTGATAATTTTATGGCGATACTTAAAGCAACCGTAACGCTCATTGGCAAGCGCCCTATCCTCTTTCATGGCTTTTCGATCGATACAATCGCACTTGAAAAAAGAGAGCGTACAGGTGTTGCAGGGAATGATCCTGAAGAATGGAAGCGCTCCGTTCTGAAGACAACTAACAATCAGTTGTATCTAGATTCATCGTATATCTTTGGCTGCTTTCGTGACGGGGGGAAGCACATAAAATCAGGTCGAGGTAGTATTCAAACAAAGGTTGCCTCTACTCTTCTAGTGCTGGATGAGACCATTTTACTTGATCGTTTTTTGCCAGAAGAGAGTGAGCTTACAACGGATAAAACACAGCCCGTCTATCTGGATATCCGTTCTGTTAAAAATCCCACAACAAAAGCAAGGAATGTACGTTATAGGATAGCTGCCTCACAGGGTTGGAAAGTTACTTTCAAGATTGAGTGGGAAAATACTGTTGTTTCGAGAGAGCAAATGCATTCTGTAATAGATAGTGCTGGTTCTTTTGTCGGCCTAGGTGACGGTAGAAGTATTGGCTTTGGCAGATTCACAGTCGAACAATTTGAGATCGAAGAGATAGTTCAAGAACAAGGAAAAAAGAGAAAAACTGTTGAACGTGTTGAAGCAGGGGTGAGTGGTGTGCAATTAGGCCTGGGCATTTAGGATAGGAGCGTAAAATGCCAAAGAAAAGGCAGCCGCATGAAATTTGGCAAGAGACACGGTTAAAAGTTTTAGCTAGGGATGGACACAGCTGCATGCACTGCGGCTTATCTGTAACAAAAGAAACAGCACACATTGACCATATACAATCAGGCAAACTAGGCACAAATCACATGAAGAATTTGAGAACTCTTTGCAGGCGCTGTCATGTATTGCGAGCAGATCAAAGACACAAAGGAATGATAGCGAATGCTCTTAGAGATGGTATTATTCCTTGGGACTGGCGTGAACGAGTTTGGGAAGGATAAAATCGATCCAAACAAGCCTAAACTAACACGGGGCTAGGTTTGGTTCGGCATGGTCCGGCTAGGTGGGGTTTGGCGGGGCCCGGTTCGGTTAGGTATGGTACGGCAAGCCAAGGCATGGTGGCCTCAGGAGGTAACTTTTGAGGCCTTTTTTATTACACGGATTGAAATGAGACAAAAGATATGAGTAAACATTTACCTACAGTTGTAATCTTGCTTGCGATCGCTTTCCAGGTGATCTGGGCGAACGGGAAATTCAACGATATTGAAAAGCGTCTGGTAGTCATTGAAAATGCATTGTTAAGAATTGAGATTGCGGTACAAAAGATCCCTTAAAGTCGATGGAAACCTTGGGGTTTAGTACGCTGTCTCTAGGTGTAGATTTTAGGTTTTTTACACTTTTTACATAACAGCAGGTTTTTTCTATTTTCACAACAGGGATAAGGAATCTTTTTGGCGTGAATTGCTGAGGGTAAAAACAGACAAAACCGTCCCTAAAATCTATACCCTACATCATAGCTTTCTTAGGGATTTACGGATTCACATCATTCATAATCAATAAATAATACTGCACATCAAAATTAATTAATATTTTTACAAAAACATTTTGATCACTTAAATTTACAGATATGGCATGATATTACGAAAATTTAAATGCAATGGTGTATATATGAATCTTAGTAATGAAATATTAAACAAAATAGTAACAGAAAATTGTAGAGTAAACATAGACACGCTTGGTTGTTATGAGCATTCGGAATTTCTTCATAGACCTTCTATCGATTCTTGTATAGAGCAAGTTAGAAAAGCAATTACAAGCTACTGTCGCACTATTTTCATTGGAATAGAAGATGCAGCAATGCGCAATGCTAATCAGTGCGTAGTAAAAATTTCTTATAAAGATTATGATATAAAAAAATACCACAGCATAGAAGATGAGTTAAGAAAATTATTTCAAAAAATCCTAAAAATTGAAATTTCTGAGTCTGTCGTTTGTCAAGAATTTCGTAACTGGGTAGAAAACCAACACAAAAAGCATCTGGCAACTGCACCCAAGTCTGAAGCTGAATGGAAGAAATATGTTCGGAACCCCTCAGCATGGGCATTCAATTATGAAGACATTAAGCTACCTCATGAATCTGCCGAATTAAAGGTACAATGGAACGGTCAACATATACAAGTTATAAAAGAATTTCTAAAAGGAGACCCCGTTAGTGGTGAAAAGGTTGATAAAAGCGCACCTAAGCACAATGATGAAGGTGCACCTAAACAGAGTGATAAAGAAGCACACAACAATGCAACATTTTCACATATTGGGAGCCATCTACCTAAATTTAGCAAATATTTAAATGGTGCAGACGCGTCGATTTGCGTTAAAAAGATGCTAAAAGAAAAAAAGGGTGGCAAAGTACTTGTCAAATTCTTCTCAAAAGCTATTGAGCATGAAAAATTGAAAAACGATCCAGCATTGAAGAAACTTTTCGATAAAGCTGTCAGCAAAGTTAAAAAACTTTCCAAGAAAGAAAGTGAGAAATTTAAAAAGGTGGAGAAGGCCTTCAGCGTTAAGGCGGAAAAAGTAGACGCTAAACAAGCAAGCCCAGCTGCACAGGCACCTGAACCGCAAACTCAGCAGGCAACTGCACCTACTAACCCAAGTTCTCAAGCAGGTGAAGACTTGCGTTCACGTGTGCGTCGTGAAATAGCTGAACTTTTGTCTAATGACCCACAAGTATACGAAAAATATAAGGCACAAGAACTCCCGCGTTATCAACTACATCTTATTCGGGCTAACATTGCCAATAGATACGCTGGAATGGGTGCAGGAGGCTTAAGTAGTTCAGGATATTTGAATGAACTTAAAAGCGCTGAAGCTGCTGTAGAATCACAAATTCGAGCAAGCTTTGCTAGATTACAGCAACAAGCAAGAGCGCAAGCGAGTCAGTACGGGTTGTAAGAACAGTTTTCGAGGGTCATTGCCATTAAGCCATACCTCCTAATCCCGGTGCTGGTATATTACTAGCACCGGGATCGCTTGCATCTAAGATTAAGTGTAATATACCTCCTGAACATCTTGCCTTTCATAATCCGGAGTAAGATCATAATAAAAGTCTTTGCCTTCGGACGTATTTGGCATGGCTTTTGGATGAAGAAGCACTACGATGAGCTTTTGCTCTTTACTTAGGCCACTATTATGTAGACTGTAAATTTCCTTAAGGTATTCCTCCTTTTTTTCCGTATTTGGACATAAGGCCACTTTGCAGCCACTAGCAAAAGCCTTCGTTTGCTCTAAATTTCTAAGCCTGGACTCAAAGTTTTTCATTACGACTCCCCCTCTAAATTTTTCAATCGTTCTTCAAACTGTGCTTGCTCTATGTGATTGTGCACGTGATCGAGTATATCGTTGGCTGCCAATCGACGAACCCCCTCTGTGTGCTCCACGTTCAAAAGATCTGCAAGCGTTTGTGCTGCCCGTGGTAAATTGGCACGCAAGATACTGAATGCCTCCTCTCGCAGCTTCGCTCTTTCCTGTTCTAAGATAGTTCCAAATGATTCCTTCATCCATTCATAGTACGTGACCGTCGAGATCTCAGCAGCTTTGCAAGCAGCAGTCACATTTGAAGTCGCAATGAAATGCGGTAAAGCTTGTCGCTGTTTTGACGTAAGCCCATCATTGCCCTTTTTCATAAGAATTCGTTTCCTTTAGTTAGATTTTTACTCTATCACACACAGTCCACCTGAACAAAACATCTTATTCTCCTTTGAGCTCATCTTTTCGGGAGTGCGTCGAGTATCCATTCACGTAGATCAACGCCTGCAATTAAAGCATCACCGGGAGCTTTCCCATCAGGTGTAAGAATTCGCTTTGTGTGGGGATACATCTTTTGCCACCTGTACCATGCCGCAGCGCCTGCTTTATCAAAATCAGGACAAAAAATAATCGTTGGGGTAGTTCTTAATAAGCTATCCGTATGAAAATCCAAAGGTTTTGCCGCACCCCCTAGAGCAACGCAAAACACAAGGTCTGAGGCGCATTGCTGTATAAGCGTAAGCGTCAAATGAAGCCATCTATTTAGTCAAAGTCACTCCAGCTATATTGCTTCCATAAAATATAAATCTGTGGAGGCCTTATGAACAAAAGCTTACGTGAAATACGTGTAGAGTCATGGAAACTTAAAGTTGAGCAATGGCAAAGTAGTGGTAAAAGTTGTCTTGCTTGGTGCAAAGAGCATAACATGAGTTACAAACAATTCTGTTATTGGAAGTACCGATTCTTAGGTGCAAAAAACAGCTCATCTTTGCCTTGTCACCCCTCCTTTGTTGAGCTTAAGCCTCAAAAATCTCAACATGCCGGTATTGACATTACGTGTGGTGATTTCACTATTGCCCTTCATCCTCATTTCGATCGAGAAACTCTACTACGCACTTTAGCTATTATAAGAGAGGTAAAATGTTAAGCTTCGCAAGTCAAGCACGCATTTTTCTTTGTCAAGATCCAGTAAACATGAGAAAGAGTTTTGAAGGGCTAAGTGCAATTGTGCAGAACATCTTCCGTGTTGAACTGACAACAGGTGCCTATTTTGCTTTTTTTAATCGTCAAAGAGACTGTGTCAAAATACTCTATTGGGACGGAGATGGTTTAGCTATTTGGTATAAGCGACTAGAGAAAGGCTCATTTTTACAGCAAAAACTGTCGCAAAACACAATCGAAAGGCGAGAATTCTTGATGTTGCTGGAAGGTATTACTCCTAAACGTATTCAGCATCGCTACAAGGCATCTTGAAGTTGATTTTTTTCTTATTTTTTTCTTTTAAAAAGAAGTGCTTTTGCAGTATGATGTGACGCATATGACAACATCCACACATACGCTAGAACAACTTCAAAAAGAAGTCGAACTACTTCGACAAGCTAACTCTTACTTGCAAGAGCAAGTAGAGTGGTTCAAACTCCAGCTTTTCGGTAAGCGTTCTGAAAAATTTGTAGCTTCTTTAAATGAGCCTCATCCTTTTCTTCCTGGACTTGATATCCCTGAAGAAATACCTGCAAAGACAAAGACAGTCACTGAACATCAACGCAAAACAGCTCAAAGGAAAGGTCAAGACGCAATTACTCTACCTGAAGGTATTCCTGTAGAACGGACTGTTATAGATATAGCAGAAGAAAAAAAGGTATGTCAGGAGACAGGAAAGCCTCTTGTAAAAATCGGTGAAGAAATTACACGCAAGCTTGCCCATAAGCCAGGAAGCTACTACGTAAAAGAAACAGTGCGACCAAAATATGCCCTTCCTAGTGAATCAGAAGGCGGCATTCTCACTGCTGATCTTCCTGAAAGCCTTCTTTCACGTTGCCAAGCAGATGAAAGTTTCCTTGCGGATCTTCTCACCAAGAAATTTGCTGACCATCTTCCACTCTATCGAATTAGTGAAATTCTGTTACGTGACGGTATTGGAATCAGTCGTCAAGTACTCTGTCAGTGGGTATTACGTACAGGTAAAGCACTCAAGCCGCTTTATGATGAAATGATTAACCAAATTTTACAAAGCGGTAATGTTTTTATGGATGAAAGTCCAGTTAACATGCAAGATCCAGGAAAAGGAAAAGTACATCAAGCCTATATGTGGGTTATGGTAGGTGGTAAATCTAAAGATCCCCCTTATCGAATTTATAATTTTCGCACAGATAGAAAATACAATAATGCAATAGAGCTTTTACGTGGCTATACTGGCATGCTTCATTCGGATAAGTATGGAGCTTATGAAACACTTGCACGCAATAAAGAAATTGTCTGGTGTCCCTGTTGGGCTCATATACGCAGGAAGTTTTTCGAAGCAGAAAGCGGGGATGCAGAATTTCGGAAATGGGTGCTGAGAAAAATACGTTATCTTTTCATGTACGAACGAGTTGCTTGGGCTCGGTCTGAAGAAGAACGCCTAAGGATACGTCAAGAAAAAGAAATTCAGATCATTGATGAAATTACAGCCGCAATTAAAGAAAAATTAGTCCAAGGTAAGGCTTTACCAAAGACTAAATTTTCTGAAGCCTTAGGCTATTACTGTGGACTTATTCCTCATCTAAAAAACTACACAAAAGAAGCCTATGCTCGTTTAGACAATAACGTTGCGGAACGAGCTGTGCGTCCTTTAGCTATAGGACGTAAGAACTGGTTATTTGTAGGTAATAAAGAAGGCGGAGAAGCTGCAGCGATCATTCTCTCGCTCATTCAAACTTGCCGTGGCTTGGGAATCAATCCTCGAGAATACCTCGAAGATGTAATGAGAAGACTGATGAGTCATAGCACTAACAAGCTTTATGAATTACTTCCAGACATCTGGGCCAAAGCACGCTCCAAATAAAGTCATAAATTTACTCACTCATTACAATACTGAAAAATAGTCTTCAAGATGGCTTCATTTGACGCTTACGTATAAGCAAACCATCAAGCTCACTTTCAAGGATGAAAGCACAGAGTAAAGAAGTGTTGCCATAAACTGAATAACACTTTTTTAATCCAGTCACCTCAACATACTTGCGCTCATTTTTTCCTACATCGATGTCTCTTTTTATATCAGGATCGTTACGTCGAATTTTGACTCTTAAAACTCGGTCATCAGTAGAAAGTGTCGGGATCACAAGACCAGCAGGCAGCCAAATTTTTCTAGGCTTTCCGTCTTCTTTTAATTCTGGTTCAAGCCCCCATTCTTGCAGATCACGGAAGTAAGCAGTTGGATTGTATCCCAGCTTAAAACGCAAAACAGTTTCTAAAGTAAACCCTCTTTGCTTGAAAAGAGCCAGGGCATTTGGGCTGCTCATCAACTGCCGATGACACCAGTTGACGAAAACACCTGCTTTTTTTTGCCACGTTTGTGGTGGATCGTTGACAATAGGCAGGCTGGACTTGGTGCTTCTTGATGGCATACTGCGCCTTTTAGGCTCAATTTGCAGCCTTGAGCATGCATCTACATAGGACAATCCGTATAGCTCACGCAAAAAGGTAATTGCATCACCGAATTTGCCACAAACTCTGCATGAAAATCGTCCACCTTGATAGCTGCCATTTTTATTGTGCCGCTTTGGCCAAATCAAAAAGCGATCATCGCCATCTTTGCAAAACGGACATGGGGAGCTGTACTCACCGCCATGACAGGCAGCCTTGCGTTTTGATTGTAGTCCGTGTTCTACAGCTATATCAAGCGTGTCCATTTCAATACCTGGTCATACTAAAAGATTTGGAGGCATGCCTATTGGGAACACTAAATATTTTCTTTAATCCTTGGTATTCAGCCGCGGTCATAGTGGTCATACTGGTCATAGTACAATAAGAGCGAAACAACAGAAGAACAATAGATACAAATGGCATTCTGTATGCTCTTCTATTTTTAGTATGACCAGTATGACCAGCATGACCAAGAACTACTACTGAACAACTTACAAAATCTGTACTGTATGACCAATCTATGACCATAGCATGACCGTTGTTACTCCCAAATAGACGAATCAGTTTTAAAGGCTGTTTCAAACTCTTTTCTTGCTTCTGCTAACGAGGGCATAGAATACATGTGCTCTCTGCCACCACCATCGCGACGGGGTCGCTTTTTTTGAATGGAAGGGATTAATTCGTGAAGTACTTTGCCAAGAGCATCTTTTTGCTCATTTCTAAGACGCTGTTTTTCACACCAGCAAAGATAATCATTAAAAACAGATTCAACGCATTCTGATTCCCTCCAGATTGCTACAACAGTCGATGAATTACCTATATCAAAGTTGCCTGCCTGGAGAGCTTCATAAAGGTATTTTTCGCATGAAGAAGTACTCTTCATTTTTACTTCAAATGCCTCTACATTAATAGGTAGAATCCTTGGATCGAAAGTTGAAATATCTTCATAGAGAAGATCATAAAGTAAAGCTTCATAACCTCCATTTTCTAACTCGGCAAGCAGGGCATGAAAGTAAAAAATGTCTTCCTTGTGTTCATTACTAACCTTCAAAACAAAAAAGCGACGATCGTCTGGATCAAGATGTAGCGGCCAATTTTCATTGCTTGATAGAATGAAATGTCTGAAATTACGTACTGGAAAAGAGTCTTTTCCTTTTGGTTCGATCATCGCATACTTTTCCGTAACCATTGCTTTAAGTTTGCCAATATCTTTCCTGTTCCCACCCCATATGGCCTCATCAGCATAGACCAAAACAGCATGCTTCATGTGAAAGTTAAAGTTACCCAATAAACGATCCAGATTATCTAGCTGAAGAAAATGTTGACCAAGAAGTTTTCCAAGAGCCTGAACAAACACGCCCTTACCTGTACCCTGTTTACTCATTAATACAAGTCCTGTCTCACCAATTTCTTCAGGTTTTTGTATCAAACGGCAGCACCAAGACCAGACGTATTTGAAATGACTGGCATTGCCATTGCAGATGACGTTTTTGATGTGAGCTTTGAAGAGGCCGCAATTTCCTTGAACAGGCTTAATAAAAAATCCCTTCCAAATATTGTAGAGACCGTTTTTATGTTCAGTTGTGTTGGGATTGAATGTGATGCCGTTATATTGCCTTCTATCTGAGTGGGCAAGCCAGATCCTTGCTTTACTTTTTGTAGTTCCCCCATCAGAGCAAGTAACAAGTCTATTCTCATAAGTGTTTAGGAATGATTGCTTGCTTTCGAGCGTGAAATCCGTACCTTTAAATAGGCTGTGCGGTTTTTCTGTAAGAATGTAGAATTGATCAGTATGGACCACAGCATGTTTCTCATTTAGCTCTTCAACAACTTCATCTTCGATTGTTCTATTGTTGGCCTTGTTGTCCGCTTCCGGTACCATTTCTTCAAACAGAGCTACTCTTTCTGGGGTCGCCTGTGTACGCTTTCCGTTTATTGGTTTTTGCTTTTGCAGCATCTTCTTTTCTAGTTGCTCTTGAAGGGCATCTATGCTACTATCTGTCATGTGTATTTGTCCATTTAAGGGCCGGTGTCAGCCGGCTCTTCTTCAATCTTTTTCAGTTCATTTTTTAGTCGAAAGTACTCTTTTAAATTAAAGAGAACTCTCCAGCTACGCCTTATCCAATCATCATCATTAGTAGTTGCTTCACGAACAGCAAGAGCGTGGTAAAATTGTCTCTTAACATCCTGTAGAGCATCTTGAATAACTTCAAACGTGAAGATAATCTGATTATTTCCTATTGTCATTTACTGATGCCTCTTTTTTTGTAGCCTTTGATTTGATGTGCTTTTCTTGTGTCGGTGCTACTGTTGAATGACTTGGACTTATCTTGGAGTGCAAGTAGTACAGCACTGCTTTTCTTGGAATGACAAATCGTCGTGGTGAGATCTTAACGAAGGTGAGGAGCCCTTCTTTCAGCGCGTTCCTTGCCGCTGACCTTGAGCCGAAAAAGCCGATGGCGATTAGCTCACGCAAGGTATAGAAGGGGCGATCCCCAATGATCCTATCGAGCTCTTGAATAAACTCATCATAGACAGCTTTAGACATGGTACTCCCTGTAGGTAGCGAGTTACGATGTAGTAAGAGATGACCACTCGTGTATTCAAAAATATCTTTATAGTTGAAATACAAGCGGCTTGTTTGATAAGCTGGAGATATTACAGCATGTGAACGTATGCTCTTCGACCATGTAAAAGTTAGCGCTTTTTCATGGTCTTTCTTATCTCAAGTTTTTCATCTTCTTCTCTGCATCGTAACCCTGTTTTTATTTAAGCGCTTAGAGCTAGCCTTAGGGGCATACAGCTCTAATTTCTATTTAAAGCGCATCTTAGCATATAATGCCCATTTGAACGAAACGGAATATCAGGTCTCACAAACACTCTTAGAACCATTTTATTGCCTCTTGTTGTCATTTGTTGCCATCTGTTAATCGTGGGGTGGCGATCGCAACGGCATTCACTATCTATGATGCTCTGTAATCCATTTTAGGAGCGCTTCAGTATCAAGAACAATCTTCTTGCCTATCTTTATGACGACTTTGTCTCGGAAGTTGTCCTTATTCATGAAGATGAGATGCCTGATGCCACCTTCTGGAAATATCCGGTACTTTTGAGCGGTTTGTTTGATTGTGAGAAATCGATCAGCAGGATCGATTTTACTATACGCTTCCATATGAGCCTCTGTGTTGATCTTTAGTTGTCTGTTACTCAAGCTAATTCATCCCAGCTTGCCTTAGTAAACTGCCATCAACTGTACCTAATTAGAGGAAGGGAAAAAAGCCCATAAATGCATGAAATGATTGGATAAAAACAATTTCCATAAGTATTTAATAGTAAAATACATAAGCTGCGCAGTTTTACTTCAGAGCGCGAAATTAAAGATTGGGCATTTTCTTGGGAATTTATGATGGGCGACCTCTTTTCCTTTTTTTAGGATGGTCAATTTTTCCAAGATAATTTTTAATAGTTTTATCCTCAATGTGCTTCAGATTTAATTCTGAGCGTAGATGTTCGATGATATCGTCATTATTGAAAAGTTCCTTGCTTGCATTGTCAGGGTTATTTAGAAATGCAAGCGCCGCAGCTTCGATTTCTTCCCTGCAGTTACTCCAACTTTTTTTTGTTAGCTGTTCAAGCTTTGAACGTATTTTTTCGCCAATGTCGATATCTGTATGTGAGGTTGCCCATTTGATAAAATTTTGCCGTGGTAACCGCCAGTCATATTCATTCTCACGCCAGGTTCCTTTTAATATACCCTGGCCATTGTGTGCACGTAAATAGTCACAAGCCCTTAAATACACTTTGGCGGTATCAAGAAGGTAGGTGGCTTTTGCATCAGTTATTTCCTTGGCCAGGTCAATTATATCGAGAGCGGTGTTGTAGAATGAATCTTCTGGTTTATTTTTTGCTCCAATGTCTTGAGATGTATACACGCGGTCAAAAATAAGAAATGCTGCTTGTGATAATGTCCACTTTTTTTCCTGATAGAGTTCTTCAAGCTTGTGGCTATGGGCTTCTGGATGGAGGTTTTTTGGGTAACCATTAGACCTATTGTTTTTCGCATTCGAGTCGGTCATATCACCAGCTATAATATACTGAGCAAGAATCCGCCTAGCTTGGTGATTAAACCCGTTATTTCGACCCCACTTAGCTAAGTCACGCAAATTGACGAAAATTTCGTTACCTTCAATATCATGCGGTACTTGGCCATCAAGAACTGCTCTTTTTACTTTGTCATAAGAATCTAGAAACTTGCTCAAACAATCGTCTGGTAGGGGCCAGCCTTCCGTAGCTTCATCATATATCGGATTTTGGCGTATCACGTCACATTCAATGACATAGGCAGCACGAATAAAATCAATAATTTGGCTTCTATATTTCCCCTCCAGCAAATCAAGTGGTTCGTGTCCATGTAGTAAAAAAAATCCTTCAGATAAGGTTATAATTGGTTTTACTATCCATTCTTTTACATTAACTGAACACGTAATCCATTCTTCTATATAGCTGTTGAAAGGTTCATAATGTGCTCTTTTCAAAAACTCTGGTATCATACTTTCTTCCTACCCAAAAATCTGCTCGTTCATCCTGCTCACAACACTGGCAGTGTGTGTTTCAGATAGATGAGCGTAGCGTTTTACCATTGAGAGCGTTTTGTGGCCAAGAACCTCAGCGATTTCAGCCAAGCTGGCGCCGTTCATTGCAAGATACGAGGCCGCAGAGTGTCGGAGGTCGTGAAAGCGAAAATTATCGATCTGAGCCAGCTTTATGGCCTTTTCCCATGGGAATCGTAAGTCCATCGCAGTCTTATAATCTTTGCTGGGGAATAGTAGAGTGGTGTGAATGGGGCGAATTTTGTCATGATCTTGAAGTACCCTTAGTGCATGTCCTCCAATCGGTACTGTTCTGCGTTCTCCATTTTTGGTTTCATGAAGTATCACACGACCTTTATGTAAGTCAACGTCAGACCAGCGCAAATTCATTATTTCCGCTTGTCTCATGCCAGTTGCCAATGCAAGAACTACAACAATGTAGAGATATGGGTTTGCGCTTTGTTTGCAGGCATCTAAAAGGCTCTTACGTTCATCCTCAGAAAGGAAGCGGACACGACCTCGAGGTTCTCTTGGTTTTGTGACTTTTCGAAGAGGGGAGTCTTCGACCCATCCCCATTCTTTTATAGCGATTGTATAAGCATGGCTGAGAGCTGCAAGGTATCGGACGACAGTCGAGGGACTGCGTAGACGACCTCTTTTTGTGTTGCTTCTTGCAAGCTTATCTCTTTGTTCGCCAATTAGTGCTGGAGTGATATCCGAAAGCAGTTTAAAGCCCAGCTGTTGTTTCCACCAGAGCAGCTGAGCTTGTTGACGCGATGCAGATTTTTTCTTTGAGGGGAGGATATCAAGTATGTAGCGGTCTATCAACTCTCCGAAGGTATGCTTTTTTGCTTCTGTAGTTTTGAAGTACTTACCTTCTCGGATTGCAGATTCTGTTTGTTGAATCCATCTTTTCGCACTTGTAACATTTTCAAAGGATCCATGTAGTGGTAAGTGACCTTTGAGTCTTATCTGCACGTGAAAATGAGTTTTTCCGTCTTTGTCTTTACGTTCTTTAATGGATGCCATGTTCTACCTTATAGTAATGGTCAAAAATTTTTCGGAGACAACACCAGGAGATTTCGATTCTCCAGGTTTAAAAGCATCATCTGTCTCTTGTTTTTATCAATTATATTGGAGGAGGATACAGGATTTCCCCAATTTTTCCCCACTAAAATAGAAACTAACAAAATCAAGCTGACAAACCAATGCGGTTGCTGTTTATCGCTATTTGTTGTGACCAAGTGGGGGAAAATTGGGAAACGAAGGACTGCTAAATAAAAAAGGCACTTGAGGATTACTCCTGAAGTGCCTTAAGGTCAAGATCTCCGGGTGTAGGGGTCGAACCTACGACCAATAGATTAACAGTCTACTGCTCTACCACTGAGCTAACCCGGAATGAAATGCGAATTTGACCCGACCATGTTACGAAAATTGGGTAAAAACTCTCAAGTGTTATATGCGTTTTGGGCCATTTTTATTTTGTAGGGCAAGTTCTTGGTTTGCACCCTCCACAAGCTTCGTAAAGAGTAGGTAAAAAAGCTCTTTTGGTGTTGCTGGTTGCTCTGCACCCATATTTGTCAGCTCGATTTTCGCAAGAGGGGAGGGATGCAGAATTGTCTTTGGTAAAATATGGTACTTTACCTCAAGGTTGACCTCTGTCAGAGTGAGCTTTTTTACTTCAAATCTACGCGATGAAGCTGCACTTTTAGTAGGTGATATTCTTGCCAAAATGCGCGTCCAGTTATTGTCTTGGGTCTCTTTTGTAAAAAATTCCATCTGCATCTCAGGTTTTTCGATTTTGATTTGCCGGATTACAATCTTTTGGCCATCAATGCCGGTAATCGCCTTGAAAAGATCATACCAGTCCATTTTTATGGTGACTTTATCCGCCGTGAGCGCATTTTTAATGATGCAGTTGGAGGGGTTATGAATACGCACATCTTTTGCCTTTAGACCATGTTCTGAGAAGTCAATAGACTTCATTTTTACCTGCACGCCCAGCACACGGCCCAAGGCATGCGATAAAAAATCGGTGCGATAGGTATAGACATAGCCCGTAAAAGTAGCGAGGATGGTGAAGACAAACAGAAGAAAAAATGTGGCCCATTTGTTCATAAAGTGTCCTTGATTGAAATTTGCGTAACTTCCCAAAAAGTCATGCCGGTAGCGGGCTAAAACCTACGCTACGACATAATAACATAGCCCATTAAAGGATGGAAAAATAGCAGATTTTTACATCTTGAAATTTTTAAAAGCTTTTTTGAAAGTTGCCAAGTTACCATTACTATTCTGGTCATCGATAATGGCAAAAGCTACTTTGCGAAAAACGCCCGAAAATTCTGGCTCTTTCAACACCTTCTTAAATAGCTTTGAAACGACTTGTGGGTCGTTTTTAAATGCCCCACAGCCATGGGCGCCAAGGACTACAGCATCATGGCCTGTGCCATCTGCAACTCTTAAAATAGCCCTAATTTTAGCTTTCATTTTTGATTTGTAGTGCTGGAGGACTCCGTTACTCAAATTGTAGGCGGCATTCGAAATCATATCCACTTCAAAGGGCTTTTGGAAGGCAAAACCAGCCTCTTGTGGCTTTCTCAATAGAGTAACAGAAGGGGAGTAGATAGCACCAAACTCGGGTACCTCATACTTGCCATTTTGTAGCTGCTTTGCAAGCGTGCTGTTTTCTGAAGGATAAAGACTCTGGAAAGCATTTGACTCTCTGAAAAGGCACTCTTCTTGCGCTCGTGCACCACTTTTGGCACCTCCACCTGGAGTATCTTTATTTGCCATATTGAGAATAACAACCTTAAAACCTTTTTTCTGGAGATCTTGTGCTACACCTGAGGTGACATCATTGATAACTTCCACATCAGTTTTTTGCTTGTTTGCTTTCGCTTTGATGGCAGAGGGAGTGACAATGACTTTTGTCCCATCCTGCATCTTTTTTAGCGCAGTTTTTGAAATCTTTAGTTCCTTACCGCCAACCAGAAAGCCATTTTTACAGGCAGACTGCGTCTCTTTAAAAATTTCAGCGCGCATCTTTTTTTGGGCAGCTGGATCATTTTTATTGCTATCATAGTTCTGAAGCCATTTTTTGGCATTGTGGCTCACAGCGGTTGTCGTGGGTTTTTTCGCTTTATTTTTGTTGTTGCCGAGCGCCTTTTTAGCTTCATTTACAATCAGAGCGGCAGTCGCCTGCGGCGTTTTAAAATGATTTTGCATTTTTTGGACTTTTGTCTCAAAGTCCTGCAGGTTACCCTTTTTCTTGATAACTGCATTAAATGCGTCTACAATATGGCTCACATTTTTTGTCGTTAAGTGACCCGCTTTCGTCGAACCAGCAAGCCAGTTTGTAAAAGAGTTTTGAATAGATGTTAGATTAAATATAGTTGAACTCATAAATACACCTTGTTGTAGTTAAGATTAATGCCACTATTATAAATTAAGTTTATACTTTATGTAAAGACTTTAAATGAGTTTAGTTATGAAAGGAAGATTTATAAAATTATTTATTGTTTCCCTGCTTCTCTCCCTTATGGCTTATAAAAGCTATCTTCTGCTGACCGATGGCTTCTCTGTGAAGAACATAGTTTTTGAGGGGAATGAAGCCAGGTGGGACATTTCTTATACAGATCAAGAGATTAGGGATGCTCAGAAGATTCTTAGCCAGCCCTTTCACTACCTTGCCAAGGGGCGGCAGTGTTACGCTTTTGAAAGTGAAGATGGTCAGTATGTCCTCAAATTCATGAAGTGTCAGCGGTTCAAGACAAACTGGTTTTCCAGATGGCTGCCAAATGGTGAGAGAAAAGTAAAAAAGAAGAACAGATGCAAAAAAGTTCTCTTTTCGAGCTACTTCATTGCTAAAAATGAGTGTTCAAACGAGACAGCGCTACTTTTTTTACAACTCAATGCAAAGCCGCGTCTTCATAAAAAAGTACAGCTTATCGACAAGCTTGGGCGCATCCATGAAGTGGAGATTGACAAAACACCATTTGTGATTCAGAAGAAAATTACCCCAGTTTTTACGGCCCTTCAAAGAACCTTAGAAAAGGGTGATACTGAGAAAGCATACAGCCTATTAAAACAGATTACCGATGTCATTGTTACGCTATCCAGAAGAGGAATTCGCGATGCAGATGCAGCTTTAATCAAACACAATAATCTTGGTTTTGAGGGCGATAGAGTTGCCTATATCGATATCGGCACATTTAAACATGTATCACGAAAAAAGAGAGCAAAATTTTTAAGGAAAGACTACCAAAGTCTTAATCGTCTTTGTGACTTTCTTGAAACACAAAATCCAGAGCTTGCTTGCTATGTAAAACAGGAGATAGCCCAAGCCATTATAGCAGCGCAAGAGTAGGCAACACACAAGATTTACAGGATTTTTATCCCTGTTAGCTTGGTGCGTGTGTGGCTGATGTTGCCTCACGCTGCGGGGCAGTTAATTCCTGCTTGCCTGCCCGTAACAGTGCGGTGTCAAGCCACCGCACTCCAAATCTTGTTAGTAGTCCATTCCGCCTTGTGGCATGGCCGCCTGCTTTTCCTCCTGAGGAGCGTCTGCAATGATTGCCTCAGTCGTTAAAAGCATGCTAGCAATGGACACTGCGTTTTCAAGCGCACAGCGTGCCACCTTCATCGGATCTAAAATACCAGCTTTAAGCATGTCTACAAACTTGTCTTCACGTGCATCATAGCCAAAGTTTTCTTTCAGCTTCTCTACCTCTTGAAGGATCAGCGCACCTTCTTTACCAGCATTTTCTACAATCTGGCGAAGCGGTGCCGACAGCGCGCGCATGATGATCTTCGCACCGGTACGCTCATCGCCCTCAAGCTTTTCAGCAAGTGCTGCGACGTATGGAATACAGCGCACATAGGCCACACCACCGCCAGGAAGATAGCCCTCTTCAATGGCTGCTGCTGTTGCGTGCTGTGCATCATCGACGCGATCTTTTCTCTCTTTCATTTCCACTTCGGTGGCTGCACCCACGCGGATGACAGCGACGCCACCAGCAAGCTTGGCTAGGCGCTCTTGCAGCTTCTCACGGTCATAATCAGACTTCGCATCCTGGATCTGCTGTTTGATTTGCGCGATGCGCTCTTGGATCTCTTTCTTACTTCCAGCACCCTCTACAAGCGTTGTCACCTCTTTTTTGATGATCGCTTTCTTCACTTTGCCAAGCATGTTGATAGTCACATGTTCCAGCTTGATGCCAAGCTCTTCGCTGATGTACTGGCCGCCAGTGAGGATGGCAATATCTTGAAGAAGTGCTTTTCGTCTGTCGCCAAAGCCAGGGGCCTTTACAGCACAGATTTTCAGACCTGCACGGAGGCGGTTGACAACCAGTGTTGCCAGCGCTTCACCCTCTACATCTTCTGCGATGATCAAAAGCGATTTGCCAGTCTCAGCAACTGCTTGTAAGAGTGGAATAAACTCTTTGATAGTGGAGATTTTCTTTTCGCAGATAAGGATGAATGTATCTTCTAGGATACACTCTTGTGTTTCTGGATTGGTCATGAAGTAAGCTGACAGATAACCGCGGTCAAAATGCATGCCCTCAACGATGTCAAGCGTAGTTGTGAAGCCTTTGCCCTCTTCTACCGTGATCGAACCCTCTTTACCGATGCGATCAAATGCCGTGGCGATAATCTCGCCAATCTCTGAGTCATTGTTTGCCGACACTGTAGCTACTTGTGCAATCTCTTTTTTGTCCTGAATTTTCTTGGCACGCTTTGTGAGCTCTTCAATCACTGCTTTCTTTGCTATTTCCATGCCGCGCTTCAGCTCCATCGGGTTTGCCCCTGCAGCTACGTTCTTCAGCCCTTCTGCGTAGATCGCTTCAGCAAGTACTGTAGCTGTGGTTGTACCATCGCCAGCTTTGTCAGCGGTCTTACTCGCTACCTCTTTGACCATCTGTGCGCCCATATTCTCGAACTTGTCTTCAAGTTCAATTTCCTTGGCAACGGTCACGCCATCTTTTGTGATGTGTGGAGCGCCATAACTTTTATCGATGATCACGTTACGCCCTTTAGGGCCTAGTGTCTTTTTGACAGCAAGTGATAGGAGCTGCACTCCTTTTAGGATTTTGTTTCTTGCATCTTCTTTGAATTTAATGTTCTTTGGTGCCATGTGATTTTTCCTCTTTCTTGTTCCATTTTCTTATTTTTCAACGATAGCAATGATGTCATCCTGACGTACAATGACAAACTCTTCATCATTTGCTTGCACATCTTGGCCTGAATATTTGTCCATCAAGATGATGTCGCCCACTTTCACAGGCATAGGAATCACTTTGCCATTTTTATCTTTTTTGCCACTGCCTACAGCGACCACTTCCGCACGTTCCTCTTTTTTCTTGGCAGAGTCAGGGAGTATGATGCCGCCCTTCAGCTTCTCTTGAGCTTCTATTCTACGGACAAGAACCTTTCCGCTCAGTGGCCGAAGCTGTACTTTCGTCTTTTCAGTTGTTTGGTTCATAGCTCTTCTCTTCTCCTTCTATTCAAAGTTCAAAATTTCAAAGGTAGAATAGCGAAGAGGAGCTATTTTTGGCAAGTAGTTAGCAGTTTTATTTCTGAAGTGCTAAATACTACCAACATCACCCTTTGAGCAATTTTTCCAGTTCATCGGTAAGTGCGCTAAATTTTTGAATGGCTTTTGTCACCGGCTCTTTGGTGCGCATATCCACGCCTGCCTTTTTTAAAAGCTCTATTGGATAGTCACTCGATCCCGCTTGCAAAAAGTTCAAATAGTCTTGACGCTCTTTTTTGCCGCCTGAAAGTACGCGAGAAGAGAGCGCGAGCGCTGCACTGATGCCTGTGGCATACTGGTAGACATAAAAACCATAGTAAAAGTGCGGAATTCGTGACCACTCGCTTTCAATCAACGGATCAATGGTCATCTCTTTTCCAAAATAAAAGCGGTTGAGCCTTTCATACTCCTTTTTCAAAAGCGCTGGTGTGATGGGCTCTCTTTTTTCAACTTGGCTGTGCATGAACAGTTCAAACTCGGCGAACATCGTCTGCCGAAAAAGCGTTCCCCGGATATCTTCAAGCTTTTCATTGATGAGAAAGGCTTTTTCTTTTTTTGTCTTTGCCTTTTGTAATAGCTTTGTCATGAGAAGCTCCTCATTAAATGTAGAGGCCACCTCTGCTACAAAAATGGTGTAGTCGGAGTAGTGATAGGGCTGCGTTTTACGCGAAAGCAGGCTATGCATGCTGTGACCTGCCTCATGGGCAAGTGTGAAGACATCGCGCAAGATGCCTTTATAGTTCATCAAAATATAGGGCATGCTGTCATAACAGCCGCTTGAATAGGCGCCAGACCTTTTATTGAGATTTTCATAGCGGTCAACCCAGCGGCCTGTTTTAAGGCCCGATTTCAAAGCCTGCTGGTAGTCGCTGCCAAGTGGTGCTACCGAATCAATCACAAGCTCTTCACCCTCTTTATATGAAAACTTCATATCAAAAGAGTCCACGAGTGGTACGTAGGCGTCATACAGATGCATCTCTTTTAAGCCGAGCACCTTTTTTCTCAGCTTCATATATTTGTGCAGGGCTCCGATATTTTCATGAACAGCAGCGATCAATGAATGGTAGACTTCTGGGTCCACATTTTTAGGAAAGAGGGCTGCATCGAGGCAGGAGTCATAATTTCTTGCTCTGGCATGGAAAAGATGCTTTTGCATCTGCCCGCTCGTCAGCTCTGTAAGCGAGTTTTCATAGCTGTGATACTTTTCTAAAAGAGTAGAAAAAGCATTTTTTCTTAATGTTCTATCCTGGCTACGAAGATAAAGTCCAAATGTAGCATGTGTGAGGGGCAGTTTTTTACCATTTTTATCAAGGATATCACCAAATTTAAAATCGGCATCTGAGATGGCAGAAAATGCCCTGTAAGGTGCATCAAGGGCTTGGTCAGCTAAAGCAAGGAGCTTTTCCTCTTTTTCATCCAGTGTATGCGGTTTGAGGCGCACAACCTGCTCTAAGAAAAAGTCATATTCCTTGAGCTTGGCATCTTTGACATACTTTTTTAAGGTTGCTGGATTGATGGCTAAAATTTCGGGCTGTAACCAGGAACTTTCTTGAGCAAAGGCGTGGTAGAGGCTTGAGATCTGATCATAAGCTTTTTTATTGGCCTCTTCAGCAATATCTTCATCGTGGCGTAGATGTGCGTAGGTGTGAAGTTTTCGCAATTTTCTTTCGGTCTCAAAGAAGAGATCGAGCGCAGCCTTTAGCTGTTTAGCGCTTGAGCCAACTGTTCCCTGAAGCCGTTTTATCGCGGGAAAAAAGGGCGGTTTTTTTGTTTTGCAGATGGTCTTAAAATCTTGCTCCCAGGCTTTGTGCGTAGGATAGAGCGCTTCAACATTCCAGGTATCGCTATGAGCGACCTCTTTTCTTTTGATTGTCATAAATCTATTGGGGTTGATTAAGGAAGTCGCTAGTCTAAAACAGGAATGGTTTTTTCTAACACCTCTTTCGAACAGTAGACTGGAGCATTGTGCATCAAAGCCAGCGTGATGCAGTCAGATGGCCTGCCATCGATCTCTACAATATGGCGCAGCTCTCCTTTTTGCATTTCAAGGAAAAGGCGTGCATAGTAGACGGTATCTTGCAGATCGTTGATCACGATTTGCTTGACGCGGATATCAAAGCCTTTGAACATGCTTGAGACAAGATCATGAATTAAAGGGCGCGGTTTTTCTTGGTCGGTGAGGTAGGTGTGGAGCGATTTGCCAACTGCAGGGTCAACGTAGATGGCAAATTTTTTCTCTTTGGTTTTTAAAATGATGACAGTATACGACCTTGTCTGCATGATTTTATCAAAAGATAGCTGCACAAGCTCAGTAAGCATAACACCGATTTTTGATTTGGATTAACTTAGCCGCAAAATTGCATTTTTCAAGATTTTACTCAAGCTAAACTATGCTGTTATGCTTTTACTACAATCCAGCCTTTTTCAATGGCATACTCAATAAAAGCTCTTGTCCCGTGAGATCTTGTTGGCTCTTCCACTTGAGCCTCAGCAGGAGCCGCTGGAGCTGCAGGCTTATGCTTAAGCTTTCCTAGATCATAGTGACCAGGACGATGGAGCAAGTAAAGTTCCATCTGTCCCTCACTACGTGCGCGAAAATGACGGAAGGCTTGGCTTGGTTGATCTGGAGCTTTAGGTTTTCCATATTCTGCAACGTCAACCACACAAATATTGATCTCTAAAACTGTGCACAGCGCTTGAATTTCAGGGTGATCGCCATAGTTAGCTTTTTGCATGGACATCATATCAGTAAGGTAGTGCTCTTTGCTTTTACCTGCTACTGCGAGAAATGAATCAAAGACGTCGTTGTTAGCGTGTTGATTATAGGCACAGGCAAGCTCTCGTAGAAAGGCAACAAGCCTATCGGATGACTCTTTATTGCACACAATATCTCTATAAGCCGATCCTTTCTCAACAGCAGTTTGAACGGTTTTTTTAAAAAAGGCATACTTTTCATAGAGTGAAGCACTATTGAACTGCGCTACTTTTGCATCAAGTTTGGATAATAATGTACTCCTTTCAGCGGCTGTTTGTGAGAGCACTTTTTCTAACAAATGAGCTAAAGTAGATCGGAAAAGACAGTGACCATCTCCACTAATAGAGTGCATAACAAAAAGACTGTTGAGCTTGAGTAGGCCATTCTTTACAGCCCCAGGTGAATAAGTTTCAGCCCTTTTGTTTAGTTCCATTTCGGGTCCCATAAGCGGTGGTGGCACAATATTTTTTGTCGCCTTGATGATATGTGCCATCTGGATGATATCTGAAAGCTTATCAAAGCTTTTCAGAAAGGCTGCGCCCTCTTTCACTCGTTTTGCTTGGAACTGCAGCTTGCTGATGTCTGTTGCAAGAGTTGTCATGGAGGAGAGAGAAATGTCTGTAGGTTTCTCTTGATCAATGGCCGTTTGCATGATTTTTAACTTTAGTTCTATGAGAGTAGCGAGAGCCGTTGTAACACGACTAAAAACTGTTTCATGCATTACTGAAAAAGCAACGCTTTTTTTAACCCAGTCTTTTTCTTTCGCAACTATTTTGATATCTTTGTCTACTTCACGTAATTCGTCAAAGGTAATATCAAATAACTTCCCTTCAGCTACAAGTTTTTTCATAGCGTTCAATTTAGTTTCAATTTTTTCTGCGCGCTCTTTTATGATACGGGCACGAATTTTTGCTATCCTTTCAGCTTTTGAAGAAGGAGAAGGAGAAGGAGAGGGAGGTGATGCTGTCGTATCAACCTCTTTTTTAGGAACAGTCACCAAAGCTGTAGATCGGGAACTTTCTGGTTCATCTCCCGGAGCGAATAAATAGGGGAATGGGTTGCCATTTGCGCCAGTTGTTGCATGTGGTTTTGTGAGTACAAGAGAGCCATTGGCTACGTCATCTGGTTTTGCAGCCCCATTTCTTTCGTCAAAGAGATTACAAGAGGGCCGAGACGCTTCACTGCCATTGCTAGACGAGGTCTCAACTGCCTCCATATCTCCCAAACAGTCGAGATCACAATCGCTACCTAGAGCATTGCTTGAGGTGGATCTTGTAGGAGACTTAGCTGGAGCTTCAATGAGTAGATACCCTCCTGGAACAGATGGACCATTTGAAGATCCTGATTGTGGTGTGATGCTTGACATTATTACCTCTTAAATAGCTCTAATTATGTAAATATTATATTATACAGTATAAATTGTATAATTGCAACACTAAATAGTATCTTTTATTTGGCAATGTCGAGTAGGTCTTCTATTTCATGTAGTTTTGTAATGGCGAGGCGGGCAGAAGCGTCCTGAGATTTAAGAGACTTGTGAGTTTCGCTTTCTGGCTCTGCTGACTGTGAGGACAGTTGAACTGATTTTTGCCAGAGGCTTTTGATCTTTTGTAACTGCTTTTTTATCTGCGCAAGTGGCTCTTGTATTTTTTGCTGCTCAATCGCCACCTCCAGCTGAGTCACTGCAAGCTGCTGTTTCACCGTCTGAGCGCACTCTTTTGCCTGCTTAAGAAAGCTTGTGGCATCTGTAAGCTTTTCTAGAGAAATAGAGAGCTCTGTCATTCGCTGAAATAGAGAAAAAGACTTTACTCCTCTTCGCTTCGCTTCATCGAGTGCTTTAGTGTAGTAGGTAAACGCTATCTTGCTGTCTTCATATGTCGCGTAAAGCTCGCCCATAAAGAGATACAAGTCAGTCAAATCTGTTGCAGAGTAGGCAGAGGCAACATAGTCCCCAAGCTGTTTTGCGAGATCGAACTGCTTTTCCTTACAATAATCCTCAATCAGACTGCAGCATTCTAAAAGAGGGGGCTGACGCGCTGTAATACCACTTTTATGATAAAATACTGCCAACTGATAGGTGCCCTCTTGGAAGTAGAGATCTCCCAGCAGTATGTGGGAACTATTGCCATTAACGGTGACAAGCTCTTTGCAGGTGGCTATCGCTTCAGTAATTTTGTTTGATTTTGCCTGTGCTCTTATTAAACTCTTCAGCAGTTGTGGATTGAGAGGCTCCATTGCAAGCCCTATTTTACAAATGCTGATAGTTGCTGAATACTTTTGTTGTTTATTCAACCATCTGGCTTCTACAGTCAAAAGTTTGATGTTCGGCTGCCCGAAATAGAGCAGGTGTAACGTTTGGCCAGTGATGAGCTCTTTCTCTATTTCACTTACGGACTCTTTTTTCAGGGCTATTTCAGCTGAGTAGGCGAAAGCATCAATAAGTTTTGGGGTAGAGAGGCTTTGAAGCCCAGAAGCAGTCACGAGCGCTACGATCTCTTTGAAAATTGGCTCTGCACGCTCATATTGTCCCGCCTCAAAAAGGCAACGAGCATAATAGAGCTTCGTGATAGGACGCGTGGAGTCTCCTTGTATCAACTTCTCAAAGAAAGCAGATCTCTCTTGTTCAGCTTTTAGTTGATAGGCGCGCTCAAGGTATAGTCCCCATTCATGCTCACTGAGTTGCTTGCTGCATACTTCACTTGTAAGAAGTTGTTCGAGACCTTGTAGCGCTATTTCTTTAAATGGTGACTGTACGCTTAAAATAAGTGCCAGTAGAGCTAGGGAGTTTTGGTTATCAGGAAGGGGAAAGTTGCCCGCGCCAAAGTTACTTGCGCCTATAGGTGAAGGAGGAATGCTCATGCTTTATTTAACCTTATGTAAAATATTTAAATAGATTTATCTTTTAAGCTAGTAATATTTTCAGACCAAGTAGTATCAGTACGCCACCCATAATGCCATTGACATAAGTGCGGGCACGACTGACCTTGTCAGAGAACACTTTTATAGTGATCAAATAAGTAAGAAAAAGAAACCAACTAAGTGAAATAGCCCAGTTGACGAAGGCAAATTCAATCCTGAGAAAAAGAGGTGTTACTGGAGTGATAAATTGAGAAAAAAGACTGATAAAAAAGAGGGCACATTTGGGATTGAGTACGTTGGTTAAAAATCCCTGTTTGAAGGCAGTTTGAGGGCTCAGCTCAGTTTCTGATCTGGTGTAGTTAAGTTGAACAGCAGCGCGGTTTTTAAAGGCGGAGATAAGCCCTGTGATGCCCAGATAAAAAAGGTAGAAGACTCCTGCATATTTGATCAAGGTGTAGCAAAGGGGAGATTCAGCAATCAAAACGGCGATGCCAACAAGAGTGTAGGCAAGGTGAAAAAAAAGACCACAGGCAATGCCAAAGGCCGTCCAGAAGCCTGCCCTTCGCGAATAGACAAGGCTATTTCTGACTACAATGATAAAGTCAGGCCCTGGGCTAATTGCTGCTACAAGAGAGACAGTACCGACTAAAAAAAGTGCTGAAAGGTGCTGCATATCCATAATTTACCAGCAATAATGTCTCAATTAATCGATTTTTGTCAATAAAAAGGTTGATAGAATAGAGTTGTTTTTGATATACTCCATGCTTACTTTAGTTAGATGGGGTTTCAATGGGTATAAAAGAGCGTTTACAGGTTTTCCTTGTTGGTATGGCTATTTTCTCCATGTTTTTTGGTGGCGGTAACCTCACGTTTCCTCTTTGGATTGGAATAGAGAGCTCATCAACTGCCTATTCTTCAATTGGCTTCATTCTTTCGGGCGTTTTGCTTCCCTTTTATGGCATCATCATCGCCTTGCGCTTCAACGGCAATCATGAAGAGTACTTGAGTGTCTGGGGCAAAAAAGTTGGCTCGCTTCTTATTTTTGCGCTTCTTCTCTTTTGGATTCCACTAGGGTCTGGGCCGCGCTGCAACCTGTTAGCCTATGGCGCCTTTTCTTGCCAGACAGGCCTTGATATTCCTCTCTGGGTCTATAGCGCTCTGTACAGTGCGGTGGTCTATTTATTGACCTTCCGCAAAAATCAGATTCTTGGAATTTTGGGTAACGTCATCACTCCGGTGCTTATTTTTGCTCTTTTCTTTTTGATCTTCTCCATCGTGCAAAATGACATTCAGTGGTCAGCCTCTCCCAGTTCAAACTGGAGCGATTTTTACTCCTCATTTTTAGCCGGCTACAACACGATGGACTTTATTGCTGCCATCTTCTTTGCCTCAGCTGTCATCTCGCTCATCAAAGAAAAACAGAAAGATACCTTCAGCATCAAATTTGTCTTCAACGCCTGCATCATTGCCATCGTTTTGCTGTCAGTGATTTACATAGGCATGATCACAGTTGGCCAAGTGCATGCCGAGATTCTTTCCAAGGTTTCTCGCGATCAGCTTCTCGCCCACGTTGGCAGGGCCATGTTTGATGAAAAGTTTCAAATCCTCATTTTTGTGATTATCACCTTAAGCGTGCTCTCCACATCGATGGCTCTCTGTTTGGTCTTTTCAGACTACTTAAGAAAAACCATTTTCAAAGAGAAGCTCGACCACAAAACATGCCTTTTCATTTCCGTCTTCATCAGCTTCTTGATGTCGTTGATAGGCTTTGAAAGCCTGGCAACGCTCATCTCCTATGCAACAGGAGCACTCTATCCCTTCTTACTTGTAATCACCACCGTAGCCTTCGCCAAAAGCTATCTTAAACAGCGGGTGAAGGACACATTGACACAAGCGGCTCTACAAGATGTGCAATAGACAAGAGTTACAGGATTTTTAGCGGCAGAACAAGATATGAATGATCGGCTACTTTAACTTGGCAGAAACATCGCTATAGGGCTGCTCTCCAGTGGCTTTTATGCTTTTGATGCTCTTGGCATCCAAGTCAAAAGAGTTCAGGTCGACCAGTCGTAATGTTTGGTCGTCGTATGTCCTGAAGTAGTACTTCAGAGATTGTGGATCACGCACGCAGGTGCATTGTGTGTAATCAGAGTGGACAACACCATCCGCTTCTTGGCGCGCAACACCGACAGGAATATCAAATTGATTCAAGATATGAAAGGCTTGTCCCACACTCTCTTGTGCCGTAGCCGATGGTATCGCTGTGATAGTGTAAATCGCGGCACGTACAAAACGTGAGGGCGGTGTAAAATCTCCTGGCAGCCCTACCATTCCAGAGCCCTGTCCAAAAGCGCTCAACGTCAGCCCATCTACTTGGAGCGGCTTTGCATTGAAGGCAGTTAGGTGAATGTAGTTGCGCAAGTTTTCCATATGCCAATCAAAGGTAGGTGAGTTGGTAAAGACACCGAGCGGATTATCATAGGTTAGAAGCGTTCCATTTCTCGGCTCTATCACAAGGCATTTTCCCGCTTTGTCAAAGACAACATAATGAAAAGGTGATGCTGTAGGCCCCCACTCTTTGACAATCGTTGGTGCAATGACTATCTTGGATAGATTCTCTTTGACCTCTTCAACTGTAGCAAATTGGGTCAAAATCCAGTTTGGAAATTCGACAGGAGAGAGTGCTCTTGCCTGGTTTTCAGAAGTGGTTGTGGTATATTCTGCAAAGCCGGGGAAATAAAAGGTACCCACGGCTAATCCCTTTTCATTCAACCCATCCATGAGTGCAGGTTTACCGAAAGCCATCACTCCAACTGCGCCATATTTGGCTTTGTAGCTCATTCCAGGACCATTTGGTGTGGTCCCGGTAAATTGAAATTTTCGAGGCACAACCACGACTGAAAAGTCGACCGTCACCCCAAATTCTAATGTGCGTCCATGGACGCTAGCGCCATCTTTTGAGACAAGCTTAATGCCTGTACAGGCCTCAAGAGAACAAAGAGAGCTTATCGCTAGAAAAAATAGACTGCATAAAGTAGTGCGGTTACTCATTTATATCCATCCTCAGGTTACATTTTTTGTAGAAAGAATGCGGCACTCGCTATACCAGAGGGAGTCACTGTAGGCAGGCCGATATTGACTGTGAACGTGGAAGTATTGACAAGTCGTACTCTCTGATTTTTCTTCAAATAGATGATTGTAGGAGTAAGAGTCAATAAAGTGCCTCCTGTGAGCCCTGTAGCCATACGAATAAAGGATCTTCTCTTGAACTCTTGTAGTGAACCCAAGGCCACTTCTGGACTATAGCCAATTGTAGTCGATCGTCTTGTCTTGCCATTGACTTGGACTCCAAATTGTTGAATAGCTGGACTTGTAGGAATGACAACAGGTGCTGAAACCACAAAATAGGAGACCATGTAAAGACCACCCTCATGAACCGTAAATTCACCTTTTGATTTGTGGTAGGAAATTCCCTTCAAAGCTTTAAGAGTGTCGAAAGGCACATGAGCATTGGGAGCAACTGTGTGGGATGTAGAGACATTGGAGACCTGTGCATAAATGGCACTTTTTTTACCCTTGGCCTGTATTGCTTGTAAGGCTTGCGTGATTTGTTGAGAGTCGTTTGCATAGCCTGCTGAAAAGAGACTTGTAATGGCAAGAGTCATGAGCGAACAGTTACGGAAAATTTTTTTCATAGCAAATTTCCTGGGTGGTAGACGTTAAAATCTGCATACTAAAAGATTTATTGATTAAAGCAATAGATAATTTAGATGATGACCACGCTGCCATCAGCCTTCCCTACAAGTAGGGGACCTGTAAGGTCAAAGAAAAAGCCTGTTTCAATCACTCCCGGAATTTTTCTGATCTTCGCATCCTCTTTTTCGGGCTCTTTGCAAGGGTCATCCAAATGAATATCGTAGATGAAGTTGTGATTGTCAGTGACAAGGGGTGAGCCATCATGATTCAGTCGTAGCTCAACGCTTTTGTAGCCAAGCGCTAGAAGATTTGCCTTCGTAAAGCGGTGGCCAAAGGGGGTCACTTCCACTGGCAACTTTGCCTTTCCAAGCTGTTTAACAAGCTTTTGTTCATCGACCATCACCACAAGCTTGCCACTAGAATTGGCGAGAATTTTTTCGCGTAGGAGTGCGCCCCCAGCTCCTTTGATAAGCCGCTTTTTTTCATCCACTTCATCAGCACCATCAAAGGTTACATCAATTTCAGAGACTGCGTCAATAGACACGCAGTGGAGCCCAAGCGAAAGGGCTAGGGCTTCAGATTCTTCTGAAGTTGCCACACAGGTGATGTTTAACCGTTCAAGTCGATTACGCTCTGCCAAGCTATGAATAAAACAGGTCGCTGTTGTTCCTGTGCCAAGACCAATGGTCATGCCATTTTCAACAAGCATGACAGCTCGTTCTCCTATTCGCTTTTTAATTTCAGACTGTTGCATAATGACCTCTTTTTCAAAGAAACGTGAGTGTACTAAGTATGGGTTGCAATCTCAAGAATTTTTCAAGTTATCTCAACGAACTTCTGCAGGCAGGGGAGTTTGAGGATGCTGCGGTTAATGGCTTACAGGTGGAGGGAAAAGCAAAAATTTCTCGTATGGCGGTCGCAGTCAGCGCCTCACTCAATGTCATTGAAAAGGCCTGCAGCAAAAATGTAGATCTGCTTTTAGTGCATCATGGCCTCTTTTTTAAGGAAAAGGAAAAGGAAAAGGAAAAGGAAAAGGGGAAGGAGATATGTATTTGTGGTACTTTGAAAGAAAAACTGAAGCTATTACTCAAGCATAACATATCGCTTGTTGCTTATCATCTGCCGCTGGATGCCCATGTTAAGTTTGGCAACAACTGGGGCGCTGCGCGTGCGCTTGGTTTTAAAAACCTTGCTCCTTTTGGGATTTATCAAGGAAAAGCGATTGGCGTAAAAGGTACTTTTAAGGCCTGTCCAAGGGCTGAATTTCAAAAGAAGCTAGAAAAATTTTATGGCCAAAAAGCGCATACAGCTTTGGGTGGTAAGGAGATGATTTCCTCTTGCGCGATAGTCTCAGGTGGTGCGCATAAGCTTGTGTACGAGGCAAGCGTTGCTCCAGTCGATGCCTATGTGACAGGAAGCT